>Ga0209700_101731_pt1 | contig 45303 bp, 20 predicted proteins | sample SiratroredBW_FD_187528 | JGI IMG/M metagenome (GOLD analysis project Ga0209700, IMG submission 187528) | Root nodule microbial communities of legume samples collected from California, USA - Siratro red BW (SPAdes) (version 2) | ecosystem: Host-associated > Plants > Roots > Nodule | place: USA... | reverse complement strand
CTATTAAAGGAGGATATTTTCTTAGAATCTTGAATTGTGCATTGATTTCTGATAGTTTTTGAACATTTTAATTTTTAACCTCTATTTGATGTAAAAATTATGTCCAATTATATATATATATATATAATTTTAAATTTGAGTTGAGTTTATACATTGTATTGGATTACAGTCTTTTGTGTACACCTCTTTAATGAATACATTCTAATTCTTTCAGGTTCTGTCTTTTTTTTTTCATAATTAATTGATCTTTCACGTTTAAATAATAAGAAAATAGAGCAGCTGTCATGACAAATAATTTTCAAGTTAAAATTATTGTAAGACAATATAGTCATACTTTTACTATTTGATCTTATAAAATAAAATTAATTATACAAAGTGGACACCTTTCCATTTCAATCTCAATTTTCTATTTGACAAAACTGCTTAAAAGGACAAACAATTCAACTAAGTCGAAATCCAGGGACTAACTTTAAGAAACTCATTCAGGAAACTACTCAAGATTTATTGAATGTATTTTTAATTATTATTTTGGTTTTCTATTTTTTAAATATGATTTGTCTATTTTATTATTAAAATTAGATTTAATACTGTTATTTCTTTATACAGTCCACCTTTTAATTTTTATAATAAAATCAAAAACTAAATTGGCTTAATTATTATTGCAACACCATATCTTTTTTATATAAAATTATTTATGCATGTACATACATATTACTAAGTTAATAAATTAATTGCTTGCCATGAGCTACAAAAATTAGTTAATTTATTCTAAGTACAGGTTAAATTATTTCTTATTTAAAATTTTATTATAATAGCTTTGAGTGATAATTATTAACTGGTTAATGATCAATATAGTTTCATGAGAATAATATATATAATAGAAATTAAATATAGTTATTAGTAAATCAATTGTTTAAAATTTAATTAAAGGGTGTAATTAGTGACTTAGGTGTAATTGAGGTTATAATTAAGTTCACTTTTTTTTTATACAGTTCAAGATCGCAATGTTTCAAAAACATTTTAATATTAATACATTATTATAAAATTAAAAAAAATTTAATTTTAAATTACACTAAAAAATAATTTTCAATTAAAAGTTTTAAATATCTTAACTGACTTTAAGTTTATATTGGTACTATAAATATTCTTGAATTACTTTAAATTTATATTGATACTATAAATATTATTTAATGAATAATATTTTTAAAACTTTTTTATAATTAATTAATAATATTTTTTTGAAAAGAAATTAAACAGCCAATAAATCCATGTATCATAACTTTCTAATTTTCTAGCTCTTTCTACTATTCCATCATTTTAACATCATTTCTTTATATGTCTTTTCATTATCTAACTCTTTCACTTATCTCGTTTCTTTATGTGGTTCTTTCACTTATATTCTTCCTCTTGTATCTGACTTTTTCACTTATCTCCTTCTTGTCATTGGTTCTTTCATACTATTGTATCAATTTGAGTTTTTGATTGTCATTAGATCATTTTCCAATTCCAAATTTGTTTTATACTGAGGAATCAGAGTTTGTGTCCACTTTTACTCATTTTGATTACATCAATATCAGGTAAAAATAATATTGGATTGATGAATTGATCTTAATTTTTTTATTTTTCATTATTGTTTAATTAATTTTAAAATAGTTTGTGCAAACTCAAGGAATAACATTAGAAATTTAGAATTTATAAATTAAATTTAGAAACTAAAGGACAATATCAAAAGATAGAACGAGACTTGAGACTTCAAGACAAGATACTACAATTAAGTTCATTGTTTTGACAATCATGTTTTATCCTTTTAACTTAGTCTCATTTTATATATTATGATAACGGGAATGAAATTACAAGACAAAAAAATTCTGATATTAAAAATATATATGATCTAAGTCAATGAGAGGATATTGATACAAAATTGAGAGACTTAAACTAATAAAATTGTATTTAAGATCAACAATGTTTTAATAAAGATTAAACTGATTAAATTTATTGTCTATTGAAAGAGATATTTTAAATGAAATTAATTATGATACTTTAATAGATAATTTGTTTAAAAGCTCGAAAAATAATTTTAGATAAAAATATCTTATTTTAATTATTCCTGTTTGTGTATGCACTCTCTAACTGTCCAGCCTTTTCAGTGGTGTAAGGAGAAACCTCAACCATTTTCCCTTAAATAGGGGTTCCAAAGCCATGTTTCATGAGTGTGACGATTACCCAAAACCTGTTATAGGTTCCATGCTTTTGGTAGTTACATAAAAAAAGTAATATGAAACCTTGAGATATTTTATTACCCTATAGTCCATACACATCCTAAAAGTCCCATCTTTTTTTGGCACTAAAATTATAGGAATGACACATGCTTTCTCGCACTCATTCATTCTCCAAGAATGCATCCATTTGCTTTAAATCTCCTTTTTCTCCTCTAGATTACTTTTATATGTTGGCTTATTAGGCAATGATCCAAGAATGAGGTCTATTTGATGCTCAATACCTTTTAAGGGTGGAAGCCCTTTGGGAGGTTCTTGAAAAATCCCCTTAAATTCCTCTAAGATTTTTTCCAAACCTAAAGAGTGAGAAGGTGGGAGTTGATAAGACAAAGAACAAACATTAGTGGGTAAAAGAAGGTACCAAGGTTTGTTCATGAGTTTTACCTTTTTCGTATCTTTGTGTGACACCATTAGTGATTCATTGTCTTATTTTCTTGTGTAAGTGTTGTGTGACTTTACTTTCTCCCTTTTCTCTCCCATCACCATTTGATCTTTTCTCACTTCTTTTGTTGTAAGAGGTGTTAACGAGTGAGTGCATTCCTTGCTTTCAAAAGTGAACTTGTTGGTATAACTATCATGTTGAACATGCCTATCATATTGTCAAGGCCTTCCCAACAAAACATGACTTGCTTCTATAGGAACCACTTCACACCACTTCATCTTTGTACTTGCCAATAGAAAAACTATAAAATGGACTAGAGGTTGAAGAAGAAGGAGATGAAGAAGAAGGGGTATAATTAAAAGAGTGCTCAGATTCAACTTCTCCATTCTTCAACATCATCACCATTTAATTTGGAAAATTAAAAGTTTTATGTCCATAACCCAAACATTTGAAACATTTAATACTACTTTTTTTCCTCAAATTTGGGTTTTGGTGAAAAAAGATAAAAGAGCATAAGTCTTAGCATGAGAAGAAGAAGAAATTTTGTGATCTTTAAAAGAAAAATATTTGACATCTTTAGAGAAGAATGAGGATGTTTAGAATTCTTACTTTCGAAGTGTCCTTTCCTCTTCCTTCTTATCTTTTGAAGCACTCCAAAAGGCTTATTTTTGGTATGTGTGACACCTCTTTGTTTGCATTTCCACCTTCATAGCTTGGTAAGCAACTCTTCCATTCAAGAATCTTGTCATCTTGCACTCATCACTCTCCTCCAAACCACTTTTGATGGAAACATTTCCATCTCTTTGCAAAATTCCTCCATATATTTTGAACCTTGTCTTAGTCTTTGGAGTTGGAGGATTAAGTCTTTCTTGTATGTTATAGGCATACATCTTTGTGTTAAAGCATTTCTAAATCCAACCAAGTAGAATTTGGTGTTTTTTTCCTCCTACGATTTGGCTTTGATATTTGTGCCACCAAAATAGAGCATAATCCTCAAACTCTAAGACAACAAGTTTCAAAACTTCCTCATCACTAAATTTACAAGAGTATTTGAATTGTTCTACTTTTCTCTCTCATTTTTCATACACATTTAGGTTGGAATCACCCATAAACTTCAGAAACCATGCATTGTGCTTGAAAATTTTACCTTCATTGCTCTTTTGGTGCCTTCTTTCTTTACCTTCATGCCTCCTTTCATAGAAATCCTCCACATCACTATCATTTTGACTAAAGGATGTAGAAGACTTTCTTTCTCTTATTTGTCTTCTTTCTTTTCTATCAATCATAGTTTCCATTTTCTCTAGCTTTTTCATTATTTCTGCCATGGTTACTTGTTCTACCTCCATATTTATGCTTCCTTTCTAGACATGGCTGAATTCTTCAAGAATAACCTACGCAAAAAAATTTACAAGAAAAAAACCCAAACTAGGCAAGAAATGAGTTCTAGTAGAAAAAAATTTATAAGAATTTGTGTAAAAGTGTATTCAATCCAATTTTTTTTTTACACTCACTCTCAAGATGGTAATTCACTCAAATAAATTTTGGTCTCATTCAAAATTGTCCAGAATTAATGAAAACATGTCTCATACTTTCCTCCAATTCTCATTAAGAAATATCAACTCTCAAGTGAAATATGTAACACATCCAAATTCACTCAAACCTCAAATTTTCTCAAAATTTAATGACAAAACTAAGAAGAACAATAAAGAAAAACTAAAAAGGTTTGAGAATAAAAGTCACACATAAGAATATTGCACTTATATGACAAGTTTATACAAAGACAATCAAAGAAAAACTTGAAAAAGACTCAAAGAATTATTTTAGTGCAAAATTTCCACCCATTGGAATCATGTAAAACCTTGATATGAAAGTCATTTAAGAGTCACAAAATTCAGAAAAGAAATCCCACACTAAAGTGTTGAAACAATTTGACAATCTCCTATAGGAAGTCTATATGAAAATTGAATCTAGAAACTAAAACCAACTACACATGAACAATGTTTTATCAAACACTTGGTAAACACAAATTTTATGTAAATTTTCTTTTACTTGTTTTTGAAAATCTCTTTTGCTTTTCAATGCTTATAGGGTTCAATCATTCAAGATAACATTCCCCATGAAATTGTTTTGATTTTAGTTCTTGAAATCAAATTTCAAAACACAACCACAAATGAGAGAATCACAACATTTGCTTTTAATGTTTATGGATTTTCAATCTTCTAAACATGTTTCCTCTTAATCAAACTCTCAAAACAAGATTAAATATTTCAACTCTAGAAAAATTTAAGAAGAAAACAATAACTCAATGAAATAACCAGGACATAAAAACATAAAATCAACCAAGCATCAACATCATACACATTCCTAGAGAGAGAAGCCTTTTTCGATAAAATCAATCAAAAACTTGGATGTAACATCATATGAACTCTTGAAGATTTGTAGGATTTAGACCAGCCTAAGAGGAGATGAAGTTTGTATACTCTAAGAAAGAACAAGAGTTGGCACAACAAAAGAACCCATGAAAGTAAGAAAGTTTGCGACAATGTACAAAACAATGAATGAACAAGTAATGAAAACTAGAAGTAACAAAGAAAGAAATCATAAAATAGATTAAGTAAAGAGAATGGTTGAACACGCCACCTTCATGGTTGAAACCTTCAAGGACAAGTAAAGGAGGATCCACCACTTGAGAAAGCTTTTCAAGATAAGAATCAAAAGAAAAGAGTAGAGACAAAATTCAAACACTCACAAAATCTCACAGAGGAGTCTATTCGTGATTCAACTTGTCAAAATACAAAGTAGAACACCCCTATTTATAACAAGGATGGTGCAAAAAAGGAGAAGCTCCAAGAGTAAAAAATGGTTAACTATGCTAATAAAGGTTAACTCTACTTAACTATGTTTACTACAACTAATCCCTTGAAATTAGGAAGATGCACTCGGTAGTTTCTAAGATACATGAAATGTAACAATTACTCTATGATAACTATGATGTATGTACATGTGCAGCACTACCAAGTTTTGGTTAATTTAACGAGTTTGCTAAAGTGTGAATTAGTTAAAGTTTCTTAAACTTTCATGATTAAGAACAAATACAATTTGATAAAATACTAGACATGTAGAAGCACAAAGCAAGAATAGACACATATATCGAAAGGGCTATAATAGTAGAAGAATAAATGTGTCAATGACAAAGACAAGAAGAGCTAAATTCCTACGCCAAGACGATGAGCTTGAAATTAGCAACCACATTCCAAAGCATAAATATTTAGGTGCATGGAATTGATATGACTCCTTGAAAGAGTGTAGGATCTAGACTATCCCAAAAAGGAGATGAAGATGTCAGTTATTCGAGAAAGAACTCAAAGTGGCACAAAGGAAGAACCCATACTTGAGATAATGAACAATTCAATATATGAACAAGTAAGAAAATAAGAAACAAAAGGAATTGAAATATAAAATTGGAATGAGGAAGAAGCTGATTAAACACCACCTTCAAGATTGGAAATCTTCAAGGATGAGTGCAGAAGAATCCGCCACTTGAGAAGGCTTCTCAAGATAAGAATAAAATAAAAGAGTAGAGACACAACTCAAGAACTCTCACAATTTCTTAAAGGAATTCTATTCATTCAACTTCGTGTATTTAGAATGGAGAACACTCCTATTTATGGCATTGGAATTTGGCCAAGCAAGGAGTCTGAAAATGAAAAAAGAGTTCACTACACTAATCAAGGTTAATTATACTTAACTATGTTTAAGCTAAACTAATCCCTTTAAATTAGGAAGATGCATTTGGTGGTTACTAAAAGTACATGAATGTAATAATTACTTCTAAGATCACTAGGATGAATGTACATGATGGAGTCTACTTGGAAGTTATAACAATGCATGAATGTAGTGATTACTCTAAGATGACTAGGATGAATGTACATGAAAGAATACACTAGATAGTTACTAAAATGCAAAAAAATTTAATGATCAAAATGCATGTACTAGATAGTTACTAAAATGCAAAGAATGTAATGATTACAATGCATACACTTACTATGATTGAGTCTTGAAACTTGAAGTGACAAAGATGAATTAAGTAGTCCATGTGAGGCGCATGTGCTAGCTTAAGCCTTCAAAAAGACACTTCTAATTTAATACCAATTCTCTCAAGTTCCTACTCTCAAGTTTATACTTTTCTCAAGTTCTTTCTAATTTCCTTCAAAATCTCCAAGAGTCTTCTCTCTTTTATTTCTTCATCCACATCTTCATTTGTCATGCTTCTTTTATTTATTCTTCATTCTTCTCTTCTCTTTTTCCAACAAGTTCTTCCTCATTCTCATATTATCATCCTCTCCTAGATGGAGGGAATTCATCCACGAATACTAAAGACCTATATCACAAAAAGAAAGATAAAAACATTGAAGTTATGGCTTATTATTTACTACTACTAAGAAACTATTTATTACTAACCTCAAGGATCAAAAACTAAAACACTTGAAATGTCATGTTTTCATGTGGAATGTATGCTCATATCCAAAAAATTTATTTCGTACAAAAGATCTTATCACTTTATTTTTATTTTTCTTGTTGTTTGTTTTTAGAATGTGATGATGATGATGATGATGAATATAATGATGATGATAATGATGATGATGATGATGTATATGACTATGTGAATCCTTGATAATTATAGAAGAATGTCCTATGCCACTTTTGTTTAAAGAATTTAAAGAATTTCAAGCAACAAAGGTCTCTTCTCTTCAATAATTAATGACTGTTGAAATTCCTTCAATCGTTGTAGAAGTTAGGTCATGGAAATATCAAGAAGTCCATGAGATACTTTGATTCCCTCTTTTGGAATTCTTCCCTCTGCACCTTGTAACATTAAAGAAAAAAGCAATAACAAAAGAAGACAAATCTAAATGTTTAGGAATTGAAAAGTTCATAGATTTTCTTTTAATCTTATCCTGATCTACTTGTACTCCTTTGTCAAAACTCATTGAACACACATTAGAAGGGAAAAGAAGATACAAGGGTTTGTGTACATGTTTTACCTTTTGAACTTCTTTACATGATGTCACTAGTAATTCTTTATCTTCTTTACCTTTTGTTTGAACATGTGAGTTTTCTTTCTCCCTTTTTTCTCTCATTATCATTTGATCTCTCCTAGTACCTTTGGTGTGAATGGTTTTAGGGAGTAGGTGCTACCGTTATTTTGAAAAGTGAACATGTTGGTATGGTCATCATGGTGAACATGCTTATCATACTGTCAAGGCCTTCCTAACAAGACATGGCTTGCCTCCATAAGAACCGCATCACATAACACTTCATCTTCGTACTTGACAATGGAGAAATTAAGAAGAACTTGATTACTCACTTTGATTTCTCCATCTTCACTCAACCATTGTAGCTTTTAAGGTCTTGGATGGGGAATGGTTGGAAGATTAAGTTTTTTCACCAATATCTTACTTGCTACATTAGTACAACTTCTTCCATCAATAATGAGTACACAAACTTTATTGTTGATGAAGTATATTGTATTTAAAATGTTTTCTCTTTGAGTTTCAACCACATCCTTATGGACATGGCCAAACATTTGCCTCACCACTAATAAGTCTCCTTTCCTTGGGGAAAGAGTATACTCACTACTTCCAAAAGAAGATGGCCTAAAGGTTGGAGAACAAGGAGATGAAGAAGAAGGAGTGGACTTAGAAGAGTGCTCGATTTCAACTTCTCCATTCTTCAACACCATTACCCTTTGTTTTGGACAATAAAAAGCTTTATGTCTATAACCCAAGTATTTAAAACATTTGAGGCTACTTGTCTATTTCTCAATTTTGGGTTTTGGTGGAGAAGATGGAGAAGCATGAGTCTTAACATGAGTAGAATAAGAAGTTTTATGATCTTTACATGAAAAAGGTTTAGAATCAAACAATAAGGAGGTCTAGAGTACTTTTCCTCTTCCTTCTTCTCTATATGGAAGGAGTTCGTGAGAAGTGTCTTTGAAAATCTTTCCTCTTTTGAAGTTTTCTCTCCGCTTTATTTGTTTGATGCAGAAGACTTTCTAAAGTCTCATGGTCATGTAACTCCACTACTTCTTGGATATCTCGATTGAGGCCATGGAGGAATATTGTGATTTTTGCCTCTTCACCTTCATACAAGCCAATCTTGAGGAGAAGTAGCTCCATCTCTTTGAAGTACTCCTCCACTCCTTTTGATCAATGCCTTAATCTTTGAATCTTTAAGAGAAATTCCTTTCTACAATGTGTAGGGTTGAATCTCTTCTTCATAGCCGCCTTCAATTCAACCCAAGTTTTGATGGATTGTTTCTTCCCCTTTTCAACATCTTTTTGAAATTTATTCCACCAAAACAAGATATAACCCTCAAATTCTAAAACAATAAGTATCACAATATCGGTATCATACAAATCATATGAAAATAAAATTTGTTCAACTTTCTTCTCCCTCTCTTCATACACATTATAGTTTGAATCACCAAAAAATTTAGGAATTCTAACATTATTCCTAAAAAATTTATCTAGTCTTGCATGATTTGTTAATGATCTTCTTCTCCTCTCATTGTTTCCCTCATAAAAAATCCCCATGTCACTCTTATCTTGTGTAGATGATGAAGAGTGTCTCCTTTCTATTCTTGTTCTTCTATGTCTCCTATCCTGCTTTGAATCAATTTGTAATTGCATTTCCTCCGACCTTCTCAAAAATCCCCGCATTAGAACATATTGATTCTTCCTATTCAAACTTCATTCCTCCTTAGGACTCCTAGACATAACCAATAAGAAAAAATTCACAGGAAAATAACCCAAAACTAGGCAAAAATTGAGTGTTAGAAGTAAAAAATTTATTGCAATTTTTGTGGAATTGGTTTGGCTCTCAAATTTGGTACACTCACTCTCAAGATAGTAAAACACTTAATAAAATTTTATCTTAATCAAAATAGTACATATTTGCTTGAGAAATTGTCCCACAATTGTCTCTAATACTCACCAAGAATTACCAACTCTCAAGTGAAAGATGTAACAAATCCAAATTCACTCAAACTGAGAAAGTTTAAGAAACAAAAGCCACACAAAAGATTAATGCACTTAATATGACAAATTATTCAAAGAAAAGCTTCAAAAATACTCAAAAAAGGTGAGTTTTTGTGCTATTTTCACACCCATTGGATTCATGTAAAATCTTGAAATGAAAGGCACCTAAGAATCACAAATTCCAAAATACCACAAGTGCTGAAAACAATTTGGCAATCTCTAAGGAATTCTATATGAAAGATTTAAGAAAAGTAGGATCAACTACACATAAACAACCATTTCTCAAACACCAGGTGTGCTAAATTTTGTATAATTTTTCTTTTGATTCTTTTGCACTTTCCTTTGCTTTTTGAAGATCAATATGGTTTAGTCATTTATTGCAAAAATCCTATTTAAAACAATTTTGGAAAAATCAATTTCACAAAACAACCACAAATGAGAGAATCACATACTTGAATCCTAATGTTCATGGGTTTTCAATTTTTTAAAACATGTTTCTTCTTAAATGAACTCTCAAAACAAGATTAAACACTTTTAAACTCTAGAAAACTTCAATAAGAAATAAGAACTCAAAGAAAGAACAAGGCTATAGGACACAAGATTAACCAAACATCAACATCATACCCATTTCCTAAAGAGAGAAAAAAATTCAACAAAACCCAATGAAGAAGATGGATAAATGACTTGATTAATGGATGAAACTTGAAAAAAAACACAAGAAAATGATGTATAAGGACTCACAACAGATCAGCCAAGAAGAAAACTCAAAGAAGATGATGAAATACCTTGCTTCAAGAATGGTTTTCAAACCCACTTTTCAAGAACTTCTCTCTTGATCATGATGAACATCTCCATGGAAGGTTGATCCTTATAAGTCTTGATACCACTTGATATGGATCCTCGAAGGAGTGTAGGATCTATACCAGCCCAAAAAGGAAAGATGATAGTTCTTCAAGAGAGAATTCAAAGTGGTGCAAAGGAAGAACCCGTGGAAACCATACTTACGACAATGAACAATTCAATATATGAAAAGGTAAGCAAACAAGAAACCAAATAAATTGAAATGTAAAAATGGAATGAGGAAAAAGATGATTGAACACGCCACCTTCAATATTGGAAATCTTTAAGGATGAGTGAATGAGGATCCACCACTTGAGAAGGCTTCTCAAGATAAGAATCAAAGAAAAGAGTAAACACAACTCAAGTAGTGTTACAATTTCTCAAAGAAATTATATTCATTCAACTTCTTGTATTTTACAATGGAAATCACTCCTATTTATAGTGATGAAATTTGGTCAAGCAAAGAGTCTCAAAAGATAAAAAAAGTTAACTACACTAATCAAGGTTAACTACACTTAACTATGTTTAAGCTAAACTAATCCCTTAAAAGAAGGGAGATGCATTTGGTGGTTACTAAAGTACATGAATATAATGAATACATCTAAGATAACTAGGATGAACGTACATGATGGAGTGCACCTAGAAGTTATAACAATGAATGAATGTAATGATTACTTTATGATTTCTAGGATGAATGCACATGAAATAATGCATTAGGTAGTTTCTAAAATACGAAAAATGTACAATGCATGTACTAGGTAGTTACTAAAATGTAGAGAATGTAATGATTACAATGCATGTACTAGGTAGTTACTATGAATATGTCTTAAAACTTGAAGAGTGAAAGATAACTTAAGTAGTCCATGTGAGGTGCATGTACAAACTTAAGCCTAGGCATTTCTAATTTAAAACCAATTCTCTCAAGTTCCTACTCTCATGTTTGTACTTTTATCAAGTTTTTTCTAATTTCTACAATTTACAATCCTTTGTTCTTATAATTTCTTCCTTCAAAAGCTTCAAGAGTCTTCGCTATTTCATCTCTTCATCTACATCTTCATGTGTCATACTTCTTTCATTTATTCTTCATGTCTTGTCTTCTCATTTTTTTTTTCAGTAAGTTCTTACTCATTCTCATATATATTAGGTATGCTTATCCAAAGCAAAGTCTCATAATCTATAAAGTAGATCTTAACACACACAACCTACCTTTGAGCACTATATGCTCATTTTGGTGCAATGAGTATAATAAAAGGTATGTTAATTCCCTTAACGAAAGGAGCATAAATAGTGAAAGTACCAACTAAGTTAAACATATTTAATAAATCATTAATGCAAAGGAAAAAAAGAAGAAATTTGGGTCAATGAATAGTTTTGTGACAAACACAAATAGAAGTTATGTCATGTAGATGAAGTTGGACGTTGATGTATTGAAAGTACATACACATATACAAAACTTTCATTCTTTTAACTTCTACATGCTTAATTGTAACACATTTACTAGGCGACTTAGAAAGTGGTATCTTATTTAAGTCCTTCATTGTTGTGAAGTTATCTCATAAAGAAATGAGAGCTTACATTTCATATCCACTGTTTTGAATGTGAACCTCGTACATAAACAACTAACCTCGAAAGACTTTAAGTATTTTTCTTGAAGATATCTTGCATAATTGTGTTTAAACTCATAGAGAGTTTTAATGATAGGTAGAAGTGACTTTCATGTACTCGTTATAAGCAAAAAATAACAGAGATAATACTTGTAATCAATATTTGAATAGTAAAACTCTTTGTCTTTAACATTAAAGAACTAGAAATACTTCAAATTAAGAAAAAATCACTATAAAAGTAAAGTATTTGATGCTTTATTTTTACACTCTTAAAAATCATAGAATATTTTTAAAAGAATTTGTGAACTTGTTTATAAAACCATTAGACGACCATTATTAATTTAATAAACATATTTGTTAAAATGTTTTAAAGTGTTGTACATAAAAAATTAATTCAATTTATATAGTTATAGATTTTACATACATTACAAAAAAAATTACTTTTAGAAACTAATTTATTGATCTCTAAAATGATAAAATTGGTCACTAGTTTAATTAAAGACTAATTTAGAATCTAATAGTAAAAAGCAGCTAAAACTTTGGTAGCTAATTTTAGATACTAATTTAAAAACCAATTTAGTAACCAATTTTATTGAGACCAATTTAGTGACAAATTTTATTGAGACCAATTTAGTGACAAATTTCATTGAAACCAATTTAGTAACCAATTTTATTAAAACTAATTTAGTGATCAATTTTATTGAGATCAATTTAGTGACCAATTTTATTAAAATCAATTTAGTAACTAAATATATAAATACTAAAAAATGTATCTAAATAATTGTAATATTAGACTCTTAATAATGGAGGTTGTGATATTATATTTTTTTTCTTCTTAAAACAATTTAGAATAAAAAAGTAAAATTATTTTTTAATTTGATAAGAGGAATAAAAAAATATTTTATAATAATATAAAAAATGATGCAATAATATCATTTGAATACACAAATAAGTTTTGTTTATATATCTTTAAAATATTTAATATTTATAATATAAACTTTTATATTTATTTAAACAGATTTAATATTTATTTAAACACTGCAAATTTATAATTCACTTCTACACAAATATAACCATTCACATTTATTTACTCATATACATTGCAACCAAAATCTGTAGGTATTGAAGAAAGAATGCATTTGGTATGGGACATCATTGTGGTAAGACATTAAAGCACCCACTTAACATCCTCTTTTTATTAGGTTGGAGTAAATAGTGGCGAGGATAAGCTCTTAACTAGAACTTATGGTTTGTACATCTCAAAGGAGTTGACCAAATAACTCCCTCTGATTATGTCCGGTTCACAAGCACTGCATGGTATATTTTCAGTTAATTAGAGTAAATCTTAGCTTCTAGTTTTGGTAACAGTTCAGTAAAGAGGCTAAAAGCTAAAAATGTTATTGATATTGTTTTCTATGATCATTTAAGTGCTAGAATCTTCAATACATATCCCAAGAAAGGAGCTATTCTCCCAAGATTTGATGTAGATATTATCATCCTGAATCCAAATTCAAGTTTTGAGGTAAGTGCAAAGCCCCGCCACTCTAGACTAGACTGGACACAATTTATTCTTTGTTCCTAAATAATATCTCATTTTCTTCTTATTAATATTCTTTGGTTGCAAATTGTAACCCCAACTCAATCAATTAAAAGCAAATACAAAGTAGATGATAGTTCAAACATGAAAATGAAAATCAAATCCTTAGAAGTTAAAAAAATTAAGTGTGGCACACATGTTCAGAATGGTTATGAAATATGAAATTTAGTGAAGAAACTTACCTTCACGAACCAACATTCAGGAACTGCATATCCTTCTTAATTTGCAATTCTTTCGTCCATTTGAGCCAATGCAAAATTAGAATAATGAATCACTGATTTATTAGTAAAGAATAACAAATTGAGTTTTAAATTTGAGAGAATCGGAGATAAATGCGAGAAAAGATGAACCCTAATATTTGGCGTGAAAATGTTACCGTATATAACAGTGAGAACGGGAAGAACAAAACGAAGTAAATCCATCCAAAACACATATTGAACGTATGCAGACGAACGAAGTGAATCTGTACAGAATGCAAATTTAACGTGAACGTTGCAGATCGTAGAACAAATGATTGAACGTAGAGTAGAATGAATGGGAGATTCAACCACCTAGAGTCGATTAAATGCAGATTCGTATATTGATTGAAGTTGAATTCAACAAAATCAACATCGATGGAAAAGAATGAAAAGAAGAAGCTAGAGCCGATTGAACACATATTGTGAATTACTGTCAGATTGAACAAATTGAAAGTAGATGAAAAGAAATAAGAAAGCAGGAGCTCGAGGGGACAAAGTCACAACAGATCCCTAATCAAATTTAGATATTCATAAACATTAATTTATAAAATTCTTAATTCAAATAATATATTAGATTTATTAGAAGTAACTTAGAAAAATATCTATAATTATATAATAACAAAAAAATTAAAGAAAATTATTATAAATAAATAACTATCTTTTATAATAATTTCCTATAAAAAATATAATAATTAATTATATTATAATATTTTATTAATAATAAAAATTATTTTAGATATTAATAATTTTTAATTTATAAAAAATTGATTACATTAATTTATTTGGTGACTAATTATTTTTGGTTTCTAAATTAGTTACTATTTAATAATTTTCTTATAATAATTATTTTTGTCTTTAAATTAGTTAATATAGTAACTAATTATTTTTGGTCTCTAAATTAGTTACTATTTAATGATTTTCTTGTAGTGATATTAATGTGTATACAAATTTTACATTTAAGATATTTTGCAATACACATATATTTATTTATTATAACTTTAATTTGAGATAAAAGGGAATTTCTACAAATAAAAATTCTTTTTTTTTCTAAAATGGGTTTGGGAAAATCAGTAATGTGCTCTAGAACAGAATTTCATGTTCTAGTTATTATGAATGCTTAATTTAAACCCTTTTATCTCAAAATGAAAGAGAGTATACATGAAATATAATGTGTTTTATGAAGGAAAATATGTAGAAGTTTTCATATCTAATGATACTCTTATGTTTTAGTGAGTATCTAATCCTTGCGTTAAGTGTCTAAATTGTTGTAATTCTTCACTTTGTAAAGTTCTACCTTGTGAGCCTTCATTGTACACTCTGTGAGAGTGTGTTCTTATTATTTTTTAAGAGTTCATGGTCTTAGGGAGAGATCAAGATGGTGTTACCTAGAGAGGAGAGAATAGTCGTGTTACCTGGAGAGGAGATAATACTCATGTAACCTAGAAAGGTGATAATACTTGTTGTAATTATATTAATTAATGGAACCTCTTGAGCATATGCTTAAAGGGACTAGACGTAGCTCAAGTTTGAGTGAACTATGATAAATGTTGTGTTGATTTTTATTGTTTACTGTTAAACAATCTATCATATTGTTCACTAAACAATCTGTTAGATAGTATATTGTTTTAATCCATTGATAATAGAATTTGTAGGATCTATTCAACCCCCTTTTTGGAGTCAACTACACCTTCAAGATTGAGTGCTTACCACTACATTAAAAGATATAGCCAATAGTCAAGACGCAACACTGTCTACTTAAAAGCGTAACAACCCAAATGCCAGGATTTGAGTGTGACTTGGCCCACTTGGGCTACACCATGGGATAATTGATGCACCCTACAACAACGTTGAAAGATGCTATCACTCTCTAGTCATTCAAAGAATACTCAATGTTAGCCAAGAGTGGTTGGGACCAAGAATATGCAGTTTTAGCAAAAAAAAAATGGTTGGATTCAAAGAATACTCAGTTTTTTTGACAAAAGTGGTTGGATTCAAAGAATACTCAGTTTTTTTGACAAAAGTGGTTGGGTCCAAAGAATACTCGATTTTAGGTAGGTGCAGTTGCATTCCAAATAATACTCAAAGGTTATCTAGGAGTGGCTACGAGCCCAAACAACACTTAAGGGTTGAGTTAGGAGTGGCTACGAGCCTAAAAAATATTCATTTGTACATCACAACATTAGTCTGCTTAGTGAAACTTAATTTATTGATTGAAAACTGGAGGTAGTCTGCTATGTCGAACAAACTAGTATAAAAATATAATGTGTATTTCTCTTTTCTCTTTTATTTTGCAAGTTAGTATTGTATTAAGCTAACTTAGGATGGAGAATCTTTGCGAAAAATAAGTTTGAAAAATAATTCTAAAACAAGTAAATTTGTTAAGTTATAAAGTTGTGTTTGTCACATTCCATTAAACCAAACAGAGGATAAAAAAATTGTTATATAAAAATATTGTTTGAGTAATCACAATTATAATTACAAAAAAAATTAAAAAAATATTAAAACAAAATTCAACTCTCCATTCTTGTACTTTTGCTATTTTCTACAAGCTGTAAGAGGTTAAGCATTTGATGTGAGTCAATTATTTCTTATTCTAAATGGATGAGGCATCTTATACTTCCTTTTTTGTGCTAGTGTGAAAATAGTTCTCTATTTTTTAGTGGTGATGGATGACTACCAACCTAGTTTTAGTTGAAGGTTCTTGTTGAAGTTCTTCATGTGTATCATGAATCGTGGAGTTCTCAAATTTTGGAAAAGGAAAAGTGTGTGTTTTGCCTTATAGAGACTCTTACCATCATCTCTTCTTCAAGCTTTTATTTTGGTCAGCATATAAAGGACTAACTTTTTCCTAGACACTAGCACAAATAAACATATGTGGTGGTTCAAGGTTAGCAAGACAATATTTCTTGATATGGTTACGATCAAGAATTAGAAGACATCATTCTCTCTTATTGATTAGAACTACACATATCATACATTTACCGTTGTAAAAGTGGGTTGTTTCAAAAGAATGCTTCCTTGGTTGATGATCTTCAAACAATTTGTATTATCTAGCTTCTTGTAAAATTTTTCATATATACCCTGTTATTAGAATATATGGTTAAACAAGTCGACATATTGAACTTTAGCAATATTGTCTTCCATGCCTTCGATTATCCTAACAAGATTAAGGTATAAAACATGTGGCAAGTCAAATGGAATGTTTGTCATCAAATGATATATAACACACTTCCTTATCTCAATCACATGGTCCTTCGAGCCAACTTTGGGAAGAACAACCTTGCTGCAAATTTATTGTCAAATTTTTACGTTGGAACACATCTTTTTGTATCCAACTTTCTTTAGACCAAGAAGTTAATTAGATAAATTCTTCCTCTACAAGACACATTCAACTATGTCAACCTACATTAGTAATTGTACTCACGAGAGCATTATTAAGGCATAAATGACTTATGAAAGATTAGATAGAATTCCACATCTAAATGTTTACCAAGAAGTCACCTAAGATTTTGATGAAAGCAAACAATACCAAGTTTTGGTTAATCTAACGAATTTGCCAAAGTGCGAATTAATTAAAGTTTCTTAAAGTTTGCATGATCAAGAACAACATAGTTTGATAAAATACTAGACATATAGAAGCATAAAACAAGACTAGACACATATGTTCAAAGAGGTATAATAGTAGAAGAATGAACGTGTTAATGATGAAAACAAGAAGCTCTAAATTCCTACATCAAGACTAGACGAGCTTGCAATTAGTGACCAACTCCAAAGCACATACCTTTAGGTGCAAGGAATAATGCTTATCCAAAGCAAATTCTCATAGTTTACAAAGTAGATCTTAACACACACAAGCTACTGAGCACGTCCCTTTTCTAATATAAACATATAAGTTTTTTTATTAAATTATTAGGCTAATCTTAAAAAATATATTAGAAAAGAAACATCACAAATCCAATAGACGAAGTGAATCACAACAAAAATGGAAAGAGAAAGAAGACTTTGTCCATTAGATCCTAAAAACATGAGCAAAAACCTTGACTACGACTTAATAAAAAGATGATAAAGCAGTGCAAATGTATAAGAAATGTAGTGTATACCCAAAGTATATTACACAGTGTTTGATAGATCAAGTAAAATATTTAATGAGATGTAAAATAAAAGTCAATCAAATAGGGTAGTTCATAACAATAGACGAAAGTGTTGGTCTAACAATCAGACCTATATATATATATATATATATATATATATATATATATATATATATATATATATATATATATATATATATATATATATATAATTGAACCAAACACCATTAAGAATTATAAGAAATGGTCCTTCAAATGTTAGGCAGATGAAATAATCAATAGGACAAATAATATAATTTATAAAGTTAGACGATATATCACCAAGGAAATGAAGTGTTAAGAAATAATCAGTCAAAGTGTATTAAACTGATGATATTAGAACGAACAAAACAAGTTAAACAATAAGGAACTAGAAATGAAATTATGAAAGAGTTGGATAGACGAACGAAAGAACATATGATATTAAATGAAAGGATAAACTAGATGAATAGAATAATATACAAGGTTAAACAAATTATGGGATTCGTCTAAACCAAAGATTATTATATCCATCTTGAATATTTTACATCTTGCTTACAACTTCCTTGCATCGTCTAATTACAACAAAGGTAAATAACTAAAATTAGTATATTCTTAATACAAGAAATGTGGAAATTTTTACATAATATTTTGATCTATCATACCAAGATAGAAGTTGACGTTCTAACATGTTACTTCTTGTCTCCTCTGGCTGAGACCCTTCTTTGTGACTCTTCCCAGGCAAGAGAATGAATGTTAGGGTATGATGAACAATTCCCTTGGTCCTTCTTCTTCTCTTCAACTCCTTCGATGGAGTTCAATCAAAGTTGAACCTGTCACTACAGTCCTTGCCCATTATAGGTTTGCCAGATACTTTTGGAGGCTAGGTAGGGACACCATCCATTTACATGTATCCTACCGTAGTCCCCAAAATACTAGGTTGAGTCACCATCCATTAAAGGATTAGTGAAGTTCTATCTGGACGTTCATATGTGGTTCAACCAAAGAAACAAAGGGAAAAGTGAGATATACACATATAAACAATAATATTGCATTAACTTTAATAAAAGCAGTTTTAATAAGAAATAAAGTTTCACAATTTAAAGTACAATCAATTGAAATCATATTATTGATTCTCATCCCATAAGTCATTTGAAATTTTATTCACGAATAATACTTGGAAAATGATAACCACTAAAAAGTTTGAATAAGAACATATTTTCATGATTCATATTACAATCTTAATTATTTTATACTACACAAAAATGATGAGAATGATATTGATAATAAATAAAGATGACATGTGGTTGAGATTAGTTAGAATAGATGAGCATGTGCACATATCAACCCACCATCAACACTTCTGCTCATCTCAATTCCCAAGGAATTAAATCCTTCATTAAAGTTATGTCAATAATAACAACAATCATGACCACGAAGCTTTCTTCCCTCTTAAGGGAATAAACTTCCTGCATCAATATTTTCTTATAAGTTTCTCTCATGTGTTTCTTTCATCATGCTTTCATGAGTGTTGGGAGTTTTCAAACTTCCTATTTATAAAGGAGTCATGAGTAGTCACTATCCTTTGTGACCATTTAGTAGTAATTCAATAGATTCTTTAAAATATAGTTTGAATTTAGTTATGAAAACAGAAATACCAAGATGTGAAATATCTCTGACTAATAGTGAAAAATGAGATTCACATATTTGTTGTTATCCCTAATCGTATTTATGCAGAGATATTTATCTAAACGTGTTTATATCTCTTGAAAAGTAATTCTTATCTTCAAAATTTGTCATTTTATGATCAATTTCTAATAATCCTTTGAAAAATTAGAAAAACTTACTATCTAAGCATTTATAAGAAATGATTAATTTATTCCTCCATAATTTATAAAAATTGAACCTTCACTACATTTTATATCTACTAGTTTATAAAATAGTTAGACTACTATAATTAGTTTAATAAACATATTTGTTAAAATATTTTAAAGTGTTGTACTTAAAAAAATCAATTCATTTTATATAATTAGATTTTACATCTTAATGGGTATACATATTTTAAATTTAAGATATTGTGTAATACACAAATATTTATTTATTATGTTGTTTTATTTTAATTTGAGATAAAAAGTGTGCAAATAAAATTCTTTTTGAAAAAAGTTTTGAAAAAATCAGTCAATTTAGACCCTTTTATCTCAGAATAAACGACAGTATACATGAAATCCAGTGCGTTTTTATGAAGGAGAAAAATTACTAAAGTTTTCATTTATGTTTTCATTATCACGTGTACTCAACTTTTTAAACTAAAATAGAATTACAGTAATGAATAAAAATCATTGTAAAATTTAAAATATTTATTTTATGATAAGATAATCAATTTTAGAAACTATGACAATTTTAATCGTAGTTTTCTTAAAACTAATTACTTAACATGTAAATTTGCTCATTTTTTAAACCTGGAAAACAAAAATTAAAAATTTAAAACATAAAAAATTAAATAAAAAATATTTTAGTCATATTAGTATAAATTATACATATGTGTCAATACGCGAGCCTCATCCTCTGCTCCCGCTTCTTTGCACTAGAGGCACACGAAAATGATCATCAAGCCCTTTTTTCTTTCTTAACTTATTTTCCCGATAGACTGCCGTTCTAAATATACTTTCCTGGAATTTTAGGTGTTACAGCCACACTCATCAGCACAACCGAAGTGTCTTCCATGTCCAAGCACTGAAATGGCGTCCATTTCGACGTGCATCACCGTCATCCCCAATTGTGGGGTCTCACGGTTACAATCCTTCACTGTTTCGAGTTTGGCGAAGCCTCGGAAGCAGGCAATAGCGTTCCCTTGCCTGCAAAACCCGTTGATTGGGGGAGTTCCGAGAAGGGGATTGGATTCTAGGGTTTTGGTGGCGCGGCCGGGAGGCATAGTGGAAACCGATAAGGTGCCGTCGGATGTGAGGAAGCGAACGATGGACGCGGTGGATGCATGCGGAGGGAGAGTGACCATTGGAGATGTGGCTAGCAGGGCTGGCCTCAACTTGAATCAAGCTCAGAAGGCTCTTCAAGCTCTTGCCGCTGACACAGATGGCTTCTTGGAGGTTGTTACTTTGTTGCCCTTTACTTTGGGAAGCTTCCAGTACCATGTGTGATAGGATGATCCTAAAGAGGACTAAAAGAAGGAAAATTAAATGGTTTAACGGTTTTATAGGATGGTTTTAGGATATTAGAAATTTGTAATATTATTTAGTTTATATTTTGATTTCCTATAGTTAGATAATGACACTTGTAGGGCATGTTTTTGGTTATATGTGTATTTTTCTTACCTGTCTGAAAAATTTAAATGCTTGTATTTATCTTCTTTATAGCTTTAATGGTAGATTTTAGGGTATTGTAGAATAGTGTAGCTCGTAGCTTCCTATCAATGTGGAAAATGTGCTGCAGTAATATGGTTATTAATTTGTTTCCTATTTATTGTACACTGTGAGTATGGTTAAACATTAGAAATTCTGTGCTACCGTGGTATCTGCAGGTTTCTGAGGAAGGTGACGTTCTCTATGTATTTCCAAAAGATTATCGATCAAGACTTGGTGCCAAGTCGCTTAGGATTAAAGCTGAACCCTTATTTGAAAAGGCCAAGGTATGAAGACTGTTGTCTTCTCTGTAACAGTTGTCGCTGATGTTTTATCGCTTGAATGTGGTTGTTGTATAACTTTGACTTTGACAGGCCGCAATAGAATACTTGATAAGGGTATCTTTTGGGACAGCGCTTATTGCATCCATTGTTATTGTTTACACTACAATAATTGCTCTTTTAACTAGCAGTAGAAGGTATTCCATAACTTTAATGTCTACAATTGTAGTTTTTCTTGAAAAATTTAGTGATGTGAATGAGGGAATAATGTTATTTATTTACAGTGATGACGATAACCGTGGAAGGCGTGGAGGCAGGTCATATGATTCAGGAGTCACTTTCTACTTCAATCCTGTTGATTTGTTCTGGTAATTCTATTGAGTGTAGGATTTGCATTTTATAGAGAATTTCTCAAATAATTTTCCTTCTTGGCTCTGATGGTTTTCTGCTAATTTTGGAAAATTATGTGTTTGTGGTTGCTTAATGAAGTTTAGTAAGTTTTCTTGAGCCCCCCATAAAAAAAAATGAAAAGGAAGACTAGAGACACAATTAAATTAGGGTCATCACTTACATGTGCACATTTAATATTGATGATGGTGATACAATGTAGTTAAATTAAGTTACTTTCACCCGTTCTTTTGATATGAACGTTAGAAGAACCATACTACAAAAGCTTATATAGTTGGAGAGAGAGAGAGAGCCCAAGAACTTATAAACCCCACACAAAAATCACATACTTTTTATTTGGGACTTATACCCCTTACCTTTCGTGTTATTGATATCAGATAATGGAAAATATTGGTAACCCAAATATCCTTTATAGAAATATAATGGAGCCGTAATGGGTTTTGGTGGAAGAATATCAGCAAAAAAAAAATACTATATATATGTATGTATGTATATATGGATATATTTATATATAGAGAGAGATTAAAATGGAGAAATATTATTGCTGTTAAAAAATAATGAAAGACAAACTAATAGTATTAAGTCTAAAAATTCAAAAACAAAAGATCCACCAAGTTCAAGACTTAAAATAATGACACAACTAAAAATAAATGTTCTAAATTTAATTCACAACTCCTCCTAACAACAAAGCATAAGGCAAATTCATCCTCAACTTCAAATCGAATCTTCTATTTGATTTCCTTCTTTGGAGAATGAGTATTGAGTGTTTCAATTAGAGAATAGTATTGAGTGGAACAAAGAGGAAAAAAAAGAGTTACAAAAGAAGTAACAAAAAAAAGAAAACAATAAAACAAATTGTTGTTGCAGTGGTGATGGTGGCACTGCACCTCAACGGTGGTGTTTCGGTGGGTTTGCAGTGGTGGCAAAACAAGTCGCATGCAGCAACGCCAGTTGTTGAAGGTGGCAAAACAAATTTGCAACTACATTCTTGTTAGGATAGGTTATTCTTTTAATTTTGGACATGGTTTTGGCTAGTTTTATGACCCAACCCATTTGCCCTTTCTTAATTTATTGGGCTTCGGTTGGTTTAAAGGACCCATAATTGCTTTTTAAAAGCTAGATTTTTGCCTTAGTTCTAGGTTGGGTTGTGTTTCGACCTCGACTCCTAAGTGATGTGGGACTATATTGGGTGTATCGGAACAAATTGCATTGGCCTGAAACTTCTTCCACCTCTTGAAAGGGATCACAAATTTGATAATATTCTTTGGACATTCTTAGCATTTTGCAACACGATTTCTGCCATGTCTATTCTATGATCCCATTTTGTGACTCCTAAAGTGGCCACGATGGGTCACCATGGAAACCCTTGATTACCATTGCCATGTTGTTACGATAGGCTACAACTTCCCCATCGATTTCCACTATGGTGCCGCCATAGGCGATGTTTCATAACACTACTTACCTTGAAATTTGATCCTAACATCCCATTGTGCTTTGCCACCCCTATGCACATGCGAGTTGGTTGTGCACTACCCTTAAATTAGAATAGGACAAGCACATCAATTAACCATAACCCAACTCACTTAACCATAACCCGATTTCAGAAGCCCAAGTGGAATCGTTAGACACGCCCATCTTCTCGGTACTAACAATATGGTTAGAAAAGATGGAGAATCTATTTTGGAGGTTGATGTTGTGTTGAAAGACATTTTTTCTGGAAAGTTGGAGGAAAAAAATTAAAAATAAAAGCCTAAGGATTGTGCACTAGAACTTGAAATAGAACTTGAAAGGGGACATGAGCGAAACGGTTGCAAAAATATCCTCAAGAGAAAATGAGTCTTCTGAGCCAACATGGTTCTGAAAAAGGCTATCATGTTAAACTCTAGGAAAGAGAGAAACATTGAGTTAAAATAATGTATTTTTAAAATAGCATGGGTGCCTTATTTATACTGAGAACTAGTAATCAATACAATAAATAGAGAAGATTTCATATCCTCAAATAACAAAGATATGATACAGGAATAAAAGAATGTTCTTAATAATATATATAATCTAGATATTTATGATAATATAGGATCAATTCCTTATTTCTATAATTATAACAACATTCCTTATTATATAGGATTAACACTTTATTTCTATAATTATAACAAGTTCATTACAAATGCATACTATAAATTGTTTGGATATATTTTGTTTTTCTGGACAAAAGGTTTCTATTGGGAAAAATTGTCTTTCGTCATGAAATATGTCAACCATACCAAGAGGTTTTCAATATTTCTTGTATACTAACTACCTTCAAGTCAATATTCCTAATAAAGCTTCAAAATAAAAGGTCAAACTAGTCAAAGTCGAGGCTTTAACTTGTAAGACAATAACTGGCACAAAATATTCTCCCTCATAACAAACTGACTTAAATGAACATCTTGGGACTGAAATGAAAGGATCCAAACCAACCACGTTAAAATTTTTTTATCATAAACAAAGCATAATATGCAAGATTCTGTACATCCCCAGAGTTGACAACTAAACTGTTTTTAATTTCTAATTCCCGTGAGGCACTACACAATCAAATTACTAAATATTTAATTATGATTAAAAATTAAGAAAAAGGAGAACCTGAGGGTTGTTCATTGATCAGATGGGTCCTCCGACATCATAATCATCCCAAACAAAGGTTTTATTTTCTAAAATATCCATGCCATCCTTCTCTCCGTCCGCTGTCTTTGTGGTTGCCTCCTCTAAACACCGAGCAGACAAAAGGCACCGTGCAGCCTCAAATATACAGAAGCAGAGCACGGCCAAGTGACGGTCTCCTTCTTGCAAGTGTTCTTTGGTTCTTTGCTGCAATACGATTTAAAAATTGAAATGCTGTTAAGAGCATGTTGGGTCCCAAAACAACCGCCAATTGGGAATAAATGTTTAAAACTGTGGTATGGGAGAGATATTAATTTATTGACAAACCATGTAACTGTTGTATACCATAAAGGCCCCTAACATTTTTCTTAGCCTGTGTGGATAGATGTGGAAGTGTAGGGGAACTTGATTTGCTTTTGTCTATACTTTTGATTGAATTGAGTATATTTTAATTTCTCCAATTACATTGTCAGTTTTTAGCACATGTATCTAGTTTTCCTGTATGTAAAACAGATATATTTCATTTTAAGAGAAATGTTTGGTGACATATAATTTAATTTTTTATACGATTGAAGGTACTGGGATCCATATTATTATAGGAGGCGAAGGCTACAAGCTGATGATGACAAGATGAACTTCATTGAATCGGTATGTGATGTAATTGAAATAACATTGCATCCTCCCACCCCACATTTTATTGTTTCTAATGAAGATAAGTATTTTGTCATTTTGATAGGTCTTCTCCTTTGTATTTGGAGATGGTGATCCTAATCAAGGAATTGAAGAAGAGAGATGGAAGTTGGTAATAATTGAGGACTGAATTCAGTGGTCCGTTGCCTTTTATTGATTTATTTATTTATTTTTTCATATTTGGTACTATTTTCCACATTACTTGTTAAAATGCTAAACTCTTTACTTTTTTTAAACTTTGCAACATCTTTACTTGTTTATTTCCTCTAATCCACTTTACTCCTCTTATATACAGATCGGGCAATACATAGCATCCAATGGTGGTGTTGTTGCAGCTGAAGAACTTGCTCCATATCTTGACATAGATTCTACGGAGGGACTTAAGGTAATTTGATATATGTTTGGTTGTGTCTACAAACTCAGACGAGCATATTTTGTGATAAATGGAAGCTAAAAGGAGTTGCTTTTGGCTGCACAGGGAAATTGAACGTGCATAAAACTGGAACATATATGTAACTGAACATTCTATAATTTGTTTAACGAGGATATTTACTGATGTGGGACTTAGGCACCGTAGTACACACACATCTTGTGTGTCTTGGTTTTTTGCAGTGACCACACTCACCCTTGTTCTTGTTTTGAGTTCCCTTTTTGTGTGGCCAGATGCACTCTACTTTCTCCTTTCCTCTGAAATATGAAAATCTGGAGAGGGGACTGAAATCATAAATAACGATATTTTAAAATGGAATATAATATCATTCCTATTTAAGCAAGGATGCCTGAAAATACTAGAATAAGGTAACATGACTTATAAACTTAAAAGCTTGAATAAGGTCAATACAACTCATAAACTTAAAAGTCACAACATAACAATTTCAATCATAATCTGGACAATAACGAAAACAAAAAATGAAGGAAAAAGGTTGTGGGAGGCACGATGGAGCTGTCAAAAGAGGAAAGGGACAAGAACCACTGTTGAACTATGGGTTTCAACAGTGAAGGAGCTATGGATATTTTGCATGCAAACCAAACTTTTGTCCCTGAAACTACCAGTTCAAGAGTTGCAAGTAGCAACCACCATAGTCCAAGCTACATGATACCCATTCATACTTCCACCACCACTATCAAAGAGTAGGGCAGGTCTTTGGGAGTAAATATTTGCTCAAACAAAGCAAAAAGACACAAGCAAAATGGGTATTTTGTATGTTGGGTATAATTTTAAACCTAATGTGTCAATCCCAATTTGAATGCAGCGTATGGTTCACAAGAGCAATTGCTTTTTGATAGCCTAATTTAACGTAAAGTTTTATTGGGTCCAATACAAGGGATATATAGCCCAAACCAAACTTCAAAAGGCTTTGCTCAGGTTTATTAGCTATAGTGGGATAGTCGTTATTTTAATTCTGTAGTAGATGTAGGTTAAACCCTTATTTCATCACAAAATAGAGCCATCTCTTTAGTTTTGTTCATGAATTGCAACACGACTCTAGACACCGAGGTATGGGTCTATCTAAATGGTTATGGGGCTTTCCGTTAAGACACATAATCAATCACTTGATATCATATGATGGCATGGACCAGAGGTATTGGTTTTAGATTTGAGGGGTGTAACCAAAGACAACTTCTACTAGGATCGAAAGAAAAATTTGCTCATTTTACATGGACAAAACATATTTAAACCCTGCTTTTTTTATATGATGTCATTCCTAATTTTTAACCTAGTATCTTTGTGTGGTGACAGGATGACGAATCCTATATCTTGCCTGTGCTTTTACGATTTGATGGTCAGCCTGATGTTGACGAGGAGGTATTTGAGACAATAACTTCTGCCTTTCCTTGTTTGCCTCTCAAATGGTATCTACAAGATGATGCTGTATAATAAGAATTACTCTTCTTTGCCACTCAGTAGTTGGCATACATTATGAATTTCTTTAAGGATTATCATACAATTGTTAGTAGTTGGTTTTTCTTTGGAAGGCTTGAATTTCTACTCATACATATTAATACCATCTGCTACTCATGTATAAAATATATAGCAGCTATTGATTTCAGCTGAGAATTATTTGTTCGCCTTATTTTCCCTCTTTTTATATATACCTGCAGATTGCTTGTTATGCAGGGAAATATTCTGTATAGGTTTCCATCTCTGCAGAGGACAGCTTCTCAAAAGAGTAAGAGGAAAGAATATGTTGGAAGGAGATGGGCAGATTGGGTTGGAATTGAGAAGTTTTTCCGGGAGAAAAAATGGGAATTCAGGTTTTTTATTTGTATTTTTTCTGATCTAGTTGTGGTTATCCAGTATGTTTATTAAAACATAACAGTAGGGCTTGTTCTATTGCAGCAAAATTGGCACATCCGAGAGAGCAATGGTCATTGGCCTAGGTGGCCTTAATCTGTTTGGGGTTATTATCCTTGGAACCATGTTAAAGTATGTTCTTCACATGATGCGTAACATCATTAGTTGGTTTTTCAATTTTTTTTTTTTGTTTCAGTACCCTCACTTCTGTTTTTCATTTCCCGACAGAGATATGGCAGTTGCACCCAGTAGCTTCATTAAATTTGTAGCCGACATATTTCCTCTTCTTCAGGTACTGACTAATATTTCTCAGTTCAAACAACTAAGTTCTTCAATAGTGGAAAATGAAGTTATAAATTATCTTTATGAAGGAACATTTTGATATAGGTTGATGATATTGCTAATTTTGGGAATTTGATGGCAATTTTATTGCGGCAAATTTAAGATAGGCTAATGTTTGGGTGGCAAGTTCTAGGAAGTTGGGTGTGGTCACTTTCTTGATATCTACGTAATTTATGAAGGAAGATAAATTGAAGATGAAGAAAATTGTTGGAGGACATGATAAATAATATGATCAAGTATTCTTTGGCTCTTAGCATTTTTGGTTAACCCCTTGAGTATTGTTTCAACTCCCAGCTACTCCTAGCTAATTTCTTGATTATTGTTTCAACTCTCAGCCTCTCCTGGGTGACCTTGTTCAAGTATTCTTTCACAAGCCACTTCCTGGCTTAATTAAGTATTCTTTCACAAATCATTTTGCCTTCATCAAGTATTCTTCATAAGCCGAACATGGTTTAACCAAGTATTATTTGGCAATCACTCCTGGCCGATAAACGAGTATTTTTTACCAAACAACCACTTTTGGCAAAAATAAGATTATTTGAGTGGTGATCACTGGATCACAAGTTGTTCCCTAGAGAGAAATATCGTCTATAGATGTGTATAAGATTTGTGCACTCTCTTCTAGTTTGCTAATGGAACATGAACAATGTTCTTTGTGAAGCTTTTGATGGGTGCAAAAGTTTTAGCAGCAATTCAATAATGTACAGCATAGTCTCTCCTCTTCTTGATGAATGATTTTATATAGGCCCGGGAAGAAGATAGCCGTTGCAAGATTGTTTCTAGTAGCTGAGCAACTTTAACTCTTCTATATGTCTTCCTTCACCTTGAATGTGAAGGATGCATTAAATGCACTCTATGGAGCATTACATGCCCTTTTCTTCTTTTACTTAACCTTCCAATAACTAGATGTATTTATCTTTTCTTGGGCAGTGTGCCTTTGCTTGACTTTGTCTAAAGTGTAGAGCTAACGAAGTAGATAGTCTTTCCAGAGTTGTCACTGTTAGCGTCAGGGACTTGTTCAAGAAAAAAAAACTTTAGATTATTTGATGTGGCTTGTGCTTGCAAACAAATCTTCTTAGTAGATTGAAGTAACAAATTCGTTGTGACATACAATAAGCATACATGTTTTAGTGTAGAACCGGATTAGCTTAAATCTATCGGTATATCGTTTGATTTTGTAAAAGCTTTATTAGATGTAAATTAATATTGCACAGTTTTATATTGTTCGTTAGACGTAACACTTGCGTCTTACATGATCTATTGTTGAACAAAACTATTGTTTTATAGACAAAACATGATCATGTTTATACTTAGTTATCTTCAACACTTAATCAAAATCATAAGATGTTAAACTTTTGCTCTAACAATCATACTGAGATGACTTTAATACCTAGGTAATGGTATTGTGATAAAAAGTCTGCCATAAGCATTGTCCATAATCCAGTGCAACATGATAGGACTAAACATATTGAAATTGCAAATCTTGATTGAGGCATAGTTGTTACAACTTGTTTCTACAAGATTTTAGATAACGAACATCTTCACTAAAGGGCTTCCTCAAGGTACATTCCAATATCTTGTAGGTAAGTTAGGAATGATTGATATTCATTAACAACTTGAGGGAGAGTGTTGTAAATAGCAAATTAATAGGATAGAAAATATTCTCAATCTCCATAGGAATTAGGAAAAAATATCTCTAGAATTTTCCTATTTATTTCAACATATTTTTGTTTCTTTTTCTTAAAGGTTTTGATTATTACAAATAGACATTATGAGAATGTAATTTGTGTGATTGATATAATAAAATAATTCTTTAGTTTCCTATTTGATCATTGTGAAACAGAAACATTTTATATGAGTTATATTCTGTACTTAATCATTCAAGGCTTTTATAATCATGTAAAGTTACCAGTCTTAGTTTTGTTTGACTATGGAAAGCCTTTTTGATTACAACTTTGTTACGTGTCTAAATTAACCGTTAAATGCATGAATTGTTGTAGCATCTAACATCTTGTATTTGACTAGTGGACAGTCTAGTGAGCTATAGCATGTGCAAAACACACATTAGAAGATTCATACAATACTGCATATATATATACATATATATATATATATATATATACATATATATATATATATATATATATATATATATATATATATATATATATATATATATATATATATATATACATATATGTATATATATATATATATATATGCACACACACACACTTATACATATATAAGACATTCAATTGTTTATTATCATCAAAAGTCTTTATAGGGATTAGACGGCCTGACTTGAAAACAACACTAAAATACATTTAAGCATACCACCCAAAAAGGATGGCAAGATAGAAGTTCTTAAAGGAGGACTCAAAACATACCTTGGTTGCTTCTTTGGAGATCGACTGCGCTCTTGGTATAACTTCCTCCACCTGCCAGAGTAATAGTACAACACCTTCCATTCAACCGTCTAGATGACTACTTTACAAGACCTTTATGGATGATGACCACTAGACGTTCGCACTCCTTTTTGATCAGCATGATCTACAGTCACCTCCTAACATCCTTCATTGACGCCAGATCATCTTGCAAGATTTGGACAGGAACTTCCTTTAATCACATCGACACATGTTTGTGCAAACCAACTAGCACTATAAAGATTGCAACTTTGTTGTTGATAACTAGGCATGATTGAAACTTCAAACATATTTGCAAAGCACATTTGTGAGCTCGGCCTAAATTGTAAGTTGCATCAGCATCATTGCCTACCAGCTCAGCCTTCCGACCTCCACTCTTCCATTTAATTTTTCGTGTCTCCTTACTTTGTCCCTTCCACGGCCAACCACAGCAACAACCATCAATTCCTTTCCTCCACTTTCCCTCATAGATGAACCATCGACCATTGGCCCTCTCTCTATTTTCCCCTCTTGAAGGTAGTCAATGTTAGTTTTATAGGGTGAGTTCAAGGAGGGAGGGGGCTGAACTGAACTATCGCAAGTTTTCAAAAATACTTAGAATGAGAATCTTATTAAATCTTTGAATTTTAGAATTTAGTTGCTTCAAATTAATGCACACAGTTAAGAATGTAACAAATTGTAACAAATCAAGAGATCGAGAGATAAAGTGAGAGAAAGATCAAGACAACAAATTTTTATATTGATTGGCTCTATATGAAGAACTACAACCAATTGCTCAACTATACCAGCTAAGCTCACCATAATTTTTAGTTTTCACAAACACGGCCAAAACCGTGAAAGTAAACAACTCAAAAAACTAAATCTTGAACCCTACAATACTTGATTATTCTCCTAGTAATACCTTTGTTGATATACTATACCAGGAAACCTTATCCAAAGCAATCTAAATACTATAATTGTATTGAAGAATAAGAACAATGTCACCTGGAACAAGATCAACACAGCAGAAAAGGAAAACTGAGGTGAACCTCTATGTTTTCTTCAAATCAAAGTATTGATCACAGAATTGCACAAAGATAGCTTGAAGAATAATTTTCAGCTCAGTATGGACTCTCTCACTAAGTAAAAATGATTTAAGAAAGAATGGTTTTGATTTCATGTTAATAGGTTTTGAAATGAGAGAGCTATGTAAAATTCAATGTCAGTCTTAATGTCTTAAAACTGCAATTTAATATGTTAATCTGACTGACTAGTGAAATTACTTGATTAACTTGTCATTTTAACATATTAAAACGGAAGGTTCCAAAATATTGACCGAGCTTAAGTGATTCTAATCTATTAAAAACTCATTTCAGTAGGTTAAAACAGAAAGGATAGAATTGCACATGGTTTTAAGTAATTCTAATAGAAAAAAAGAACTATTCTAATATATTAAAGTGCTTACTGCAATCATTCTAGACTAACCAATAACATTTTAACAGATTAAAAACATTTTTTAATCAATTAAAAAACTACCTAACACTAATAAAGCTCTAATGAGTAAAAACAAAACTTTCTGATTGCAATGTAGGATCAAATCATGAAAAGGAAAACTTACATTAATGTCCTAATCAACACAAAACAACCTAAAATACTTCCTAGGTCTTCATGAATCTACAAAATCTTCATGGGAGTGGTTGGATTCATCAAATATATGAACCATAGCTCCAACAATGACAACCCTTATAGTAATCCCCCCACTTTACCTCCCACTTACCCTGAACTCTCGTCCCAGAAACCGACTTCTACATTTCCTAACCACAGTAAGATCTCCCCCAATCCACACAGAAACCGACTTCTACATTTCCTAACCACAGTAAGATCTCCCCCAATCCACACAACCAACCTCCCTCATTCACCAATCGCAACACACCACCCTCCCTCTAACTTAACAGTTGTAGTAGCCCCACTTCCCTGCCTCATCCCCAAACATTACATCCCCTCCAATAACATGTACATTCGGTCACCTATACAAGCCGGTCCAATACTACACGTCTATTCAATCAAGTTCCCCTCAGGCCCAACCCACTATATATCCCACATCCCAACCACAACCAGTTTCCACTTAGGCCCACACATCAACTCAAAGCCCTTCCCCAATGCCTTCACTAGCCCAACCCCTTACTCCCCTATCCTCAGCCTTCTCAACTGTGCCAGTCCATGCTCTTCCCAACTTTGAGGACAAAGTTTCCCCCCTGTAGCAGGGGGTATTGTTACTGAGCCCAGTAAACATTAGGTCACCCAAATGGTTCAAAGGCTATGTTTGAAATTAAATAGTTGTCCTCCTTTTTACGGGCCTGTACAGCATTCCTGCAATCCTACCCCAACCCTTATTTGTATGAATATTCCTAGAATTTAAGGAAATGAAGAAACTACTTTTACTATTCTAACTCTTTATAGTACTTGTGTGTGTTCCTTTCTAGTTTAGATTGTAGTGTTGCCTAACAAAACATATTGCAACATGACAGTAATTATTCGTGACAAAGCTTCATTCCATGAACCTGAAAAGGTGGGTTTGGTCAATATGAAGTGTAATTGCTGAAATGATCCTAAAGAGAAGAGTAAATAAAAGAGAGGTTGATAAGCATATCATTTTATTGGTGCTTCTCTCGCTTTGCCTAGAGTCATGGCCATTAATTAAATGAGATAAAATGAAAGCATTGAGAAATACAAATACTATTAATCAAAATATGTCATTCTTCGGCAAATGTTTTACACTTGCATAAACGTTAAGTATGTCTTGGATGCGTGAGGTAAATCTTGTGATTATATTTGTTAGCATTCTGTAAATCTTGTGATTATAGTTATTAGCATTGTTTAACATCACTGTCTCATACGTTGTATGGTAATATTCGCAGATTTATGCTGGTTCTTTCTTTGCAATTCCTCTTTTTCGGTGGTTTTTTATTCGGAAAAAGAATGATGATATTCAAAAGAGAAATAAAGCTAGGGAGCAGTGTGCGCGAGTTCTGGAATTACCTGACACTTCACTAAGGCAGAAGGTATGATTTATGAAAGCCATCTTGACCATAAAGTATATCGATATCATTGTCTCCCTGTATAATTTATTTACTATAAAATTCAAGAAAATCTTCCATTAAATTTATGAAGGAAACCTTGTCTTTGTGTATGGAAACATAAAAAAGAAGCAAGGAAATGTTGGACCTGTTTTAGACCTTCATTTCTCTCTTTTCTTGCTTTATATACTTCTAACTACTCTTGGCTGTCTTTGTATAAAGTTTACCACATTTCTTAGCTTACAAGTATTCCGAATAAATTGAATGAGGATGTAATTGAATTTTGAAAATGATTCCTTGAATGAATTGTGCATTATTATATTAGTGCATCCAATCTCATTTCTTTATTATTTTGGGTGGCTGTTGATTATACGATCACATCCAATATGTGTGTATTATCACCATCATGTGCTCAGTTCAACTATGGAACTTTTAAATGCTTTATTTGGATGTGCTTTTGTCTTGTTTGAGGGAGTGGAAGATTGGATAGGGGATTGCTTTTCTCCGGCATGATCTCCCTGAGAAATTCTTTGTTCTGGCTTTCAGCTTTTCAGTGCTCGGGACATGGCCCAAAAGACAGTCATAGGAAAGGATCAAATTGTGTATAGCACGGACAAGGACTTGCTTGAGCAAGACTATGAAGCTCGCGAGTGGGATACAAAATTTCGGGAGCTTGAGAGGTCCGACTAAGAGTCAACTGTTAACCTGTTATAAAGGTAAATTGTTTAACTTCAATGCATTTCATACGTTATTTTGATGGCAAATGCATCACAGGGTTTGTTTAACAAAAATAGAAGTTAAAAGCTAATTTTTAGAAAAATGTTGCCAGCGTATTTAGCGAGGTGCGTGAGTTGTTGTACACTTCTTAACATGTTCAATTCCTATGGATTAAAAAAAGTCAATGCATTGAATTACAAGTATTGTCAAATTAATTAAATTATATGATAGATGTCTACATGTATGATTTTTTTCTTCACATTTGATTCTGAATTGTAGACGATAATGTATTTCTAAAGTTATACTTTTAAGTTATAGTTAATTTTAAATTCATATAATATTTTGCTTAAATAGCAATTTTTTTTAATAAAATAAAAATAAATGTAAATAGTCTAATAAATTTTTTTTTTTTTGTTTTAACGATCCAATAATGTTTTTAGCCCATTGTAGCGAGGGTGTGAATAATGTAAAGATGAGGGTTTCTTTTTTTTTAAGAGGCATGGAAATATTTTCTTAGCGAGGCCAAATGTAAATGAAGAAAGCGACTAGTTTCAACTTCAAACGCGTCTTGAAAAGTGCTAGAAAATATTGTGAAACCTCTTTATTTTGGTGAAATAAGCTTATAAATTATCCATTTTCAGGGCGTTGAGCTTCATATGTATTGACAACTTGAGCAGCACAGCATCTGGACTGGCCTTCTGGGAAAGCATTGGATGTGGTCCTGGTATATTGCAGCATGTACTGGTTCATCTATTAATCGTAATTCATTTCTTAGATCCAGTAATTTGAGTGATAAAATTTGTAATTTGACTTATAGAAGTAGTGAAAGTTTCTGTAGGACAAACAATATACCTTGATAGGCATTGCCTTTGTATTTATGACGTTATTCGTCACTCTTGAAATTTAACACGAAGGTGAAGAAAATTAACGTTTATAGTAAAAGCACCACAGAGAATTATGAAGCAAGATTGAATAAGATAAAATTTTCTCATTTTGCGTAGGTGTAAACAGAAGTTCGTTTTGCTTGGTTGACATTTTATCTTCGTAATTTTTTTGTTCTGATTTTGTTCTTTTCTTTTATATTAGTTTCTGTAGTTTTTTTAATCATGATTTTTTATTGATTGCATTTGTAATGTATAGATAAGTTGTTTTTAAGTTTTTTTCAAAAATTTGAAATTAATAAGAAATGGATATTTTATAAGATCTAACATAATTATCATAGATGAATACTTTAAAAAAGAATTTTCACAGGAATTAAAAGTCAGTTTTTTGATGTAGGGACTGTAATAAAGTATGAATATTGAAGTCTCAAGATAATTGTTCAGTGTTTTCTTAAAGCTGTTGAGGTTATTTTATTTTATTTTTATCAAATACTACTTTTTAAATTTAGTTACTTTCTAGAATTTGGGTTTTAAGTGATAACAAGTCAAATTAAAAAGATTTTCTGGACGATAAAATAAGTTTTTAAATTTCAATATACGTCGAGAGTAAAATAAATTTATGAACAGCGTATTAAGATTTTTTTTTATTGTTTCTTTAATTTTAAAAGTCACGTTTCTGAAAATCTTTATTGGTAGTACAATTTTTTTTCACTATTTTTCACAAAACACATAATTTTATAATTACTTTATATAAACAATTGTTAGATACACAAATAAATATAAGGTAAATTACTAAATGTTTAAGCTAGGCCATTTTAGTAACTTGCAAGCTTTCATATGTTATAGAACCAATAATATAAGCCGGTTTAAGGTTTTCATTAATGTAACAAACTATAGTTTAACAAAAATTATTTGTATTAACAGAAGTCTTAGTTTTATGCTTAAACATATCTTAGTGTCTGTTTGGATTTTTTTTTCCATGCACGTCCTATATCTCTATTTAAGATCATGTTCTGTTGGCTAAAGTAAAAGTGCATCATAGGGTGTGTACTGCAGGAGATAAGATATTTGTTGGCTCTCTAAACAACCTGAAAACTCTACATCACCTACTTTTTGTCGTTTAGTTAAGGGACAATTATTAAATTATTAAAAGAAGAATGTAAATATGATGTTAAGGTGGATAAGCAGAAGTATTATAAAAGGAGACCAATTTAATCCTTCATCTAGGCTTTCAAACAATGCATGTCATCAAGTATTTCAATATTCACAAAAACGATTGAGAACGAAAAAGAAGAAATTACCGAGATAATAATAGGTAGTTCAAGCATGTCAATATTAACACAATTGAAATATCCAATTCAGACTATTAGATCACTGTAACATTTGATGATAACAAAATGTAGGTCCTTTTGAATATATATATATATATATATATATATATATATATATATATATATATATATATATTCTAATATGTGATGCGTTTTTTACAATTTGTAACTTATCAAACTTCTCATATGATACCAATTATGTTAGCTAATATGTCGCTATATTTGTATAGAGCACTATAATACACAATACTTTTTTAGAATTGAGAAAGTGTAATTGATAAGCTTATGCATTCAAGTTTCAGAGATATCGACTAAACGAGCAAATACAAATCGTACATAGAAATAAAATATTTTACGACGTTCATGTTCAATTTAGAAACAAAACAAAAGAAATGTGAAGCGAACTTATTAATTAAATCATATTACACTTTTATTACATATATTTGAATTATTTTTATTATTATAACTTTGTAGCATATATAAAAATACAACCTTCCTGTTTTGACTATGAATAAATATCAAGCAATATCTAACATGCAATTTCAAACAATTATCAAGGATTACGTGAAATCCTTACTAATAATGTTTGAAAGAAGACTCAAATCTTAAAAGAGAAATATATATAAATACGTTGTAGGATATTTTTATTGTGTTGTGGTAACATTCAATTTCAAACAATTATCAAAGATTATTTGAAATCCATACAAAGTAACTTTCAAATATAGGAAGATTATATAAGAAGACTTAAATCTTAAGAGAAATATACACAAATATGTGTTGTGGTGTATCTATTGTGTTGTAGTGTAGGTTAAGTGAATTAAGTCTCCATCAAATCATAGTGTTTGGATTGTTACACTTTTAAAGTAAAAAGAGTTGTACTTTGACTATTAATTATAGTTTTTGACATAATGATAAGCACTCGATCTAACAATTAGTATAAGAGTCAGTATCAAAAATTTGAATTTCAATGTGCCAATTTTTTTGGTTGAAATTGTTGCAGGTTGCATGATTATCATATATGTTAGGGTTAGGTGAATCAAGTCACAATCAAAGAGTTTGACTCTCATTGTTTTAACATTGGTTTTCTTGAAACTTCAACTTTTCTTCCATCATTTCCTTCATTAGCAAATTTATCTCTCATGAGACTAGCATTGGGTTGACATTCTTCCTTTGAACTTTTAGTACTTTTATTTATTTTTTATTGTAAATAATTAAAAAAAATAATTTTTAATAAAAATAATTAACAACTAGTTATAAGTAAAATTGTATAATTAAAAACAAACCTTCCATCATACAACAATCCGAATCTTAAAAAGTTTTCCCATGTCATCTTATCAATGTCATATCTTTTACATTAATGTCATATCTTTTACATCATTGTCATATCTTTTACAAAATGCTAAGCTTTGTGAAATAACATCTTTATAAACTACCATTTAGTAGTTAATATGAATTGCCTCCACATTTTTACTACAACAAATAATGCCTTCCTCTTCGCATCATAAGAACTTATAATATCAAATTTTTTTTACATTAACATAAAAATTAATCAAAATCAAAGTTAAAGTAAAAGAAATAAAAAGTGAAATAAAAATACCATCAGAACTTATAATACTAATTTCTTCCTTATGATTACATTGTAACTGAGCGAGATATAAAGTTTGATGTTCCCTAAAGCTAAACATAAGCTTTAGTTGGTTAAAAACTTTGTATATGTAATTTTGGATGTAAATCGTATCGATTCCGTGTAACCAATTGACAAAAAGATTATATCTCCTTGATATAATCTGACTAATGAGAAATTAGTTTAGATTCGACAATTTGAAAACCTATCAAACTTGAGCTTTAATTTATACATTATGAAAAATTATATGGATTGAAAACTATTTGTGAAAACTTGATATTTTGAAAGTGTTTAAATATCGATATATTTTTACTGTGGTAATCAAATAATATTTGTCTTTTTTCATCTCATAAACAACTTTTGGAAAGATATCAATACAAAAATATTTGTACCATGTTAATAATTGTTAAGGAAAAAGTTCAACACCCAAGATTTTAGTTAATGCTTAAAAATAGCTAAGTATAAAACATGATCATACTTCATGTGTAAGATGATAGTTTTATAAAAACAACAAATCATGTAAGACACAAGTGTTTTATTTGATAGATGTTAAAACATTGTGCAGTCTTTTCTTAAGTTTGATAAGGCAGACATATCAGATGATATAGATAAACTAAGCTAGCTTAGTACTTTAATAAATATTCATATGATTATTCAACGATTGTAGGGAATGTCTGTCTGTCAAAGAGATTTGTTCAAGATTAAATTTAAAACAGTTATCGAAGATATCTTAGGACACAAGTTAAAGTTATTTTCTTCAATCAATTTCCTGACCCAAATAGCCTTTTAACTCGAACCCAACCATTTGTCGTGTACGATATATACTTTAACTTGAATGGTGGAAAAAGCTATGCTACCTAGGGAGAGCATTGTTAGTTATCAAGGATGTTGTGAAGTAAAAATGAGTGTAAATTAAAGTTGCATTAAACACAACAATCATGTTAAAGCTCGTCAGATGCAAAGCGGACATGCATAGAAGCTTATAAACAACTTTTATCGACTACCTTCTTCCAGAGTCTATTTAAAGCTTACTATCTAAATTGTTGCTCAAATTAAAAGCACTACTTTAATTCAAGAGAGTATAGGTTGTACAATACCAAAATGCTAATCAGATGATAGAGCAAACCTTGCAACTTCATGGAAGGATTCTCAACCTTGAAGAAAAAATAGTTAAAATATTAGGATCCAAAAGAGATTCATAGAAAATGATAAGAGTGTGTTTCCAGATGCTTAGGAGAGAGAGATTATCCATTCTATACGTTGAAAGCTAACCTCCCTAGAGAGCAAGATAATTTGTAATAGGAGAGAAAACCTGAATCGCGTATTTGTCTGTAAAGACACTATTATTCTCTAGTAGTAAGATAACATGATCATACAATCATCCAAGCCTATTATTCTTGTAAGTTAGCCATAAGTGGCTAAAGGAAAATGAATATTCAGTTAAGCCAGAAACGACTTGGTAAAGAATACCTAGTTGAGTCAGGAGTGAATTGAGAAATAATATTCGTTAAAGGGGTTAACTAGGAGTTGTTGCAATTTGAAAAAGATACTTATTAAGGTAGGAGTTGCTAGAGTCAAGAATACTCTATGTCAGTTAATAGTGGCTTAAGGAAAGAATACTCAAAGGGTTAGACAAAAGTGACTATGAGACCAAGGAATAATAAGTTAAGCTAGGAGTGACTTGTGTCTAGAATACTCAAGAGAGTAGCTAGGACTGACTAGATGCCAAAGAATACTCAAGTGCACTTCACAACATTTGACTTGTTGACTAAGAATTGGATGTAGTTTGTGTGATAGACAAACCAATATAAATTGTGGTGTACATATTCTTTCTTCCTTATCTCCTTTACATTACATGTTATTATCATATGCATTAACCCAAAAAGGAGAGTTAGTACATGAATACATATTAAAAATAGTTTATCAAAATGATACTAAATGTAAGTATTTGATTTGCATCTATATTGATTTGTTGAATGCTAAAACTATTATCTAATCACTTGTTAAAGTAATAACGAAAATATTTACTCAAGTGATTTAGTTGAGTTACAAAATTTGCTTCCAATGTGACTATTTAGACTGGAAGAGCTAAGGACAAAATAAGCTTTTAAATTTAAATATGATTGTTTGATCATATTTGTTATAAGATATTGAGGAAACATTTTATATTTCACCAGATAAAACCTATTGAAAAGTGTTAATTAAAATGTGTCTCTTTGTTCATCATTTTTCAACTAATCATCTTAGGTTAAACTTGCATTAAGTGTTGTCTATCAGACGCAAGATTCATTAGTAAGAAATTGTTAGTCTACCATGTACAATATACACCTTAACCATGAATTGACGTAAAAGACTATGTTGAGTGGCGAGATAAGCATTGTTCGTAATCAAGGATGCGGGGAAGAAGAAAGGAGCGCAAATCAAAGCTACATTAAATGCCACAATCACGTTAAAGCTCGTTAGATGCAAAGTGAACATTCATAAGAGCTAAAGTTGCTCAATGGCTAAAACGACCTCCTAACGACTACCTTCTTCCTAAGTCTATTTAAAGCTTCTCATCCAGAAGAAGAAGGAAAAGTAAGAGGAGATACATGCCAAATTGGTGCTCAAATTAAGAACACTTCTCTAATTCAAGAGGATAGAGGTTGTGCCATACCAAAATGTTGATCAAATGATAGAGTAAATCTCATAGCTTCATAAAAGGTTCCTCGAGCTTAAAGAAGAAACCAAGTTAAAATACTAGGATTTAAAAGAACTTCGTAGAAAACACTAAGAGTGAGTTACCAACTGCCTAGGAGAGAGAGGTTATCCATTGTATATGTTGAAAGATGCTAACTTCCCTATAAGCAAGACGATCTATACTAGGATAGAGAACTTGAATTTATATTCATCTGTGACGATGTTATCACTACCTAGTAGTTAGATAAGATGATCAAACAATCGCCCAAACCTATACCATTCTTGTAAGTTAACTAAGAGTGGCTAAAGGATAAAGAATATTCGATTAATCTAGAAGTGACTTGGAAAGTCAAGAGTGACTTGGGAAAGAATACACCTTGATAGAGTCAACCAGGAGGGTTACGCCGAACGAATACTCATCAAACCAGGAGTTGCTAGAGTCAAGAATACTTGGTGTTAGTCAAGAGTGGCTTGAGGAAAGAATACTCAAAGGATTAGCTAGGAATGACTACGAGCCCAAAAAATATTAAGTTAAGTCAAAAGTGACTCGTGTTAAGAATATTAAGAGTGTATCCATGAGTGGCTAAATGCCCAAAGAATACTCCAGTGTACTTCACAACATTAGTCTTCCTAGTTTAACTTGACTTGTGTTAAGAATAATTAAGAGTGTAGCTAGGAGTAGCTAAATGTCAAAAAGAATACTCTAGTGTACTTTACAACGTTAATCTTCCTATTTGAACTTGACTTGTGTCAAGAATAATCAAGAGTGTAGCCAAGAGTGGCTAAATGCCCAAAGAATACTCCATCGTACTTCACAACATTAGTTTTTGAAATTGAACTTGGATAGTTTGACAATAACTGAATATAGTTTTTTATGTGACAGACAAAGTAGTATAAATTGTTATGTATGTATTATTTCCTTCTTATCTTGTTTACATTGCATGTTATTATCATCCGCACTAACCCAAAAGAGGAGAGTCAGTACGTGAATACATATTAAAACTGTTTTTATCAAATGCTATTAAATGTAAGTATTTCATTTGCATCTTTACTGATTGACCAGAAACTAAAATTATGATTTAATAACTTGTTGAAGTAAACACAAAAATATTTTAGTCAAGTAATTTAGTGAATTGCAAATTTTACGTCAGATGTGACTACATGGATTGAAAGAGCTAAGGATGAAATAAACTTTTAAAGGTGTCTGTCTGATCATATTTGTTATAACATATTGAGGAAACTCATTTTATATTTCATCAGACAAAACATGTTGAAAAGTGTTTATAAAAATGTGTCTCTTTAAGAGTATTGTTTTTCAACTAATCATGTTTGGTCAAACTTACATAAAGTGTAGTCTATTAGATGCAAAAATTATCACAGTTTGATCATTAGTCAGAGTTAATGATAAAATATCATAAACAAATAATTCAAGGAAGTTACCAAGTCACCTCTAACATGATGCTTAAAATAATTTTAGCCTGATTATTTTACAAACCAAATCATCATCTTAACACCATTAATCAAATATTTTTTTTTAAGTTTAATCAAATCATAATTCAACCTTCTTTTATTATGATTTTCTTTTTATATCACTAAAGAAAAAGCTAAATTACCGATGGACTTTTATCGACGAAACTTTATCCGTTGGTAAAATATCATTATCGACGATTTTATCAACGGGTATCATCCGTTGCTAAATTTATCGACGAATTTATCAATGGATTTATCCTAAATCTGTCAATAATTACCGACGAACTCAGAAATTTATCGATTACCGACGGATTCAGAAATTTATCGATTACCGACGAACTCAGAAATTCGTCGATAATTATCGACAAACTTAGAAATCCATCGGTAAACTGATTGTATATAAAAATATCGACGAATTTCTGAGTCTGTCGATAATTATCGATAGATTTCTGCGTCTGTCGGTAAATTTATATACAATCATTTACTGACAATTTTGAGTGTTTCCGATAAATTTGTCTCGTCAATAATTTTATTATTTTTAGTGTATCATTATTTCATAACATTTTATTTATATCTTCTTATCTCGCAAATAACTAGTGAAATAAATGTACGTTCAATATAAAAAAATTGTATAATGTTAATCCTACATTTTGATTATACACTCTTTAGAATTAGGTCACGAGATATTATAATAGCATTAGAGTACCTACAACAAAAGATAACGAGAAAAGATAACGAGACAGTACTAACATTAAGATTTATTTGTTCATATATCATTTCTTACATTATATCAAATTATGTATTACTTAGTCATAAATTATATAAATACGTGTTATCAAAATGTGTATTTCTTAGTCTTAAATTATATAAATATGTGTTATCAGTGTGTTATTATATCCATATATCACAAAAGATAATGATTATGACTTTCTAGTCACTTTCGTAATACGCATTACATAGTCTTGTTTCATATACTTAACACGTATTCGTCACAAAAAAAAAAAAAAAAAAAAAAAAAAAAAAAAAGAAAAAATAAAAAAAAAAAAAAAAAAAAAAAATAGAATTGCGTTGGTGATACACTAGTGTCATGATTTCAAGAAGAATAAGAAATCTTCTGACTGTACCGAATATTTTTATTAGAATTGGATCACCTCTGGGACTTCAGCAATAATACTCCTCTAGTAAGTTTGGGGTGTGGATTGTACTCCGAGATGAACATAGCTTCGAGAAGTTCACCTACCTTATGTAATAAAGATATCACCTACCTTATAAAATAGTAACTAACCATTTTGTATTAGATAGATACAAACTTCAATTACCAACAATTTATCAAAACTCTAATGCTGAACCTAAAAGGGAATGATTTAGTTTTTGAACGTGAGAAATTTCCATTAACACTAAATGTTTTGCACTCTATTACACACAATTTAAACATAGTTAAGTTCTTTGTTCTTTCTCCAACTAGAGAGAAAAACAAGGATAGTACATGTGAGGAACTACTACTGTTCATCATCCAGTTCTGGCATTAGGGTGTCCATAGATGGTCGAAGATGAGGAGACTCGTGGGTGCAAAGCAAAGCAACTTTTCTCAGCTTGGTCGCCTCTGATTCCGAGAACATCCCTTCAAGATTCTCATCAACTATATCTTTCAAACTCGCACTTTGGCAATTTAACTGCGTGATATCACGTTTTCCAGTGAGAAGCTGCAGAACAATCACTCCAAAGGCATACACATCACTCTTCTCTGTCAAACGACCAGTTCTGGTGTACTCTGGAGGCAGATATCCCATGGCAGCGCTAGCTTTCAGGGCGGAAAAAACAACATCATCTTCAAGGAGCTTGTGCAATCCTGAATCCGCAAGTAAAGCCTTATACCCAGCATCCAGAAGTATATTTTCAGCTGATATATTTTGGTGAACTATACCATGCTGGCTTCCTTTCTTCCTATGCAGATAATCGATACCTGGACAAAGATAGAATAGTTTCATTTAATTTACAGAGGAACTGATAGTTTATGAATTTTAATCTTTAGCTAAGATTTATTTGAAGAAAGAAGCAGAAGAAAAAACTGACCTTTGGCAATACCACGAATGATGAACACTCTGGTCGACCAATCAAGTACCCTATCACTGTTTCTCTTAGCATCAAGATACTGCAACAAACTCCCATTGGAGAGAGATTCATAGATCAGAAAGCATTCCCCGCGGCCTTTTGAACAGCAAAACCCTCTCAACCGAACTACATTTTCATGCCTTAACGAGGTCAAAATCTTCAAGCCTTTCAAGAACTCACCTTCATCAGATTTGCAACTTGTCTTGGGAATGCACTTTATAGTCACAACAGAACCATCTCTCAAAACCCCTCGGTACACAGCTGAAGAATCACTCTTCCGCAATAAATTTACCTCTGAGAACATTTGAGTTGCGCGTTCTACTTCTTCAAGGGTAAACATAAAGCTCTCCAGAACTTCCCAGGAATACCCACTCCGACCTTTCTCTAATGGGTCCCATCCGTCAGAATACTCCAAACTGATAAGAGGAAACGCAGTTTTCTGACACATTTGTTTAACCCGGTTATCAGAACTTCCAATTTTCTGATTCTGACTGCGCCGCCAGAACAGCAAAAGCAGTCCAGCAACAGTTGAAGCAAAAACCACTGCAATGACGGTAAAAACCAGACCAACTTTTGAAGATTTCGATGTCCTTTTACAATGACCACCGTCGCAGGTTTCATGTTGTGGTTCCATTGATGCAGGAAGATCTTTGGTAGAAATATCAGCAGGTTCATATGGTTCGGGTCTAACCGGTTCTGAAATGCTTACTTCTTTGCAAGAATCTAAATCGGCAAATCCAGTCCCACATAAACCAGGATTGTTCATGTACTCAAACCCACCTTTCAGTCTTCTCAGAGCTGCACAAAACAGACACACAAATTCAATTAGAATACAATTAACTGCAGTTTTGGAATGTGATTTAGGATTTATCTACAAACCTCATTTTTAAGAACAATGCAATAAAAAATA
>Ga0209700_101730_pt1 | contig 45313 bp, 13 predicted proteins | sample SiratroredBW_FD_187528 | JGI IMG/M metagenome (GOLD analysis project Ga0209700, IMG submission 187528) | Root nodule microbial communities of legume samples collected from California, USA - Siratro red BW (SPAdes) (version 2) | ecosystem: Host-associated > Plants > Roots > Nodule | place: USA... | reverse complement strand
ATTAATTAATTGTCATTTAAGTAATTAAAATAAATGTGAAATTAATTTGAATGAAAGAATATGAAGAAAAGTTACCCGTTTTAATTTGAATGGTTTATATATAGAGAAAATTTAAATTATTTGAATTTATTAGTTTTTAAAATTTATTTACATTTTTTTCCTTATTAAAAGTACTTACTTAGACTTTTTTTTCTTTTATAAAAATTCTGAAACTTATTTATATTTTTTTCTTTTTTAAAACTAATCATGCTTTTTTTTCTTTTATAAAAATAACCATTGTTGTAATTTTATAAAAATTCTCAAAGTACTTCTGCTTTTTTCTTTTCTTTTGTAAACATTCTCAAACTTATTTATATTTTTTTTCTTCTTAAAACTATTTTTAGTCTGATTTTTTTTCTTTTATAAAAATAACCATTGTTGTAATTTTTTTTAAATAGTAAACATTAAATGATATGACAGACAACCTATTCTTTTAAAAGTAGACTATGTATAGATTACCTTAAAGTACATGAACAATCTTCATATTCTTCCATTTAAATTAATTTAATATTTATTTTAATTACTTAAATGACAATTAATTAACTTCAATGACTATATTTTCATTTTCATCAAAATTTTCAAAATGGAGAAAAATAGGAAAGGAAAGGTGGGAGAATTAATCACCCTAAACTCTTGCAGTAGCCTATGGATTTTAATTAATCAATTAATTAGTTAATTAAAATAGTACATTTATTCCACAATTTCATTCCTTTAAATAAATTGTGTTATCTTCTCATAGAGTTCATATATCTTAAAGTTCATATATCTTAAATTAAATTGTGCAATATGGTGCAATCTCACTGCACAATTTACCCATATCCGGAAATAAAATAAAAAATATACCATTTTAAGAATTTCAAAATAAAATTACACTAGTTTGAAAAATTTACCGATTTTGTACTATCATATTATTGTTGCCATATTATTTTGGAAAAATATATCACTGACAATACAATTAACGAAATAACCTCATAATATTGTCTTAAATCTATTGAGATAATATTGTTAAAATAAATTATAATATTTAAATTATCGTATTTAAGATATTGTTTCTTTTAAATATAAAGTTCTATGATTTTATCTTTAAAATATGTTTTAAAAGATTAGAAAAAAAAGTAAAGCGATTTTAATCTCAGACTCCTAAATGATATGGATGTATCAGAATAAGACTCATTGAGCAAGGTTAACCGGTTGGATAATATTTTGGCACTCATTACAAAGATATGTTTAACCTCGTTGAATCAATATAGTGACCAAAATAAATATACAATACATGCATCATTAAGAAGGACTTCAAAATAGCCATAAAAACCTGATCGCTTTGACGTGGGAATTACTTAGAAAAATGGAAACATTGAAGATGAAGAGCACTGAAGAGCTTAATGCCCTTGAAGAGGAGAACTCGATACTCAAGCAAAGAATAGACTTGTTTTTAAGCGGAAGCCTTAAAAGCAAGTGTTTTGGATGTAAAGCAGCGTGAATATCTAAACTTGTTGGCTTCTTGGTACACGCACCCAAGTTGCGATTTAAACTCCATCCACCACACCAAAAAATACCGTTCACAGAAATATCTTTTTCTTCACTAAAATTAAATCAATGCAGAAAAAGCTATCACATTTATGTCGTGGCAAACTTAAAAAAAAAATATTAAGTTGTTTCTGATAAAAATAAAGTTGATTTTTTATTGTATCTATAATAATTTAAAAACTTCTATAAATTAATAGGGTAGGTATGAAAAGTTTAGAGTTATCTCTAAAATTATCTTCAAATTAATTATGATACGGATATCAAATCAACCTTTCTAAATGATGTTTTTAAAAAAGAAATATACATGGAGCAACCTCAAAGATTTATAAGCAAATGTAGTGAAGCTAAAGTGTTAAAGCTAAGAAAAATTCTATATGGCTTAAAGCCAACTCCTCAAGCATAGTATAACAGAATTGGTGAGTATTTCACTAAGGATTCAAGAGAAAACAAGAGTGAGCAAACATTATACATCAAGACTCAAGGTTTCATTCTATATATATATATACTTAGATAATCTTATCTAGGCAAAATTCCCAAACTAGTGTAATTTTTTTTTGAAATTCCCAAAATGATATATTTTTTATTTTATTTTCTGATATAGGTAAATTGTGCAGAGATTGCACATTGTGAATAAATCGTTCTATTATTTCACGATTTAATTTAAGATATATGAAATGGTGAGAAAATAACACAATTTAGTTAAAGGAATGAAATTGTGGAATAAATGTACGATTTTAATTAAGTAATTAATTGATTAATTGAAATCGTTAGACATATAAAATTTAGGGTAGTTAATTCTCCCACCTTTCCTCTCCTATTTGTTGTTGTATTGGATTGTGCATATAAATTAAATTAGAATTAATTCATATTGATAAAACCCTTTTGGAAAATTTGATGAAAATGAAAATATAGTCATTGAAGAAAAGTTACCGGTTTTAATTTGAATGGTTTATATATAGAGAAAATTTAAATTATTTAAATTGATTAGTTTTTTAAATTTATTGACATTTTTTTTTCTTTTTTAAAAGTAGTTACTTGGACTCTCTTTTTTCTTTTATAAAAATTCTAAAACTTATTTATATTTTTTTTCTTTTTTAAAACTACTTATGCTCTTTTTTTTCTTTTATAAAAATAATCATTGTTGTAATTTTATAAAAATTCTCAAATTATTTCTGCTTTTTTCTTTTCTTTTATAAACATTCCTAAACTTATTTAAATTTTTTTTCTTCTTAAAACTACTTCCAGTCTGAATTCTTTTCTTTTATAAAAATAAACATTGCTGCAATTTTTTATAAAAATATAAATAAGTTTCAGAATTTTTATAAAAGAAAAAAAAAGAGTTCAAGTTAGTACTTTTAAGAAGGAAAAAATGTAAATAAATTTTAAAAGCTAATCAATTCAAATAATTTAACTTTTTTTATATATAAACTATTCAAATTAAAACAAGTAACTTTTATTCATATTCTTCCATTCAAATTAATTTCACATTTATTTTAATTACTTAAATGACAATTAATTAATTTCAATGACTACATCTTCATCTTCATCAAAATTTCCAAAAGGGTTTTATCAATATGCATTAATTATAATTTAATTTTATATGCATAACCCAATACAATAACCAAAAATAGGAGAGGAAAGGTGGAAGAATTAATTATCCTAAACTCTTCAGTAGCCTAATGATTTCAATTAATCAATTAATTACTTAATTAAAATAGTACATTTATTTCACAATTTCATTCCTTTAACTAAATTGTGTTGTCTTCTCACGATTTCATATATCTTAAATTAAATCGTGCAATAATAGAACGATTTATTTACAATGATATCGTGCAATCTCTGTATAATTTACCCATATCCGGAAATAAAATAAAAAATACACCATTTTGGGAATTTCAAAAAAAATTACACTAGTTTGAAAAATTTGACTCTTATCTAAATAGAAAACAATATGAAGATGATGGAACTGAAAGAAGACATATTGAAAACATTTGAGATGACAAATCTTAGCTTTATGAATTATTTCTTCAAGGTAGAGGTAAAACAACAAAATGGAGAAATTTTTATCTCACAAAAGAAATATACCGAGACTTTTCTAAAGAAGTTCACGATGTACCATTGCAAATCAGTTACACTCCACTTATGACAAATGAAAAGTTGCAAATATTATGTATGCAAATATTAGCAATTGATGATGACGCATCGCGCTACATGATCAAATATTATGTATGTTACAGGCCTTTTATCAATTCAAAGTGCAAACGAAATACACTTTAGAGTAGGGGAAAAAATTAAGATGTCTCCTAAGAGAGTAAGATATAGTGTAAAAAACACGTAAGGACCTATAATTGTCAAATATTAAATTAAGTTATATATATATATATATATATATATATATATATATATATATATATATGTGTATGTATGTATCTAAATATTAATAAAATATAAATATTTTCCAAGGAAGAATAAAGTTGGTAAATGGGTCGCTTTCCTATAGTAATGTCAATTAAAAATAATTTAAATTAAAAAAAATATATTTTGGAAACATATGATATTGAGTGTTCTAATATTGAATGTGGAATATAAGGGATACTTTTGTCTGTAGTTTATTATTTTTACTATGATTATTTTATATTATTGTTAGAATTATAGAAAAAGATTTGAGAATTTTTGAAAGAGAAAAGTATTTCGAAAGCGTATATGATGTGAGTATTGATGTATAATATAAGGAAAAACTCTTTTATAGTTTATTTATGTTATTATAATTGCTTTACATTATTGATGGAAAAGAATTGAAAATTTTTAAGGAGAAAAATATTTTGAGAGCATGTTCGATAAATTTATAATGACGTTGAGGTTGATATTTAGGTAATAGTAATATTCTTAAATTTATTTAGATGATTGCTCTGTTTCAATTTTGTGGTGTAAAAGTTTATTAAATAGAATAAACATTTTTTATATACTAAATGATATACATAGTTGAGTGTATTAAGATTTAATTTTATCAGATATGAAATAATATTTTGATTAAAATTATTACATGATATTGAGTAATAATGAACTAGAGTAAGAAATGGATATTGAAAAAAACATTGTACTTTTGGATGAAAATTATTTTAAAAAAAGTAGGTAGATTTGGTAGACAACTAAAAGGTTTTGTTTATAAGGTCCTACTTTTTTTTTTATAAAATGGTGTAAAATTTTATTTCAGTAATTAATTAATTAATTATATTTTATGTTTAATTTTATTAAAATTGTGTTGTAACACACACAAATAATTAACTTTTAAATCATTACCGTGGTTAATATAAATCATTATTACTATATTATTATTATTATTATAATATTATAATATTATACGAAGTTTTGGATCGGTTTATTATATTAATGAATATAAGGTCCCGCAAATGAAGTAGGTGCATATGACATTGTAAATGAAGAATAATATAATTATTTGTTTCTTCGTGATTGATAGCTCAAACCAATTTCATTTTAAACAAGTTTAAATTTAAAGAATTTTAAAGAACATATTTTAGATTATGCTCTATATTTGATAATATTTTATTTTTACTTCTAAATTAATTTGATTTTAAAATATAATATAAACACATATAAAAAAGTAGTGGAAATGTTATACAAAATCATGAGTGATTGGATATGATCCATAGATGACATGAAGCTATAGAGTATATGAGATTATGCCTTTTCACTTGTATTGGAATTTTATTTATGAAAGTAAAAGTTTTCAATTTAAATTTAAAGAAAGTCTGCAACATTGGATAATGCTTCATGCTGATAGCGACCAAGTCCATGCATTTACCTACTTCTGCTAATAATATCTCACCCTCTCAATTACTCTCAAACCTTCATTTTGTGTAAATACATTATAGAGTTTTTAATGGTTATAAAAGTTTTGAATTTAAGAAATGAAGAGTTCCTTCTCTCTATTTCAATTTTTCCATTGGAAAGTGGAAAGATCTTGTAAATTCAAAGGTTCTAAGCCCAAGAGTCTGGGAAATTCGCTAACCAGTTTGACTAATTGGAAAAAGATAATTTGATATCAGTGTGTTTAATTCCAATTTGACACTTATATTTATTAATAAAATATTTTATATTAATAAAATAATAATATATATAGGTGTAAAATGAACGTGGGAAACAAAAGTAATGTTAAAATATCAACACTCCTTATAATTTTAGTAAGAGTAATAATTATAATTATAATAATAGTTAAGTAATCCAAGAGTATTCATCTATAGGGATTAGGTTCATCCTACAACTTTTTATTAATTCTGCTTTTCTGGTAAACAGATTTGCTTTGTTTGGACAATCTTTAGAATAATGTCACAAAATTGTAAATATTTGGTATTATTTTTCATTTTGAATAGGGAATTTGTCCATTCATAAAATTTGATAGGGTTGCTTCATAATGTAAAGTTAAGAAATGTAAATGAAATCAGAAAAAAAAAATTACTGTCTATTTATTTTCTATTATTTTATGTTCAATTTGTTGCTTTGAACAGAATGCAGAAGATAATCTGTACTCTGAAGGAGTGAAGCCTTCACTGGAGTTCATCATAACTTCCAAGGACATTACAGCAACTGGTGCTCCTTCTACACTCCTTATCTTCAACAATGAAAAGGGTTTCTCCCCCAAAAACATTGAATCTGTATGCAGTGTTGGACGCTCCACAAAGAAAGGCAACAGGAGCAGTGGCTACATTGGAGAGAAAGGTACATTCTCTCTCTTATCTGTCTCAACAAAACATATTGTAATCTTGTTACTATATTTTTGCTTTCAGTGAAGAAAATTAGTTAAATGATTTATATAATTTTACTGAATACTACTGTTTTTGTTGTGAAATATATGGGTCGTAAAGTTCAAAAATTGACACAAGTTATCTATTTGAATCACCGTAGTAATGAATTAGCTATGAGAGATTATTCTGATTTAAGGGTGCATGACATAATTTTCCCTATGGTTTACTTGCAGGAATTGGGTTCAAGAGTGTGTTTCTGGTTACCAATCAGCCTTATATTTTCAGCAAATGGATATCAAATACGCTTCAACGAGAAGCCTTGTCCAGAATGTGGCCTTGGCTATATAGTTCCTGAGTGGGTTGAGGAGAAGCCAATGCTTCAAGAAATAAAGAAGATATATGGTGGTGGAGTTGATTCGCTTCCAACTACAACCATTGTCTTACCTCTGAAGCCGGATAAAGTCACTCCTGTGAAACAGCAGCTCTCAAGCTTTCATCCAGAAGTTCTCTTGTTTCTTTCAAAGATCAGACATCTTGCTGTTAGAGAACATAATGCGGATACCAAGGAGGATAAAGTTAGTGCAATATCAATTTCAAGTGAGGTTAACTTTGTCTCCAGGAAGAACATGAATGCTGAGTCCTACACTCTGAATTTAACCGCTGTGGAAAATGGTGGTTCTGATAAGGAATGCAGCTACTATATGTGGAAGCAAAGGTTTCCTGTGAAGTCGGAAAATGTGGTGGAAAGGAGAAAAGATGTGGAGGAGTGGGTTGTTACGTTAGCCTTCCCACATGACGAGAGGCTGAATAGGGGAATGAGCTCATCTGGGGTCTATGCTTTTCTTCCCACAGAAATGGTAACTAATTTTCCATTTATAATTCAAGCAGATTTTGTCTTGGCATCTTCAAGGGAAACAATTCTTATGGATGACAAGTGGAACCATGGAATACTAGAATGTGTTCCAACAGCTTTTGTTGATTCATTCAGAACGCTCATCTTAGGATCAGACCAAGCTCCTGTATCCACTTTGGCAAACATGTTCAAATTCGTTCCGATCAGAAGTTCTCCATATGAGAAATTGAACAAGGTGAGGGAGAAAATAAGAGAGAAACTGCTTGAAGAGAGCATAATTCCCATAGAGACTTACAAGAAGCAGAAGCACTTCCGTAAGGCACGTGAAGTAGGACGGCTACTGCCTCAGTTCTTGAATGTTTTGAATGATGCTCGGGCTGAAGGAATACACTTGCACAGCCTAACTTTTGGTGGTGAAAGGAAAATCTTGACTTCTTCGCTTGATATGAGTCTTTATGATGACTTACTCAAGTTTTTAGGTGTGGAACATGTTGAATCTTCCTGGTATGCAAAGTGCATTCAGAGTTCCAATCTTGTAGGTGGGTTATCTGAAAACTCATATCTGAAGCTTTTACTCTTTGTTGCTACAAATTGGGACTCCTTCTTTCGTGGGTCCAACATGGCCAACATTCCATTGCTTAAGTATGTGTGTTCTGATGGAAGTCTGTCACATTGCAGTGTTTATGATTGCAGAAAAAATGGGGCCAAGAAATTGGTTCGGGCAGATACTAACCAGGGCTGTCCTCGTTCCTGGCTTATTAGTTGGAACAAGGAATTTTTGCGTGTAACCAATCGATATTTTATTCCAGCACTTACTCAGCAAGCTCTATCAGCTTTTCCCCAAAGGAATACTTTGTTGGAGTGGCTACAAAGTGAAGTCAGTTTTACTACTTTGAATGTTTACGACTTTGCAGAAGAGCTTTGCAGCTCCATAGGAAATGACTCCAAGCTTGCCATTATCTATGCTAATTTCCTATATCATTCTTTCTCCAAAGATTACTTTTCCAGCCGTGAAGTGGACGCACTCTGTGGGTCTATGCCACTTGTGGATGAGTGTGGCAACGTGAATGAATCTAGAAGTGGGGTTCTTGTGCCGGAGAGAGTAAGCAATTGGGCAAAGTTGATGGTTTCTAATCCTTGGAGGAATCAAAATTATGTTGAGCTGGGAGAGGAATACTTGAGCAGGTCTACTTATGCTGGTCAATCTACAGGCTACAAGGAGCTCATCAATTTCCTGACTGATCACCTAGATGCTCGTGATATTCCATATTTATATCCTCCCAATGCTGGCTTTTCTGCTGCAAATACACCACTAACGAAAGAGAACGCCTTTCTGCTTCTGGATTGGATTCGGAAACTAAAAACCAAATCGGGTGGTATACCTCGGAGATTCCTAGAATGCATAAAGGAAGGCAGCTGGCTCAAAGTTACAGTCAATGGAAGGATGCCACCTTCGAAGTCATTCTTAATTGAATCATCTTTGGGAAGAATTCTGCAAAGTTGTTCTGCTCTTGTGGACATTCCACTCGTTGATGAGACGTTCTATGGGGATAGGATACGTAAGTATATGGAGGAACTGAAAACTGTTGGAGTGAAGTTCAGTTATGAGGATGCTTGCGAGTTCATTGGAGAAGAGTTAATGAAAAGAGCACGATCTTTCAATTTTAGCCGCCATCATGTTATTCTGATGCTTAAGTTCATTCAATGTCAGAGGGAAAGAGTTCTTCCTTCAGACAAATTTGTTAACAGCGTCAGAAATGGAAATTGGCTGAAGACATCTCTTGGTCTCAGGTCTCCTGAGGGATCTGTCTTATATGATAAGGAATGGGAAGTTGCATCACAAATCAGTGCTATACCTTTTATTGACAGGACTTATTTTGGTGAGGAAATTTATAATTTCAAAGAGGAGCTTAAGTTGCTTGGTGTGATTGTTGGCTTTAGTAGAAACTATCAAGTTGTCATAGATCATTTGAAATTACCATCAAACTTTGCCAGTTTGAATGCTGGGACTATTATGTTGTTAATGAAATGCATAAAGTTTTCCCCTTCCTCTGATAAACTCCTGAATTCAATCAAGACAGCAAGCTGCTTGAAGACTAACATGGGTTTCAAAACTCCAGGTGATTGTTTTTTGTCTGATCCTGAATGGGGCTGCATTTTGGAGGTATTTGGTGGTCTTCCTGTGATTGATAAAAAATTCTACGGAGAGAGGATTTTCACTTACAGAGGTGAATTGAAGCAAATAGGGGTGTTGGTTAACTTTGAGGATGCTGTAAAAGCATTTCTTGATCAGTTCAGACAGAAGGCATCTCAAACTTCCTTTAGCCAACAACATGTGAAATCGTTTCTTTCATGTCACAGGCTGCTGAAGGGAACTGTATATAAATTTCCTGCCGATTTCTCAGCGACCGTACGACGTGAGAAGTGGTTGTTTACCAGGAACGGTGGTTATAGCAGTCCAAGAGATTGCATTCTAGATGGTGTGTCATGGAAAGCTATTTCTTCAATAACTTGTCTTGCTTTCATTGATGACAGTGACAACTGTTATGGTACAGAAATTCATGAGTACAAGAAAGAACTGAAGAGCTTTGGTGTTGTTACTGAATTGAAAGATGGGGTGGAGTTTGTGCTTAAATATTTGAGTTTTCCTTCAGACCCCTCCACCATTGCTCCTGAAAGTGTCTTTTCTTTGCTGGAGTGTATTCGAATTCAACTCAAAGAGGCTGTGCCCCCCCTTGATAAAGCCTTCAGAAAAAGATTGTCTACAAACTGGTTAAAAACATATGATGGTTATAGGTCTCCAGATGAGTGTCTGTTGTTCGATTCCGAGTGGAGTGTGTTCTTCAAGCCAACTTATGGGCTTTTCATTGATGCGAACTTTTATGGTCCCCAAATTGGATCTTACAAAAAGGAACTAAAGGAAATAGGAGTCGTAGTGGACCTTGCTAAAGGATGTGATTTGGCTGCTAAGCACTTTGACTCTCTCTCTGATTATAACACCATTGTGCAAACATACAGGTAACTCTCAAGCATATTTTTGGCTGCTAAGCAAGCATTCTCTTCCACCATTTTTTTTTTTCTCTTTTTTGTGTTGTCCTAGGAGTTATTCGTGTTTTCTCTTTAATAAGATTATTTGGATCACTAGACGAAATCAGATTACAGATAAGGACTTGTTACTGTGAGTTTCTGTTATAGAATTTTCCAACTAAAGGGATTCTATGTGTATGTTAGAAAATAATGTTTTATTGTCAATATGTTCTTTTGTAACAGTCTTGTTATATTCCTTTTTAGTGGATCAGATTCTAGATATTTATGTTTTTTTTTTTTCGCCTAATTATGACAACAACATTTGGCATTTTATAGGTACTTAAGTGAACAACACTGGAAACCTCGGGATAAAGATAAAGACACCACAAAGATTTGGATACCAGAAAGTGGAAAGTGGGTGCTGCCAAAAGACTGTGTGATCCATGATCCTGATAATCTCTTTGCTTCAAAATTTTATGTTCTGGAAGATATCTATGTTAAGAAGATTCTTCCCTTTTTCTCCTTTGCCATGGAAGTTAGGAACAGGCCGTCGGTGGATGATTATGTGAACCTTTGGAATGAATGGGAGAGTTCAGATGAACAGCTGTCACACGACAAGTGCTATAAGTTCTGGATATTTATGCTAAGCCATTCTCTCTCTGAGAAAAAACTTGGTGAAATGTTGCTGAAGCTTCCTGTTGCTTCAGGCAACAATGAGATATTGTTGCGAGAGAAGAAAGATGTTTTCATCCCTGACAACCTTCATCTCAAGAGGCTATTTGAGATGGAGAAAGTCTTTGTCTGGTATCCTCAGAACTTGGTGCCATCATCAAGGAGTCGTTTGTCTGATATGTACAGAAAGATTGGTGCTCGAAGTGTGTCTGAGTGTATATGCACTGAAGATCCCTCACTACCGAATGTTGTGGAACTTAAGCAGATTGATGCTGCTAATGTTTGTAATGTGAAGGTGTTGGTGAAGCTTATTCTTGGTTTTCTTGCTTGTTCTAGCCTTAAAATGGAACCGAACAAGAGGCATGAAGCTGTGAAAGTGTACTGAACTTGAGTTTCTTTGAAACAGTGTATTCGATTGATGTGAGTTATAGTTTGTCATTATCATCAGGGAAGATCATTACCAAAAGGGCAAACAGAATGGTGCGTTGGGAAAGTCAAAGTTCAAAGCTTTTCACCCAGATGAACTGGCATGGTGAAAAAGCTGGCTTGATGAAATATGCAACATATTTTGCAGAAGCCATATCAGAGGGTGTTTTGTGTGAGAATCACGATCATGTTGCGGCACTCTCTGAGCTCATCAGATTGGCCTTTTTGCTGAAATTCAATGAGGAGGCAATTGACTTCCTCATGGACTCCAAGAACTTGCAGATTTTCTGTGAGGACTATGACTTTCTCAGTTCTTGATTTGCATCTGCATGTATTTAAGGTAGGTTTGTTATCATTTTATGTACATGTTCTTCCTATTTACAATTTATTTATTTTATTATTTTGAATTTTCTGATAAGTAGTTTTGTTTTTCTTTTCAGCTAAGTGTTTCTATGAGATCCCATCCAGAATTTTGTGGAAGACCTGCAAGAGATAATTGGATCTACTAGTTTTATTATTGTGTTCTGTTGCCTTCAGTAACTATGCCTATTTTATAATCTTTGTTTCCTTTTTATTTTAAGTGAAGTGGTTTATGCATGGACGAAGTACCCAAAGTTGAATATCTATATGAATGTTTTATTATCTTTTTCAAATTCGATCGTTTTATTTTTCCTTGTTCTAACTGTAAATTTCTTTAAAGAAATATGTACGTGTTTATATTAAAAGATAAATTGATAAAATATAAATCCATTAAAAATATAAAAAGTTGATTTATATGAGCTAAAGATTAAAAATTTGATCTATTTTCTCTTTCATATTTGATTAAAGATCAAAAAATGAATTAAAACGACATAAACTATTTTATTGAAATATAATTTTATATGTTTAGAGTTAATTAGCAACTAATAAATATATATTATTTCACTTATTTCAAGATTATAAGTGGAATCAATTACTCAACTTAAGTGTCCACCCATTTTATTGTTTTTAACATTTATTCATATTTTAATTAACTTTTATTAATCTAATTTTAAATCATTAATATATTTTTAACAATAGTTATAAATACTATCAATTACAATATAAATTCATATGTCTCTAAATATAATATTATTATAATTATATTTTAAAATAATTATAACGTTATTATTTCCTTTAAAAATATATTTTTTTCTAAAATGATTTTCTCTAGAAATGATTTTTTGTCCATTTCTATTGACACGTTGAACAAAATATATTAATAAGTGATTTCAGTTACTTTTCTCTTTTAAGTAAGTGATCCTACCCTACTCTTTTAATATATTTATAACAATATAAAAGTTAATTGTTTATTTGTTGTAGGTAACATTCCAATCTTATAATATAATATTTTTTATATAATGTTTTAAATCGTATTATTATTTATTTTATTATTTTATAAATTTTAAATATATTATATAAGTAACTATTTAATTTATAAAAATAAATAATAATAATAATAATATTACAAAAAGTAATCTTATAATTTTTTTTCTCTTCATTATGAAGAGATTCTTCATCATGAGTATATTTATTTTTTGAAAAAAAAAATTACATATAAAAATATTGTAAGTGATATTAATTATCTTGTGGTGGAGGTTACTATGATATTAGGATTATTACACTCTTAAGTAGAAATAGTTAGGATGTGAATAGTTTGTATCCTAACTATTTGGTATATTAGTAAGTGTTCCATCCAATTGATATTAAAGCTAAGGTTATGAGTTTGAATCCTAGTGAAAAAATTATGGAGAGAAAAAATTTGCAGGTGGACTTTCCTTTTATATCAGTTGTCCTAAAAACTCTATTTCTTTCATCTAAAACTTACACTTTGATAATTTCTCATATAACTTTTTTTTCTTGTAACACACCAAGTACACCTTATGTGTTTTTCGTGCTCTTTATAAGATTGAGCATATGAGGATATAATATAGAAAGACTACTACGAACTTGTCAAAGTAATGACACAAAACTAGATTCATGTAGTCTATAAATATCACGAAAGCATCAGTTACCCCAAAAGTCATCACAAAATACTTGTAATGACTATGTCTAGATCTGAATGTTGTCTTTTGTACATGCTCTTCCTTTACACAAATTTGAAGTGGTTATAGAAAAGCAAAGGATTGTCACTTTTCCAAAGATCCAAATACCAAAAACTTCATCTTCAAAATTTATCCAATGTTGTACCTCTTGATCAAAGACTAGTTGTTATTTTTGACATAATGGAGATGATGATCCAAGACACTCTTCGAGAAGAACATCTAGCAACTACTGAAAATCTATGAGTCATGGAAGAATGCCAAAATAAATGGATTAAGCAAGTATTTTCAAGCTTTGCTACTCAGATGCATAGCTCCCTTACATAGTTGCTAAGATATCTCAATCTTTTCTCTACCCAACCATCAGTAATAGTAATCCTACCTAGCATCTGCCTCAACCTCTCTTGCAACAATGATGTCTTTTCCTTTAACCCCTTAGTGATGCTATCAGAAAAGGGGGGAAATGAGTTTTATGCTTCAATTTCTACTTTTAGACTTGTCTTGTAATTTTGCTCTTTAGTTTTTGGTTAATTTAAGTGTAGCTAATACTTGTAATTTTCTTTTTAGATACTTGTTTATGTTTATCTATGTGTTCTCTTGTTTTATACACAAACACAAGTGCATTCTATAAATTTTTTTGTATGCATATCTCTAATTATATGTCTTTATGTTTAAAGTTGTTGTCATCATCAAAGAATGAGAGATTGTTGACACCCTAAATGATCTAAGCTCTACTAGATAGTTATCGTGATTTAAAAATAATATTTATGAATGATATACATGTAAAAAATTAGAGTTACAAACTTATGATTTTGTGAACCATGGTTGAATTTGTGTATTAAGTGAAAGACCATACAGTTTAACAATTATTTCCTTTCTTAGTGATAGTCTAAGTCATATAGACTAAGATTAGTAAGAAGCTGAGGGAGATTTCTTGCACAATGTGACTTTTGTAGATGTGGGACTTGGAATTCACCCTAATCCTTAACTATTAGGTCTGTCGTTGATCTAATGTTAGTTTATGATAGGATATATTTTGTAGAAGACGTTTATGTTGCAAGTGACATCAATTGTCTTGTAACATAAGTTAGATAGACTAAGTCATAATCAAATCGTGACACTTGTTATACTTTTAAACAAAAAAAGCTATGTCATAATCAATTATGATATTAATTTAGTAATAAACGCGTTCAATCCAATAATTGATATCAAAGTCTAACATAAGTGTATTTTTATCCTAAACAGGGCATTGATTTATTAATGATAGATGTATTTATATATAATTATATTATGTAGATGGATATAATAACTGAAACTTAAATAACGCAACTTAAAATCTATAATTTTTTTTCGTATAGATGTATTATGTTTTCGGGTTCGGGTCTTACAATAACTATAAAAAAGACAAAAGTATATTAAACCTTAGTTTTATTTTTTATTTTTTCAAATTTCATTCATAGTTTTAGGACTTCAGATTTAAAAAAATGCATTTTTGGTACAAAAACTTAGTTTTACGCACGTTTTGTTCCTTTATTTTAGTTTAATTGAGCATTATATTTAATATATTCGTTTAAGAAACTTCAAGAATAATTTAATTAACTAATATATGAAAAATAAACATACAAAACAAAAGATCGAACAAAAAAAATTATGAACTCTATAAAAGCTGGCTATTAAAATAAAAAATAAATCAGCCAAAATTGTAAATAATAAATTAAGAAGTAATAAAAATGATAAGTTAAATAAGTTTGATACTTCCAAAATTAGATATATTTTTTTTTTCAAAATCACTACTTTTAAAGAAAATTCACTGTTTTTAATATCTAACATTTAATTAATCTACTTATTCGGTCCTAAAACTATGTAACTTTTAATAGACTGTGATGATATGCTAATTCTAAAGTTACATAATCATACGTAAGTATGGCACTTTTAAAATTAACACTTTAACTGTTAATTCCGTTAATTAAGAAAACAACAAAATAATCCATATTTATTAAATATTGAGTAGGAAACATTTTTTTGTCCAAATAATACACACAAATTTCAAAATAGTTCAATTCCTTTTGTACCAAAAACTTATTTAATTCAACTAAATGAATATAATAAATTGCAAATATTTGTTCTTCTATTTAATTTAAATTAAGATTAATTTCTAAAATAAATATTTTTTTTCTTCTTTCTACAATTTATTCAATTTTAAAATGTTACTCCTCTTCATGGAACCAAACATGGTTGGAAGTTTGATTTCTGTTTTAAACTCCTCAATTTGTTCATAACACTATTTCTCTGAATTGCTTATACAAAATTCAAATTCAAAACACCTGAGTGAACAAAGTGAGTGAATATAAAAGGAACCCTCAAACCAAACTTCATTCTGTCCCACAACTGTTTCCACACTCTTTTTTGCTTTCGTTTCTTCACTCTTCTTTTCTTCTCCGATCTACACTTTTCCGAAATGAACCAAACCAACGTCGCAAACTTCGAAAAACCAATAGGATGCTACTCTCCATCGGTTCAAGTATTTCTCATCTCTTCACCTATTGCTGCTATTTAATTGCTCGCCTTTTGATTTTCGTAACTGAATTAACTCGAATTCGAAGTGTTAGAGAGAAGCATTGTTCGATCGATTTTTGTAACTAAATTAACTCGAATTCGCAATGTTAGAAGAAGCGTTGTTCGATCCACTGCTTTACTCTGCTTGTGTGTGTTTTCTGTGATTTGTCGTGATTGGTTGCGGATTTCCGTTTAGGTCTTGGATATAGTTTCAGGTTTTGTTTGTTGCGTGGATGGCTCGTGTTGTGGACAATTTTGACCTAATGTGAGGGGGAAAATTTAAAATGTGAAAATTAAAAACTAATTTCGCTGGAATTTTTGTGTATTTGTTTTGTTTTAATGACGCTTTTGTGTTAAGGTGCTAGGAGTTCAGAGAATGGTAGTATTTGTAGTGCCTGAGTGATGGAGTTTTCTTTTTATTGTTCTTGATTTTTTATTTTTTTTTTGTGATGAGGAGTTTTTGAAGTGGCAAGTGCCGAGTGACTGAATCTGTTTTTGTGAGAAGAGAAGTAAGATTTGATTTGTTAGTTGCTGTGTATTCATGTGATAATATGTGTAAATTCTGCTTTGTGGAAGTTTTAATTTCAAAGTACTGTTGATATAAGCATTTATTGTCAGAATAGGGGGTTATTCTTTAGAAGCTTCAGCTGTTTGTTTGTTTTCTCTTGAAATGTAGGAGCTTATTGTTATTGATGATGTGCTCTCGGCCATGGTTGGAATTGAAGGACGGTACATCTTAATCAAAACAGTTCGTGGAAAGAATGATGGTATTTCTTTCCTGGTCGACCCGTCAATGGATTTGGCACTGCAGGTGAGATTTATCATAATTTTTGTAGCCATATTTGAGTTGCAATTTTAACATTAGGTGTTAAACCTCCACATTTTTGAGTTGCAAACTATCCGAGCCAAATTGGAAGTGCTCTTTACTCAACTTTATAGGGTGTTCAATATGTACAGTGTATCTTAACGTACTGTTTCACTAGAGTTTTCTTTCAATATTTCTAACTTGTAAATGTTATTATTTTAATGCCTTAGACTCTTGTTACGGAATGTGAAGCATCTATCTTATAAGTCTAATAATGCATTTCTTTTACTGAAATTATGTCTTGATTTTTGGCATAAGTTCATATAAAAAGATATCTATTTTTTTTTCTAGCAATTATAATTTTAAGTTTTCACCATCATTTAAAAATTTGACCTGCAATTGTAATTGGCCCCCCAAATTGTGGATGCAATGAAGACATAAAGTGGGAAGCTAAAGTAAGTGGAACGTGTAATAGAACTATTCTGTAACAGTGTAACTTTAGATTATGAACAATATTGATGATGAACTTCATGTAACTATTTCTGAGACAGTTTGTGTATTGCAGGAATTGGCAAAACGAATATTCCCTCTTTGCAAGAGTTTTCTGTTGATTGACCAGTTTGTTGAGTCAAGGTCCCAGTTCCAGAGTGGCCTGGTTAATCATGCCTTTTCTGCTGCACTGAGGGCACTTCTTCTCGTAGGTTTTCCTGAATAGTGAGTCAGTTGGTCTTACATTCTGCATGAAATGGTTGATTGTTTCTTTATATACGTGTATTCACTTTTGTAGCTGGAAATAACCAATTGTTGGGATCATATGTTTTGAATGTTTCTTGTATTGTGCTTTCTATTTGTACAAGGCCTTAGTATTTTCATCTGACATTTAGATTGAGGTGTCAATAGAATACGTTTAATTATTTTAGTATGAAATTCAACAGATAATTACCAAAAGGGAAACCAATGCATGAGGCTTCTATCTAGTGTGGTTTGGAAAGGTGTATTCAGCCAGTCAGCCCTATTCCTGCAAGGGGTGAGGATGCTTCCTAAATTTGAATCCTACCCTTAGGGCACAAGGCAAAACCTTACTATTGAAATCCCACATCGGTTAGAAATATATGACCGATTTAGTTTTTGTAAGGGTTGGGTAGTCCTTACTTTATAAGACAGTTTTTTGTGCAATTGAGTTAATCCTTAAGCTCTAAATCTAAGATTATCAAAGCCTATCCTGGATTTGTTATTGGACAACTTAGAAATGACTTGATTGTGCAAGCTAAACTGATTTTACTAGGCAATAATTTTTAACAGAGTATTGATGCTTTCCTTAGTTGCAGTTCTGCAAAATCATATTGCTTTGATTGAAATACACTATTTGTAATAAGAACATACTTTTATCTTCATGGGGTTATCTTTAACAGGATTACCAGGCTATGGTCGCTCAGCTTGAACACCAATTTCGGCTTGGGAGACTTTCCCTTCAAGGATTGTGGTTCTATTGTCAGGTGCAGATTTGTCTCTCTTGAGTTCATGCAAATATTTTCCAAAGGCTTTCTAATGGTTATTTGAATGATATTTTTCAGCCCATGATGAGGCCAATGCAGGCATTGTCCACTGTCATACAGAAGGCTTCAGTGAGCAACATTTGTGGTTCTGCTGTGCTTAACTTACTCCAGAGCCAGGTAACGAAATTCCCTTGTAATTCTTACCATTCAGTTTCGTGAGTAAGTTTTTTAAGCTCTAAATTCTCTCTACTATGGCCTCTATTGTATCTAGGCAAAGGCTATGGCTGGGGACAATGCTGTGCGGTTGATGCTGGAGAAAATGACACAATGTGCAAGTAGTGCTTACATGAGCATCTTAGAAAGGTTTCTCCTTGCTCTTCATCCTTCACTATCAAATATATAGGTTGCTTACTCTAATTCAATTTATCAAGTCTGTTAATGTATTTATAATTTTACCTGTATATTTTTCTCAAACGATACAAGTAAAACTTGTATTAGTCAATGGTTGTATTGATTAATTACAGCCACATACTCAGACATATATTCCCCTTTTATTGATCAAATTAGTCTGGCACCAAACTTTCATGGAAACACACCATCCATGGTTGCATCTCTTTTTAGTTTTTGGGCATGTATTGATCTTAGAGAATGGAAGATATTGAAGAAAGAAAGTAGAAAGGTAGAAAATTGAGGTGGGTGTTGGTTAAGTAATTATTGTCTTTTCTTTGGTTTGGATGTTTAAAATAATCCAAAATTAGAGGTATATTTTGGCATAGGAGTGGAAGATCATCGTTTTCTTTCTCGTCCCATTCCCTTTATTGTGCAAAAAGGAACCTTCCTTGTCTTCTCATTCCCCCATCTAGACGTAATCTTGATGCTTGTAGAAGGCCTTAGCCATATTGTCCAATCCTCCTTCCCATCCCCTCATTTGGTCAAATGACTTGTATAATATTTAAGAATAGTTAATCTAGGTAACCTTGACCAGATCATTAATATGTAGAAAAACCATATACCTAATCAAAGTTAGTGTTCAATTTTTGGGAGCATTTTCATCGTATGTTGGTTTCAGATCATACTTATGGGGACATTGCTTTGCGATGTATTGTTCGTCTTGGCTAATCATACAGCTAGCTTTGTTACTTTTGATCTTTGAGGCATCTGAAAATACCTGAACAATCCTTTCAAGTTTGTTTTCCCACAATAAATCCCAGTGTTTTTGCAATGAATGTTGTTAGTATTATCTGTCCTGCAGGTCAATTGCCCTAAATATATAATTTGTTTTCTGAATATAATGAAGACTTTTTTTTTTTTTTTCTTTCCTAGACTGGTTGATAAATGAACGTCACTCAACCCGAATGTTTACAGAAGGCCTTTGGTGCAGTAAAAAAATGATTTAGCACTTTCACAAAAAAATTATCATAGTACTGACTGCTCTGGTTAATAAGCTTTAGTTGACTCTATTTAGGATTTAATTTATTGTTAATTTGGGAATTGAACAATGCTGCAGATGGGTTTATGAAGGTGTAATAGATGATCCTTATGGTGAATTTTTCATCGCAGAGGACAAATCTCTTCAGAAGGTAGATCAAAATCTTTATCACTTATAACTACCCAAAATATAAAAACCTGTTTTTTCATATAGTCTCAGTTTAAAATTCTCTATAGGAGAGTCTCACCCAGGATTATGAAGCTAAGTATTGGCGACAACGTTACAGTCTTAAAGATGGAATTCCTAGTTTCCTTGCAAATATCGCAGGGACAATTTTGACGACAGGAAAATATTTAAATGTCATGAGAGAATGTGGACACAATGTTCAGGTTTGTCACTGTTGTGTTTGTACTTTGCCAGTAGAATTAATTTTTTGTTTTCTTTGACTTAAGATCAGATGGTGGTAATAAAAATATTTTATTGTTTTAAAAGTGATTGCTTTGCTGAATACAATTACTTTATATGTTAGGTCCCTCCATTAGAAAATTCAAAACTTATGAGTTTTGGATCAAATCATCATTATCTTGAATGTATTAAGGCTGCTTATAACTTTGCAAGCAGTGAACTCTTGAATCTCATCAAGGAAAAGGTTAGTTTTAATACACAAACTATATATGTGTGTGTGCGTGTATGGTGATAAGTTTCTGAGCTTACACTGTAATACTTTTGCAATAGTTATTCTTAAAATATCCAAGTTGTGATAGTAAAGTGTGTTTCTGTGTTTAGTATGATCTAACAGGAAGGCTGAAGTCAATCAAACACTATCTTCTTCTTGATCAGGTATGACATGATCATCTTTGTTTATTTTGGAGACAATAATTAGCCATGCTGGCAAAACAAAACTGGCTATTAATTTTTTTAGTTGATATAATTTTACTAGTAATTACAAAAGATGACACTTTGTTTTAACTTATTTTCCGTCACAAATTCTTGAAAATATAAAATAAAGTGGTATTTTTTGCAATTATTATCAAGAAATATCAATTGAAAATGAAAAGAAAAAGCAAATTGAATGCACCCTAAGCATAACTGACTATTTTTACTTTGAAGGCATAAGTTTGAACGGAATAGAATGATAAACTCCGTTCTAAATGCAGATGTAATGTTTGTTGCAATGCTTGTACTTGAGTTTTCTAAACAAAATGCCACTTGAATATTTTGAAATTGCAGTAGAATTTTGCATCCTTGCTTTATGATCATGATTCAAGAGATTAGTCATAAAATTCAGTAATGGATTTAAACTTTTGATGGGGATAATGTCATTATGATTTGACAATTTTTGTTGGGTAGAAGAAAAGGAGAGGGCTATCAGATGGAAAAGGTTGGATTTTAGGAAATCAGAAACAAGCTAAGCTGGGTATTCAAGAATCAAACATGTTCTTTTTGGCTCTTGACCGTACCTAAGGTTATCGGTTGACTATCATATCCACAAGGATTTATGCAAATATTGAAGATTACCTTATGATTATGTTCATGATAGTTACTGTAGGAATTGCTATATAAATAGAGGTTTTATGTTAGTAACAAGAAAGGAAGGAAAAATTTCAATGGAAAAGCATTACAAGATTTGTCTATTTTTGAAAATTTGCTTGAGCAAAAGTTACAATGGTTCCAACTGATCATTAAACCATGTCTTGCATGAGCAGATGATAGGCCAAGTTCTGAAGTAGGAAGTTATTACACGACTATTTTTATATTAATGTTAAATTATGCATTTATATGTTGTGACATAATATTTTTTTGGTAATTAAAATGAGAACATAGAGCATTTTCTCAAATCAAACTCTCCAATATGCATGTGTATTCTATGTAAGTGATTGTATGCTGAAAGAAAAGCTTTTGCAAAATAAGTCTTTGTTTTGAACTTTCAGGGTTTTGGGTGTTTGATGATTTATTCATTGACGAAAATGTTCAGCTGATTTCACTTATTTACATAGGCAATGCTATTGTATGAGTTAAATTAGTCTCTAAAGATTTTATTTTTTGATCAATTTAGTCCCTTGTAAATGACTGCAAGTCATAGACTACTTATGAATCTTTAAAAGTCAGGGACTAAAGTGACTCATCCAAAAGACTAATTCAGGGGTTTAGATGTGATTGCATAGATGCCTCTCAGAGTCGCAGAAATCAATTCCCAATGATAATGTACACTTCAGAAACACCCTTTGTTTTGGATCGTACTCATAGTTTTACAATACAGGGTGATTTCTTAGTACATTTTATGGATATTGCACGGGATGAACTAGCAAAGAAGCCTGATGAAGTCTCAGTTGAGAAGCTGCAGGTATAGTAATGAATTATCCTTCAATTGCCTATTTTAATTTTGAAAGGGATCTAGATTCTAATTATTTGTTTTTGCTCTCTCCTGTTTAGTCACTTCTAGACCTTGCATTGCGTACTACAGCAGCTGTAGCTGATCCTTTTCACGAAGGCTTAACCTGTGTTGTGGCAAGTAGCTAATTCAGTTTGTAAGAAACTCTTTTAGAGCAGTAAATTTCAGATTTTCACACGTGATGCAAACATTTATCTTTCAGGAAAGATCTTCTTTGCTTAGAAGGTTGGGAACATTTAATGATCTTGAAGTTAGTCAGAGAAGTTCTAGTGATAATGATTTGGAGGAAACCGTTAGCATCACTGGACTTGAAACATTTTCACTAAGTTACAAGGTCTTTTCATCTTTATATGCTTCTTAGAGTCTTCCTCTCGATTGCATCATTAATGTTTCTACTTTTGGTTCTGGTTTCAGGTGCACTGGCCACTGTCTATAGTATTATCACGTAAAGCCCTCACAAAGTACCAATTGATTTTTCGTTTCCTTTTCCACTGTAAACATGTTGACCGTCAGTTGTGTGGAGCATGGCAAGTACATCAAGTAGGTTATAGCATCCTTACGTTATTTGGTATGTCGTGTTCATTTGCATTGACAACATTTCGGTTCCATATTGTAGGGAGTTCGTGCTCTCAATACACGTGGAACTGCTATCTCCAGATCATCTCTCCTTTGCCGTAGTATGCTTAAATTTATTAATAGCCTTCTGCACTATCTGACATTTGAGGCAGGTTTATTTTTCTTTGACTTAATATATTAAACTTTGGAGATCTTTCAACTTGATAGATACTTCCCTTTTTCCATTGTTTAATACAAGTATGTGTGCTTTAAATTGAAAATTGTAATCTATATTTTTGTGTTCGAATTATATTTTATGATTTAAATCGCAAAAGATTAATTTTAATATTGGTTTTTGACCTATATAGGATTGGGTACAGGTTTAGCATTTTCTTGTTATCAATTTGGTATCTAAACTGACTAGCTTGACATTTAAGTGGGTTATTGGTTTATGACTATTTACCGTATTTTTTAGGTTATTGAACCAAATTGGCATGTGATGTATAACAGACTTCAATCAGCAAATAGCATAGATGAGGTAAGTTATTGTGGTTTTACATTTTAAAAACCGATGCATACCTCATGTTATGTACATAATTCTTTTGTAGTTTTTGTTAAAGTTGAAAGTATAAGGGGCATTCTTGCCCATGTACAGAAATAGTTATGATCAAATTGAGGTATGAACATTCACTTCCATATTAGAAGTATCGATTTTGGCTAGGGTTTATAAGGCATTGGGTTTTTCAATTATAATGGCTAGCTTCTGTGGTGTGGTTCTCTAGGCCTTTATCAATTGGTCTTAGAGTTTTCTCCATATCACTTAGCTGTAAACGAGGGAGCATTGCTATGTTCATCCAGGACTAGTCAAATGGACTAGTGCATGGCCATCCTTGTTGCGTGCTAGGTTGTGGAGCTTGGCATAATATTAGGATCCATTTTGCAAAATACGGGAATTAAGATCCGCGATGGAATTATGGGATTTTGGTGCGGTTTATAAGGCCTTGATCTCTCCGACTAGTGGCCAAATTTTGTGATATGATTACTACCTGATGCAAAGCTATTACTACACATAGTTAGAAATTACTTGCTATGTGCATAACATGTGCGAGTCTCTCTTTTGTTTTTCAAAGCTGGGTAGGTTGGTAGATGTTTAATTCTTGACATTTTTCTGTCTGGACAGGTTATACAACATCACGATTTTTTCCTTGATAAATGTTTGAGAGAATGTTTACTACTTTTACCTGAACTACTGAAGGTTAGTTTCTGTTTTTTTTTGTTTTACTGCTATTACCTAAGTTTCTGTTTTCACTCTAACGGTTATGCAATTATTGTTTTTGGGTACTACAATGTAATTATCACTTTTCCGCTGGAAGAAATATCTTGCTAAAAGCTTCATAATAGAAAAATACATGCATATACTAATAGCATAGCCACTTTCATATTTTGATGGCCAACATGAGAAGATGGGCCTAGATCAACTAAAATTCTGTTTAATTAGCATGTATAACCAAAAGCATAGTCAACTAAACTCATTTTGCCTAACATGAAAAAGCAACAGCATGACCGAAATATATTTTGATTGGCGGAAGCCTCAAATAAGTTATGAAGATAAAAAATTGATAGGAGAGACGAAACCAACCAACTTGTGCATATGCATAACTCCTTTTATTTTGCAACATTTGTTTTTGAAGTTTGAAGTAGGTAATGCGAAAAACTAGACTTGGTTAGCTCATAAATTGTAGAAAATGTCGTGGATACTAATGTAAAATTTTGCTTTAGTTGGAGAAAAAATATCAATATAATGGCATATGCTTCAATGATGACTAAACTGGTTCAACCTCTCACCGAACAAGCTTTTCAGCTCATTGTCTGAATCAGGTTATGAAACCTTAAGTTTTTATTTCTTGAATTAAACACAAGTTGCACAAAAACCAAGATGTAAAAAAAGGGATAGTTTTAATTTTTGATAAGAACGAACTCAAAAGGGGTTTGTATCGATATGTTGGTATTCTTGTAACGCTACAATTTTGAAATTCTAGGATACATTGTTTACCAAAATGCTAAAATTTCTTACCCATCCTTTTTGGTGTTTTATACGAAAATAGAAACTATATTTAGAGCTCCATATACTACAAGAAGCATGTCTGGGAAGGTAGATGCAAATGATGGGTGTGAATTAACATGAAACTTTTTGTTTGCTATTGACCGGGTGATACGTTTATAATACACATTTACTGTTTATATGATAAAAAGTTTACTGTTTATATGAAATGTGAAGGTTCATAAATTCGATAGGAAATACATTTTCTTGCTTATTTTATTCATGTTTTATTTGTTAATCGGAGTGGTTCATGACTTCATAATTGATGTTTCTCAATTGCAGAAGGTGGAGAGGCTTAAATCCATGTGCCTGCAATATTCAGCAGCAACCCAGTGGCTTATATCATCTTCTGTTGATTTAGGTAACTCAGAGGAACCTATTGATTCAGCTGGTTTGAATAAAGCCAAAAGGAAGTCAGGTCAGGTCTTGAAGTCAGCCACCAGAAACGTGGCAGTCACTGATTCTGTTCTGTAAGCCCCAAAAGCAATATATTTGGCAAACCTGTTGCTTATTTTATTTTATTTTATACTAATTATTTCATGTCATATTAACGTTCTGACCAAAATAAATAATTGCAGCAAATTTGAGAAAGAGTTTAACACCGAGCTTCAGAGTCTTGGATCAATCTTGAGCAATAACTCCCAGGCAGAACCATATCTGGCTCATCTTGCACAATGGATTCTTGGTGTTAAAAATGAACGAAACGGTTTATGAATGGCCTTAACTTGCAGTATGTAAGATAGCAATTATGCACAAGGTAATGTGATTTTCAAGTATAGGTGTTGTTGACACTCACTGAGGCCGATAGTTGTGTTTGTACGATATTTGAGAAAAAGAATCCTTTATTTTTCGAGTGTTCTCTACGTTTTTGCCCAATTTACTTGGTAATTAATGATTTGGCCGCCAAAGACAACGACATTTAGATACACTCTACTTGTGCTTTTGTTCAGATTTGACTATTCCAACACTTACTTTTAATTGTACCTGTAATGGTAAATATCCTATGGTAATTATTAATTTGTTTGTTAGAAAGACTTTGTAAGAACAGAGTTGAGAATTACCTTTAATACACAAAAATGAAGAAATATGTAAATGTAAAAACGGAAGAGGTAAAGAGCGATAAGAATAAATTTATTCTTATTGATACTATAAATTAGAAGATGAAGAGATTTTTTATTTTACAATGTAGAGGACTTGATAATGCTATAAATTAGGAGATAAAGAAGTTCTTGTTACATGTTTTGTAAATGTTAAATAAGAGTCACTTTGATTTAGTAAAATATTGTAAATTATTAATCAGTTTGCAAGTTATATATATATATATATATATATATTTTATTCTTTTGAAGTTCATATCAGAGTCTATATTAGGCTTTTATACATATAATTAAGCTGCTGCTTAACTAAGAAAGAAGAGACTATATTAATTAATGCAAAGTTACAATATTCGGAGAGCAATGGGGAAAATATTGTGACAATTACTATAACTATTTTTTAAAATAATTACAAGAACCTCAAAAGAAGCTAAATAATGGACAACATTAACATGTTAGGGTTTCGAGAGTATTTTAAATAGTATGACGAATTTATTAGTAATATTTTGTTCTGATTTGAATTAGTAGTTTAAATTACAATCTCTGTAATAACACAACATTAAAAATATACTGTTTTTCAGTCTCTTGTATACCTTATTTACTATTGTAGTCCCATTACAGGACAAAACAAATCTAAGCCAAAGCAAAAATTGACATTGACTTCAACCTTATGAAGTCAGGTTTTTGGTCTCTTTCTTTGAGCATGAATGAACATGAGAGCGGGGCAAATGTCTGTACGAGTTTTAAGACATTTGTTGCTACGTCTATATATAGGTTGTGTCCCAATTGAATGCTTACCTGCAATTGTCCCAACATTTTGAGTAACGTTTGACAGATGCAATCCAAATCTTTTACTGAGGTTACAGAAGATGTTAAAGTTCCAACGGTTAAAAACACTCTTTCAAATCTATTTTATAATAGCTGAAATTTATTGAAATTATGAAATAAAAAAATTATAAACCAAGATAAGCAGTAAGTTTTTATAGTTTTTTTGTTCAATAAATTTTAATTAGTATAAAAATTTATCTAATAGAAAATATTAAAGAATATGTTTCACGCATTTACTTATAAACATGCATAATTCAGAAAATATGTACTAGTTTATTTCGGTTTAATATATGGCCAGTACTTTTTTCTTTCCCTTCCGTAAGTGGAATTAGAAAACCGACGTCCGAAACTTGCAATAAAGAAACACTATTTACAGAGTTGATTGAACAAAATTTGCTTTGAAACCATTAAATTACCTAGTGTCATACATTGATCTTTTGATCAACTAAAATAAGTGGTTCAAATATATATTATATATAAAAAAACGGCTCACTCAAAACATATGTATATATATTTACATGTTCCCATTTTCATCTACTGATGAATCAGATGCAGAGTCATCCACTGTTGAATTTGATGTGGTCTCCAATTGACTCCCACTCTCATTATCTGAAGTTCCCACAGTTCTTTCCTCATGAGGATGCTTTAGGCACCAAGACATTATACTAGCTGTTAGTGTCAGGATCATTTTTTGATTCACCTGAAAATTATATACCACCATTGTCATAAAGAAAGCAATACTAATATTTAATTAGAATATATTGATGATGTAAAGGTTTTTCTCATACTATCACTTAAAAAAAATTACTAAAAAATCTAAGTGACTTCTATAGTAATTATTATAAAAGTCAACAGTATTATCATAAGTGAGAACTGTGATCGGATTACAAAGCAAAAGAGCTTTACATACATACATTCAAATAAATTCTTGTACAATGTAAAAGGAATTAGATTCTCTTCAGAAATCATCATTGGTATGAATTTTGAGATAGTTATTCTGAATGTCAACAAATTTATCTTACATAGTTGTGTTGGATGATATTATGCGTAAAATTCGATTATATTATTTACTTTCATACATTAAAACTCATCTAAGATTATTTCTGATCTGTTGTTGACAGTGTAAGAAATTCTTTACACATAAACTGCATTAAAATTAGACTAAATAAAACAGTCAAAACTAGTTAAAAATGTTATTTACTATTTTTAAAGAAATTCCCTGAAAGTGCACTGATAATAATAATAATAATAAATAATAATAATTTTGCTGAATGTAAGAAAAGCACAACATTAGGATTGATCTAAACTACCTCGGTTATGTCTTCAGGAAGCAGGAATATGGAACATCCAAGCTTTCTTGCAATACTGATAATGTACGTTGCATTCATCTTTTTCTCTTGATCTGCATGAACCATGTAATATAAAAGTTATAGGAATGGAAACCAAGATAAAAGAAAGACAAGGATTTCCAAATGGCCCAAACAACAATATTGTTATTGAAAGTGAAGACACTTTAAGTTCATTCCTCGTGGCAGACATGAGATAACTTCAGCTTAAGGCAATTCCATGTTTAACATACATCAAGTCAAGAACATAAGATATCTTGCACATTACCAAAGGATATTATTCTATCTTCCTATCAAAATTTTCAAAAGTGGATGCATGATACTCAATCACAATAAATGATTCAAGCTTGTATGGATACCCTTTTTTAATTGAACCACATAGTCTGAAATTTGATTTCAGGAACTTTGGCTCTAATCTGAAATTTGATTTCAGGAACTTTGGCTCTAACTTGTGAAACCACATTTTCAATCAAAGGAAAGGAATGATAAAAAATGCGGTAAAAGCTTACGTATGTTTTAATTTCATATAGATATATGACTATGTTTAATTGTAACTCTTCTAAAAGTTTGTTATATGTGTAAGGAACGTGGAGTTTTGATTGAACGTGACATCGAATCTCTTATACAGGTTGCCTTTTAACTCATCAAATCCAAATCACTAGTTAAATACCGACTCTCCCCAATATTACTTTTATAAATGAACTTAGCAAATGATAGTTTGCAAGAATGATCGAAGTAAACTTGAGCCAAATGATAATTTGCAAGAAAAGGTGAATAATGGAAGTTTTTTCTTTCATATTTCAAACGCATCCAATGCCTCTCATAAAAACTTATACCACCAATTTCACATGATATGAAGCCAACAATAATATTGCTTTAAGAATGTCAATAGAAAAACATCCAAAGCAAGCAAAAGGGGTTATTATTGTGCCAATAAATGAAGCATAAGCATAATATTGAAAAAGTAAAGAGAAAACATAACATACCGGTTACTCCTTTTGTTACAAGACCCCAATTTACTGCTCTGTGCTGCACTGAACTTAGAAGCTCAAGGAAAAATATCCCATCTGATAAACTTTTATCCTGAAATTTGAAATTTTAATAATTAGTTAATGATCTTATTCTGTAATCATTTAAACACATGCCACAAGAAAAAAATGAAAAATGCAATATAGCTGCTAGAATATTTACCACAAAGGAAATATAATAGTTAAACAAAATTATTTTGAACACTTGGCAAGGCTATCATGTGATTTCAAAATTATGCAAGTTACATTAATCTGAGAGATTAGGTCACAGTATTGTGAAGGTTAAAAAACTGTTCGTGGAAAGTTCAGATTCTTTACAAGAAATAACAATATCTAAAGCAGTATTTCAATGTTCGCCACAAAACACAGATAAAATCACAAGCTTAAGCAATTTTTGTTTTATTGCAATTTGCTAAACAAATCTGTTTTTGGCAATTTACCAATCCCAGTATTCTCAAGGTCTTTTTTGGTACCAAAAGCTTCTTCACAAAGCCAGCATCAAATTCAAAACTTCACATTCAACATTAACAAAATGTCTTGATAGTATATTCTGGCTACATATTGATCATTGTGCAGCCCCAGTTAAAGTTCCCAAAATTTCCATGTTTATTTATACATAAGCTAAACTAGCTTATGGAGAAACCTATTTCATTATTTTCTTTTTATTTGCATCTCATAGAAGTACTTATAGAGAAGTTTATCCAAACAGATCCTACCATTATGTTGTTTGATCAATGTAGCAGAATGAGAAAAGGGTAGGTAGTTATTGCATGGATCAGTAAATACATTTTTCAACCTTTCCACATGAAAATCAAAATTAACATTATCAACAGATAAAATGTGGCCATAAAATGCTTAAGTGAAAGCACTTCAATACCTTAAAACTGTCCATGCGGCTTTGACTTCCGGAGCTGCTAACCTTGCTGTTGGCCCATTCCAAAATATCAGCATCAGTTATCTCCTTCCCACGTGAGTGAAATCTCAAGTTCTTGAGAAGTTGTAGGATGTTGTATCGCATCAATTGCCACAAATAAGCTTAAAATAACACCAAGTAGAGTTTGATTTAGATTCTATGTGTGATTCTATGTGTGATCATTGAATTGAATAGAGTAATGCTCAATTGATTAATTGCTTTACTACAAGGTATGCATGTAGGTAAGAACTCATAACTTGGAAATGAACCTACCTAGTATTAACTTTTTATTTCCCTGCACAATGTCGTTTCCAGCAACATTTACCAGTGAAAATTTGATCTGTTTCCCTATTTTCACAACTTGGTTGCAGTTCTCTACTTTTCTAAATGGCATCTTAATTGGAGGCTTGTTGGCAATCTTCCAATTAACAATCCCTGGTGACACCTTGTCAAGAGTCTCAAGAAGAACCCACCTGCAAGGAAATAACATTATTCCAACTCAATGGAGATAGTTAAAGTTCAAAAGAAAAATTGCAAATGAATTCTTGGCTAATTGTACCAATACAAGATCAAAACAAGTATTGACTTTTTATAATAGCCAATAAGTGCAACCGTTATAGTAGCCAATAGCCAATAATTTCATTAATGTTCCACTACCTTGTCTCTTCTTTTATTCTGTTATTTATACCTTTCATCTTTTTTAGACAAAAGTTGAAGATTGGAATGCACACAAACCCAACATTCATCACCTTTTTTTGTATCCATTTTGTTTCTCTTCAAAGAATGAACAGAGTATGTAATTCAATTCTTCTCACATCATGAGAAAGAACAATTAAAAATGAAAAATGAAAAAAATTGGATACTTTTCCTATACCTATCCAGAAGTATTCAAGAAGTATGAGAAATATCTCGGAAAAAGTTAAAAAATTGAATAACAAGGATTGAATACTTTTTGGAGACATGCTGAAGGAAATATATGAGTATCCATATACTTTTTCCTTTTTGGAATATCTTTTGTAGATTGAAAACAAGAAGCATGACACTGTTTTCTGCATGCCGGAATAATTTCAACAAAAAAGAAATTACACTGATTAACTAATATGTGAACTGTTTAGTGAATGAAAATTTTAATGAAGTAAAAAATATTCCATGGATTGTATTTTACTAGTAGTTTCAAATCTATACAAGAGATTTTAACAAAACCAGTTCAAGCATATAATATAACATAAACAAGAGAACATGTAAAAATGCAAAAGGTATTTCACCCGTTTCGAAGATCCTCAAAGACATTGTTGATATATGTTGAATTTCCAAGGCTATTCATCCAAAGGCGAAATGCTCTTTCTTCTCTAGAGTCTTGAGTATCATCTGGAAATGTTTCAAGGAGAGACATCTGCTGTTTTGTCTGAGCTGAAAGTCCATTTCTACAAGAGAGAAATTGAGTTAAGCTAACACACATTTCTCAAAAACTAAAAAGAAAATTTGTGTATACTATTGAACCTTGTAAGGTGTAGAAAGTGGATATGAAAATAAGAGAAACAGATGAATAAGGATTACCACAATGACAAACAGTTACTACACTATGGACAAGAATATGAGCTGTGGAATCTTTAGTAAGTGATCTTTTGAGAAAAATAAACAAGCAATCATTATCTACATTCTAAAAGTTTACAACTTATTTGGACTTATCTTATGCCAGACACTTGTGTAAGTGTTAGGGAGAAAATATGATATATGCATGCATTTGTTGTTTTTAGCTTATTTCAATAAGATCTCAAGTATAGTTACTTATTGCACATGTTTGGCTTATTTCAATAAGTGCTTATTTTTTAAGAGCTTATTCAATACGACCTTAATTAATTTCTTTAACCAAGTTTCCATCAAAGCAAGACAAAGGTTCCTTTCTGCAAACTCAATTAGCAAAATGGAAACTAATCCGAAACTAAGTTTGCTAACTTTAATCCAAACATACACATAATTCTATTCAGTATACAGTGATAGAATAATAGACATCAGTCAATAACAAAAAACCACTTTTAAAAGCAAATAGTCAATGAAAGCCAGGAATTAAGTTCCATTTCTTTTAGCCTTATCCACCAACAACCCAAAAATGAAATGCTTAAAATGTATAACAATATATGGTTTTTGAAGAGGATGGTTATTGTCACTCACCTGTGCTGGAAAATATGTGCAACAAAGGCAAGATTAAGATTTGGAGATCCTTCCACAATGTCTCTTGCAGTTAAGTATCTCTTGCAACCCATCTTATCAGCATGTTCTAGAACTAACTTTGCTCTCTCAAAGGGATTTTTAACTGCCAATGTGGAGGGATTGGTGTATTCAGGTGCAAGAACATTTAGAAGGTGTGCATAAGCCTCAGCATCCTACAAGGTCAGAACCATAGAAGTTCAATAAGCAGATATTTACACAACTTTTGCATTGAGATAGTACTGAATGAACAGTTCTGCTAATTTTCGAAAGTAAAAGATAGAGTACAAGAACAAGTATTTTTCAACAAAATAAGAAAAACTCAGATACCTTCACATCAGAGGAGAAGTTAGTGACAATCTTCTTGTACCCTGCTTTCTTCAAATGGAAATTCATCCACCTTAACAAGATCTTTTCTGGTGGTAGATTCATCAACTCTTCCATATCCTGTTGATTTGAAAAATATGAAGGCAACATATACAATAAATAATGAAAATATGAGAAGATAATGAAAGAAAGTAGTTACCTTACTATCATCAAGCAACTCAAGAAGCTGAGGAGTTTTCTTCAGATCAAGGTCCGCCAATAATTGAATCTAATTTATCACCACCATTAGGAATGTCAAAAGCAGGCACCACAAAATGTAACATGCATTATGCAGTCACCAATATTTCACTAATAAAAAATTAGAATGCATAACTAAATAACAAAATTCCTGAATGCTTTCTTAATTAGAATGCAAATGTTTTACATACACAAACCAAATGAGATCATAAAATTATGTACAATCAACGATTGTTCACCTTAATAATCTGAGAAATCACCCCAAGCACCAGATGACGCTGAAATGTGAACAGAAAGATAATTAGACACCACTTCACTGTGAAACTCACTACTATGATCAAATACTAATCCAAAAATATGGCAAAAAGTTAAAAAAATCTTGATAAACTCACTTATCAAACAGATAAATCTTGACCCTATTCTTTTCACATGCATCATGTTTTTCAATTGGCAAAAATCTCACACAATTGATCATTATTATCTACCAGTTCAACATAGGTTGTTAGGTTCCTAACTTTCCTATGGGTCTAGGTTAGACACATGAGTCTCCTAAAAGAAATTTTAAGCTCTTTGATTCAAGAAAACTTCATTTCATATAGACCAGCAGAACATGAATCTACAGCTGGTGTGAATCTAAGGCAAACATAGATTATGCTAGCTAGTAAAGAAGGTGTATGTCAAATGAGATTAAATCTAATAATGCAGAAACTTTCTGAGTCCAATATAACAAAATAGTTTTAGTATTAATCATCATGATGTCCTTTTTTGTGTGTAACACTAAAAAAAATAGACTTTGACTGTAAAAAAGTGTAGTATATCATAAAGAAACATTGCCTGTGTTTGGAATCATCAAAATAAGTGAAAACTTGTTTTGATAATTACTTTTTTCTAGAAAATATTTGTTAGAAAATCTAATAAATCTGTTCAGATTTCGTCAAATTTCAATATGAACACAAATAAACTTTAGAAAGAAAAATATTTTTTATAACTTTCTGAATAAAGAAATTGGTTCCAAAATATAAAAAGAAAACCTATTTCAAATTTCCAACCAAAGGCTTTCATTTGTTAATGAAATCTAAACTTAAATTTTGTGGTTCTGCATTGTACACAGCCACAATAACGCTCCTTTGAAGGGTGAAAAACTAAAAGGCACACAAACATACCCTTCCTTCAATGAAGTCCTGAGTGCCAATGTTGACAACTGTACATCCAATTGCTTTAGCAGAGTTGAGACAAAGTGTGTGATTTTCATTCCTTTCCCATGGATTGAGTATTCTTTTTGTGTTGATCGCCCGTTCATCAATGGTCCCTGGAACTGCCACATTGATAAGCTTGCTGCAACAACATGTAACTCTTTAAAAACAAAATTTCCATGAACATTTAAACTAGTAAAGTAAGTGAGAGAATCTGTAAAGTACCAAAGAAGAACACCATCTTTTGCAATTTCAAAGAGCTCATTGGTTGAAGGGTCAATAGGAAGATATTTCTTAAGGAACTCATCCTTTGCAAGATAGTGATTTATATGTGCTACATATGATGCTTTCTCAGATTCACTAATGGTGTGAAGCAATGTTGTTGTAGCTGCCTTGAGAAACGCTGAGGAGTTCTTTGGACTGCTTCCAGTTCTAGAATTTGCAAAAGTTTGGAGTTTCAAGTAGACCTGTCATCATCACATCATTATTCCAGGGAATCTCTTGGATCAAAATTTGAATTCACCACATTAACTGAAATTGTTCCAGTGGTAGTCTTTTAATGTTTTTCTACTCTATATGAGATGAACCAGTTCTAAACTCAATCAATTTAAGTACTCCACAATATAGCTAGGCTACACATTTGCATAAAATGCAGCCAGTAAAATTGGAAACTGTAATGCAAATTATCTCTGAAAAAGGAAGGAAGAAAAAACGAAAATTGGTGAAAAATATTAATAGAAATGAAAGTGCCTTTGGATTAGATTTATATCAATACCAAAGTGTGTTGAGGAAGATTTTCCTTTTTATTCTTGCAATTGGTGTTTGGATTGTCAAACAAACATGCTAGAAATGAAGGATTCAAACAAGGAAAATCGAAACCATACATACTTTTATATGTAATCTTCATTTTATTATTTTACTTCATTATTTTTTATTGTACTTAAGAAAAGAATGAATAAGCTGGTCTTCTATTATCATCAGGGTCCTAACGCAACTAGAAACATTAGTTCAAAGTAATTTTCTTTCTTTTTACCATTTCAATGATATTGAATAGATTTGAGGTTGGAAACAACGAAAACAGCAAGTGGATCAGATAAAAAATGAAAGGGAATAGAGGGATGAATAGTGCAGATACAGAATTCAAAAAGAAGCCACAAGATCCATCACCTCAAAAGATGATTAACAAATCAAAATGACAAAATAAAACTCACCTTAAGAAACAATTCAAAATCAACCTCCTCCTCAGTGTCTTGATACAAATCCTTCACACAAGAAGCTCTCTCTTCCTCATTCAGATTCTCTCCCACCACCTTCAACCTCGACATCTTGGAAGCCAAATCCGCAATCACAAGCCTCCCACTCTCCCTCCTCATGCTCATGAACTACACAAACACACACTCTGATCATCAGATGACCCAGAAGCCCAATCTACACAACAACATAAAAAAATCCAATATTTCCAACAAAAACACGAGATTCAAATATTTTCTTGCACACCCCACAATGGGATTTCAACCAAGATCAAGATTTTAAAACACAATTAGTGAACACGATTTTGGCCACGACTTTAAGGCTTCTGGGGTACTTATATAGCTTCCATATTTGTCTACAATTCTCTGCAACATCAAAAACTTTGACAAGATGAACTTACATGCGATTTTAAGCTGCGAAGTTCAACTTGTGTGAACTGGTTCTGAAGCCATGGATCTGAAACAAGAATCCCCCAGTGGCCGGACATGTCTTCAACTTCTGTTTTATGGGAAATGAAGAAGCACTGAATGAGAAGAAGAGAGAAAGAGAAAGTTTTATTCAATGTACTAATGCATCTATGTCATGCAATAGTGCAGTACCTATTTAATCTAACGCTTTGCTTTATTTTTTATTTTTGCTATCTCTATGTTTCTCTCTCACTTTTAAAAGGCTTGTTGAAGTGTGGTGGTAGGAATGAAGAAAGAAGAAAGTAAGGTGTGTGTGTGAAGTGAAAGAGTTGCCAATGCCAACACCATGGGACAGTTCAGAGCTGTCAGAGTTCAAAGTTGTTCTCAGAGAGAGAAAATTTGACAAATTTCAAATTATTATTACTATAATGTCCTAAGTTTGAACCTCCAAACATTTGGGGTGGGACCCTTTGGGGTGTTGCCCGTTAAAAAGACTTTCTTTTTTCAAATTTTCACGTTTAAGTTTAAACGTAGTATTGGCTTTTGCCCTTTGGGCAGTTACATCAGTGGAAGTTGTTGCATTAATCTCAACTGTTCAAAGTTATGTTTTTTAAGTGAAGTTATCAACCCTTCAAAGTTGGAAATGTTGCCTTTTAAATTTAGTTTCCTGTTTAATGATATGAAGCAAAAGGTTGATACTTCTCATAGTTAGTTTTTGGGTTTTATGTTTGACTTTATTCATGTTCAAGTTTTGTTGTAGAAAATTTAGAGTTTGAATTATTTATTTTCTAAGTTCTGATCTTGTAAGAGTATTATTGTTTTATGAAAACAAAGCTATGGAAACAAAACTATATGTTTTTTTTATCCCCCGTTTGAAAACGGTTTAAATTTGGCTTTTTTCATAATGGAGTTTTGCTTTTGTTTATTTTACTATTTTGTCTTATTAGTAAGATGTTTACTCATTCTTTTATATAATAGAAAACTAAAGTATATTTTATCAAAATGATTTATTAGAAACCAGTGTATATTTTAAATATATTAGTTATAATGTATCAAAATGCTAATAAAAATATATTTAAAAAGTGAATTTTGTTGTAAAGTTTATCTTAAAAAAATAAGATATTAATTAATAGTTTCATTTCAAAATAATAAACTTCATGGATTTATAATAAAAAATTGGCATACAAATAAGTGATAAAATGCACAATAGTTATTTTTATGTTTAAAACCCAAATAGTAATTTTGATAAACAGTATTTAATTCGAAAATTTATTATCAAATTAACATGAAAAATTTAGTTGTAAACACACTCATTTATGAATTAAAAACAACAATACCAAATAACTAAAAAAATATTAAAAAGACATGTATTCTTCAATTATTTTCTCTATAAATAATTATCTTCACAACAATGAGAATAAAAAAGAAATAAAATATTTACATAAAAGATAAAATAATATCACTATATATTTAATAAAACTAAAAAAATAAAATAAATATATTATACAAGAAAAAGATAAATAGCACTTAAAAATTATTATTTCCATAATAAACTTAAATGCTTTAAATAAAACGAGGGGGGTAACAAATCAACTTTAAGTTTAATAAAACTGAGTTAAGACTATCTTTATTGTTTGAAAAACTTTTCATTTATGACATAATAGCCGGACCTATTATTGTGAGTTGTTTTAATAATTGAAGTGTTGTGTTTATTTGTGTGTTGCTTTTTCTTTGTACCACTTATTTATTGTTTATTGTTACAACTAATGTACTTATTTTATTTCTATTATTATGTATTGTATTGTACTAAATTAAAATATAAATAACAGCCTATAATTTTTTTTATTATTTTAGTTCATAGTAATTAAAAAATAACTCAGTACCCTTTTATATGAAAGATAACTGTTTTGATAAATTTTAATTTTTTTATGCTTAAAAAAGTGAATGACTCATGAACCAATTTGTCTACCCTACAACCTATGAATAATTAGGCTCACCTAGTAAAGTTTTAATGGATCATTTAATTGATTTTTCCTATCTCTACGATGAATTGATCTTGATGGACTAGCCCAATTGAGTTAGACCGATCCATTTCAATGAACATTGATTATCTATTTTTAGAGTGAATCCTATTATTAGCCAATATATTTTAGAACACGCACATCATCATTTTAGTATATATATTTTATATATAAGAAATTTTAATTATTATATAGTTTGTTACAAGGTACAGTAACTAACACCCTAGGAATAGGTGAGATGCTCTTTAACATATTTTGAAAATATGTTTGTAGCTCAATATTATGATTAGCCAAGATTATTGTTGTTAGTGAAAAAAAAGAGGTTAAATTGTATTTTTAAAAACTTTTATATTTAAATTCCTTTTCTTTTATAGAGAAAATAAAAATTTATAATAACGTGTCTTAATTATTGAGACCATGTCTAGTTCTTGGATCTACAGATTTCACTAATATGATTTTAATATTGTTTTTCAGTGAATTCTAACATCTATTCAAATATTCTCTACCTGTTTTTCTAATAAATTATCTTAAATATTGATTACACAATAATCTTCTCAAATTTTATATTTACAATAATACCTTCAAACTTTATATTCATTCAATTATAAAGAAGCATAAATAATTTGATTGAAATAAAAGTTATTTGAAAGAAGGATATGAGATTTAGTGTTTAGTTTAAATTATTTATCGGAGATACACACTTATTACAAAAGGTACAAAAATATTTAGAAGTTTTTATATTTATATAAAGCTTCACAAATATATGCATAAATATGATATTATCTTATTATTAAGTTTTTCATACTTAATTTGAAAAATTAGTAATTATAAGTTTAAAGATATTCTTGGGTTTAAAAATGTTCGTGATGTTTGATATGAGCTACTGATATATATATATATATATATATATATATATATATGGATATTGAAAATGAGATTTTATGAAAAATCACGTGTAAGTGATTAATGTTGAATCACACATGTGTGATTTATATGAATTAGCTATCATCGAGAGGTAAAATTATGTTTGTTAATATAATTTAAATATTGAGTTACTTTAAGCTTAGTGAGATTCTAAGTTTTACTAATGACCATAATCATGTAGATGAATACATCACGTAAAGATGAATCTATGAAGGTTTTTAGAAGCCACCATATGAGGATCTAAATTGTCATTTGGGATTTGTGGTCACTCTAGCCAGCCATACCATTATAGATGTTACTTTCTAGCACTACTAACTAATGAATAATATTGAATTGATTAAGTTAAATACACTTATTGATATAATGTTTTGAAGGATTATTGAGTGTTGTACAATTATTGATTTCAATTAACTTTCTTGTGTGTTGTTTATGTTGTATGTTGAAGTGTTATAATTGTGTTTTTGACATAGAAAATAGATGATAATATATCCTATTGTTCAAACTTTAAATGATGCTTTATTTAATTCCTTAAAATATATTTATTTTTTTTATTATTAATCAAATCAACTTGTCTAACCATTTTCTTATCTAACAATATTATACACTAAAATTATTGTGTGCTTAATAGATGATCATATATAGGAATGATAATAAGGTGAGGTGGGTGTTGGTTTGATTATCTCCATCCCTATTTCTAAAGTAAAAATTCATCATTATCTATATACTCAACACCTATGAAATTTTTGTCTTATCATGATCCTCATCTTTATCATATTAGGTATATATTAGATAATGATTGTATTCTACTTAGTGTATGTATATGTATCTGCCTCCTTGTTGTTCCAAGTATTAATATGATGTTATCAATAATACAATGTCAAAAGGACACACTTTTTCTTTTCTTCAATATTATATATTAAGAAAGAAATAATAATTACATAAATATCAAAACATAGTATCAAAGGGTTTGTGCGATTGGACACTTGAAATCGAGAATAAAACATTCTCATGCGAAAAAAATAAACAATAAATAAAAATATTGAAAAGAATAGAGTAATCAAAGGAGTGCCCTAGAAACTATTTAGTTCAATAAAATTGAGGTTTGTAGTTGTTGAAATGCAATAAGCCACACAATGGAAAAAATGAGTAATCAAGATTATAAAAAAAATACATTTGAAATTTGAGTGAATTTTCTAAATATTAAACAAGTTGAATAGTCAAGAGAGAATTAAAAGTTGTATAATAAAATAAATAAGGAAGACTTTTCCAAATGAAATCAAAGTAAGGATTAAAGAAAAGTAAGTTATTTTATGTTATCTAATAAATTATGGGTATTTTAATAATTTAAAGTGGAGACGAGTATAAAAACAAATATGAAAAGAATAACAAATATATAAACAAATATATAAAAAATAAGCAAGTCTGTCCCAATATAATTTTTAAAAAATCTAATTTTTCGTACTCAAACACATATTATCAAGAGTTTTCCATTAAAAGGAGACAAGTTCATATAATATATTCACATGTGTTTGCTTCTCACAAATTATAAGAAGTCATGGATATGAGATGTGAAACTAACACACAAATATAAATATTAGAAATAATATTTATACTGGACTGACCTGCTAAGAAGCTATGTTCATGATCTCATAATTACTATAAATGTTTCCTGCATGTGGAGTTACGCAAAACGCTACACTCAAGGGAGTGATCACAAAGGTAAGAATTGGACCTACAACAATTCACGTTGAAGGACGTGAGTGATGCAAATATGATTCGTCCCTACATACTTTGATAGTTACGTTTTTTTGGTTTTTCAATACTAATATATAATATTGGGACGTTTGTTCTTGGATATTGAAGAATCAAGTGATCAAATTTAGCTAATAGAAAGCAAATTTTCTATGGACTAAGTAGTAGTAATGCATTATTAGATGTCAATTACTATTTATAGCGTTTAGCATTATTAGTGTAATGAGAAGTTACTGGATCACACGTCTAGAGCTATTAATTCTTGTAGATAAATAAATTAAATGATTTTAATTGATTAAATACAATTTAAGATGATCAATGACTTGTTAAATGAGATTTAATTAAATAAAATATAAATTCAACTCATAGTAGACAAATCCTATAAAATTCTTGGATCGATGAAGTCATAATTTTATTCAATTATTGTGCTTGGATTCATTTAATAATTATTGTTATCTTTTAGTTGGTAGTAACTTGACATCACATCCATGTATATGGTCTCAATAATAGATCATTCACCTCTAAAGCACGGATTTAACTGAAGTTATAATTGATGTTGGAAGTGTTTTTTTTAATGTGATTGATGTTAACAATATTATTTAAAGAAGAGATATATATCGTTCATGGATGTTTGTTTGGCAGGAGAATTTTATAAAAATTTTAGAAATCTTAAGCTTTTTTTTTTATAAAGTTTGTGTTAGAGAAAGAGTTATCACATTAAATTTATTTGAAACGAAAAGAAAAAAAAAAAGGTTAACTACAAAATCAATCTACGAGAAAGAAGTAAAAGAACAAAACTAAGAAAAACTAACACAAGAGTCAGAGGTTTATTCTTATGTTGAAAAAGAAAAAAAAAAAAACTGAACACACACCCTTCTATCATTTTTTTAGTGCTTATTCTAATAGGTATTTTAGCAGTCTTGGAAACATCTTTCCTCAGCTTTCCAAGTTTCCTAAAAGTTTAAACATATCCTTCCAACTCATCCAAATCACTAAACCGATCAACCCAATACTTAAAAAACTAACTTACATTTCTACTCAAACTTATATGAAAGAGCCTAAGTAACATACATCTATCCAATATTCGGGTGTAGACTCACAAGGTAAGAATTAGCAGCAATTAAGTCAAACTATGATACCCTTGGACTTCCAAACCAGCATCACTATACATAATCTTAACCCTAGTAGAACCATGAGAAGTTATTTCAGTGAGTTTGTCAACAACTATAAAAATATTTTTAGGTGATCTACCAAGTCTCAGGATAATTGGACCAGATCATCATGACATCAAATTTTGAGTTAGAAGTCTCCTCCTCTAATATATCTGCCCACCTCTTAGAAACCAAAGTTTGCATACCAACATCATATAAAAACTCTCTTCAAAATGTTTAAAGCTATTATTTTATTTGTCCTTGGAACGACAACTGTGTAAGCAATCAAGTGGATTATAATTCTTAATGTTAAGATTTTCATACTTATTCGAGGACAACTTTTCATCCAAGAAATTCAGAAAAAAAAATTAAAAAGTTAAACCAGACGGGTGAGCCAAGTTAGTTTTAGAAAAAAAACATGTTGTATCTGCCCAACATTTTAAACTGAAAAGACCTATCTTCCTAAGGAGAAACCATTATTAAGAGCAATAATATCATCTCCTAAAGAAGATGTTTTAAATATATTACCAATAACAATATTAATAACATTAACCACCAATATAAAGAAATCTTAAGTTGAAAATATTAAATTTTTATGTCTAAAATAAAAGAAATTAAAATTATTTTCATAATCTTTTTTAAGTTTCGTTCCATAATTTTTCCATGAGGGTAGGAATCCAATTCACATAAAAGATTTTTTTTTTTAATTATGTCTCTCATTTCTAAGAATATATTAGATTTATCAAACATATTTATCAAGTTACCAGTACATTTGATTCGCGTGATGAAAAAAGATACATGAGTCCAATGCAACACAGAGTAATTTAGCTCGGTAAAATTATTTATAAACATGTTTTTAAAGTTTCAATGCTTAATGTTTAATAATTCACTAGCTAAAAACTAATCATGGTTATGAACACTACAAATTTATATGGTTGAAGGTATCTTATGAGTTTGAGATACTTTTAAGGGTGTTCTCCCTTAATGGTTACTGGTGAGTGACTGAAGTATTTGCATAGACATATTAATTCTCAATACTAAGATTTTTACTGAATGATAATATTATCATTCTAACTATTGCGTATGAACTTTATCCAAGACATTCGAAAGAAATATTGACTCATGCATGGGTCAGGAACCAGGGTGTCATTTCCTACTCCAAGCTTATTTTGTAATGCACCTTATTAGTTATTTTCATTTTGTAAAGTTTGGTCCAATCATTCTTCATGTATTAATATTAAGTTTATCTAAAAGGTGTTAACTCACTTGAGCCAAATAGTAATCAAACCAAACTGCTAAGAAATCATCACTAAAATTCACTTCTGAAATGAAGTTGTCAAGAGATAAAAATAAAAGTAATTGTTTAAAAAATATATTTTTGTGGTCTTTTTTTTTCAATGGAATACAATTTCTTCACTATGTGAATTATTTTCAAAAACATACAAGGCAATATGTCTAATCACTAAATTAGTCAATCCCATTATATCAAAGTTAGTTAATAATTATGTCTTAGTACATGTGTTTCTAAGGACAATAATTATTTTATATATATATATATATATTTTGGGAGAAGGAAACAACAATCTGAATTTTTGGACAAAGGTAGGACCAACAAAGATGAAGATAGTATGCAATGGCTCTCTTCACTCATGACAATGACCAGCTTCTATTGGGTAATGCTACATGCATGCATTTGTTTTTATATATTAGACCTTCCACTTTCACTGTTACTTGGTACTGTACCAAAAAGGAAGTCAATCTTCTTTTTTTGAAGTTGATGTTTGTTTCTCCGAATTATAGGTGCATGCATGTTCAGAATGACTTTTTTTTTTATAAAAGAAATATTAGTTTTGAAATATTATTTGATTTCAAGGTTTTACATTTAACATATTTGAGTTTATAGACAATTTCGCACTCTAATGCATTGTTTGTTTAAGTAGTTGGCATAATTAATTTTTTAAGTAGATAATATTATTGGGAAAGAAGAGAAAATAATGAATAGGATGAAATTGTGTGTGTTAGAGTAAGGTTGAATAAACTCTATTTGATTTTGATTATGTGTTTAAAAAATATAAAATATGATTTTATAAGTATTAGATCTTTGAAATATAAAAGTGTTTTGTTTCATCGAATAAATGCACAACATTTTTTTCATGTAACTTTGTATAATAATTTTTTTGTTTGGACATATAATAAATATATATAATCTATAACATTTTATGGTACACGTTGAATATTTATATATGTTTATTTTATGTATGTAGAGAATGTTCATCTCTTTATTTATTTCTTTTAAACAAATCTCGCGATGAAGTGTCTACATCTAAGATATTTTGAAAAAGGTATTTAGAATTGTTTAATTCAAACAATTTTTTTGAAAAAAGAAAAATGTTAGTCATGTAAAAACAGTTACCCTTATTAGGTCCTATTCTTTTCTTTTGTTTTGAGAAAACTATCTAACCTAGGCTTGATAAGTCATATTGTGTATTAGAGAGTGAAGTAAAGAATATATGTGCATTTAATGTTACATAAAGAACATTTAATACATCTTCGAGCTTGAACGTGGACAAACATAAAACGAATAAGAACTTTGCAAGATTGTTGTGTTCATTAGCAATCCAAATTATTATTCTTAATCTTGTATTTGTTTTAGAACATTACCCTCTTTTAGTTAGGAAGCCAATGATTGTTTATATCATACTCTTTGTATAGACAATATGTTTAACTAGGAGTGATTGGGTTCAAAGAATACCTATGTTTTAATCATTGTTTGGCCAGGAGTGATTGATAGAATACTCAGGTCTCAACTAGGCGTTGCTATGTGTTCAAAGAATACTCGGTGTTTAACCAAGAGTAGTTGTGATTCAAAAAATACTAAGTGTTTATCCAAAGTGGTTGCAAACCAAATAGTACTCTATGTTTAGCTAAGAGTGGTTGGGTTAAAAGAATACTCTTCTTGTATCTTGCAGTATTAGTTTGTTAGTGGAACTTGGTCGTATTGATCAAGAACCGAATGTAGTTTGGGTTTTCAAACAAAGCAGTATAAAAACATTTAGTGTAAATCTCTCTTATCCTTTATATCTTTGAATTGCATATTAGTAATCTACTTATTAGAAATCTACAGCTAACTAAAGGAGAGTTTTTACTAAACTATTTTTGAAAAGTATTTTTGACAGTGTGTCTATTAACTTGAAGTTACATCTGACAATCTTCATTAATGTTACTCGTGAGTCGCTTGACCGTCTAAAAATTAACTTTGACTAGAGAAATTTTGACTTTTGCATTGATCCACTACAAGAAAAAAGCTATTTAGAGACTAATATTTGGCTACCAAATGAAATGGTTACTAATTGTGACCAAAATAGTCACCAAATTAAATTTTGGTTGCTAAATAACTACAAAATAAAAGTAATGATTGAATTTAGTGACCAATTAAGTCAAATAATTGGTATCTAACATTAGATACCAAAGTTTTAGTGACCTACGTCATTAGATTCTAAATTGGTATCTAATTAAGTTAGAGGCTAATTTAGAATCTAATGGTATAGGTCACTAAAACCTTGGTAACTAATGTTAGATACTAATTATTTGACTTAATTGGTCACTAAATTCAATCATTACTTCTATTTTGTAGTTATTTAGCAACCAAAATCTAATTTAGTGACTATTTTAGTCACAATTAGTAATCATTTCATTTGGTAACTAAAAATTAGTTTCTAAACAACTTTTTTTTGTAGTGATCGTCTAATCATCTTCACTGCATATTTTCTAATAGTTTGTACATAGACCGTCTAGTGGCTTGAACATGCCCCCAAACTTTATTTTTCATGCTTACAAAGTCTTCATTAAGGCTCTTATGTGAAAAACAACAGCTGCAACAACTTATTTCCAAATATATATATATATATATATATATATATATATATATATAT
>Ga0209700_101728_pt1 | contig 45340 bp, 24 predicted proteins | sample SiratroredBW_FD_187528 | JGI IMG/M metagenome (GOLD analysis project Ga0209700, IMG submission 187528) | Root nodule microbial communities of legume samples collected from California, USA - Siratro red BW (SPAdes) (version 2) | ecosystem: Host-associated > Plants > Roots > Nodule | place: USA... | reverse complement strand
TATTTTTTAACGTGTTCTCCCTTTATCCGTGATCCTCTCTTTTCTTTTTCCCTCATTCTTTTATGTTTTTTCGTTATCAGTCCACCTGAGGAGTTCTGTTTGAGAAAGAATAGGGATGGTGGAGATTTTTATGGGATTCTATGGAGTTAGAGAGTTGAAAGAGTCTCTCTTCTTCTTTTATCGTTTCTTTTTTCAAATTTTGTATTATTTGTTTGTTTTATTATTCTATTTTTATTATTTAAAAAAACATTAACGGATGAAAAAAGAAATCTAAACTACTCCACTTTTTTACTTTTATAAAATTTATTTAAGCAAAACTTTTTTTATTTTTTTTTATTTTTTAAAACTTGCAAATCAAGTTTGGAAGCAGTTATTTTTATTGTTATATTTATTTTTATAATGATTTATTTATTTATTTATTTTAAATTTTCAGATTTTGTTGCTTTAATTTAGATATTTTTGTTATTTTCTTGTTATTTTCATTTTTTTATTATTAATTATTTATTTTATTATTTTTTAAAAAAAAATCCACCTTTTCTTTCTGTTTTTTAATGGAAAGATTCAATTTTTTGTAATTTTTTCTTTTATTTTTATTTTATTTTATTATTTTCTTTTTCAAGAAAACTTAAACTAATAAATATACTTTTATGTTATTATTCATTTTTCTTTATTCATTTTTAAAACGAAAAAAAGGGAACTTGACAAGGATTTGACCTCGCTCCTACGTATCTCTATTGCGGATAGAGAATCAGGGTTACGTAATTCTTTGAGAAAATTTGGTTGTTGAAATGTTTAATATTTTTTAGTTTTGAAAATTTTATATATTTTTATTTTGAATGTTTTCTAGAGTAAGCTTCAAATTTGGATACCGTAGACGCGTGCGGTCTTTTGGTATTCCAGTCAAAGTTAAAACTTCAAATTTCGATACCGTAGACGCGTGTGGTCTTTTGGTATTCCAATCAAAGTTAAAACTTCTTGAATTGAACTTTCGTACGGTGCGAACGACCATTTCAAGAATTCAATCGAGTCATCATAACTTTTCAAATCAAAATTTGGATAATTGAAAGTTAAATAAAACGTTTTTTTTAAAAGAAAAGGAAAAAAACACAATATGTCAAAACTTTTTATTCTCTTTATTTTTATAAAAAAGAATTAAAAGGGCATTTATGGAAACAAAAAAAATTATGGGTGTAGGTCTAAATGTATGGGGTGCAGGCAGCAACCCCCCACCAATTAGAAACTCAACTTGGGTTAAGGGCATTTTGGTAATTGAGAGAAGTATGGGTGTAGAACTTAATTAACGGGGGTGCAGGAAGTAACCCAACCAATCAGGAACCAAAAGCGGCAACAGCGATGAGGAAGAAGCGGCGGCGATAGCACGGTGCGGCAGCGGCGACGGCGGGATGGCGGCGGCGGCGCGGAAAAAATGACGGTGACGGCGGAAGTCGTTTTGGAGCTATTTTGGAGGTGAGGTGGTGCAGTTTTTGGGGCAAAATTGTGTTGTTTTGGATATTGTTTGGTTGTTATTTGGGTGTTGAACGGAGTGATTATGTAGCGGTGGCCACCGGTGATGATTTTTTGGTGACTTGTGGCTTGGCTGTTAAGGGTATTATGTGGTTACGGAAATGGTTTCAGGTGGTTGAGTTGTGTTTTACATGCTTGCAGGGTACTCACTTAGGTTCTTGACTGTTGCATGAGAGAAGAGGGAAGGTGGTGATAGATTTTTAATTATTTTTAAAATTCCAGTTTTGAACCCAGGACTTTGTAAAAAAAAAATGCCATGAAGAGCAAAAAATAACACTTTTGTTTCTTTAACTCCATATCCTTACCTTTAATTATGAAATGAAACCATGAAGATGATGAAAAAAAAACATTAAAAAAAATCACAAGAGGATAAAAATACAGGCTTACAGATTCAATCTTTGAGAACCATACAAAATTTTTAAAAAATTACAAAACATACCTGTATTGGTTCTTCAAGAATGATTATCTCCTTTCTAAACGTTCCTTGCTTCTCAGTTTTAAATTAAATGTGGACAGTAAGTTAGGACGATCAATCTTCTCTTTTTCTCCTTCTTCCTCTATTTCTTAACGTGTTCTTCCTTTATCAGTTATCCTCCCTTTTCTTTTTTTCTCTATTTTTTAACGTGTTCTCCCTTTATCCGTGATCCTCTCTTTTCTTTTTCCCTCATTCTTTTATGTTTTTTCGTTATCAGTCCACCTGAGGAGTTCTGTTTGAGAAAGAATAGGGATGGTGGAGATTATTATGGGATTCTGGGGAGTTAGAGAGTTGAAAGAGTCTCTCTTCTTCTTTTATCATTTCTTTTTTCAAATTTTGTATTATTTATTTGTTTTATTATTTTATTTTTATTATTTAAAAAAACATTAACGGATGAAAAAGAAATCTAAACTACTCCACTTTTTTACTTTTATAAAATTTATTTAAGCAAAACCTTTTTTATTTTTTTATTTTTTTATTTTTTAAAACTTGCAAATCAAGTTTGGAAGCAGTTATTTTCATTGTTATATTTGTTTTTATTATCATTTATTTATTTTAAATTTTCAGATTCTGTTGCTTTAATTTAGATATTTTTGTTATTTTCTTGTTATTTTCGTTTTTTTATTATTAATTATTTTTTTTATTATTTTTTTTAAATCCACCTTTTCTTTCTTTTTTTTAATGGAAAGATTCAATTTTTTGTAATTTTTTCTTTTATTTTTATTTTATTTTATTATTTTCTTTTTCAAGAAAACTTAAACTAATAAATATATTTTTATGTTATTATTCATTTTTCTTTATTCATTTTTATCATTATGCTTTAATTTAAAAGATTACCCGGACAAAATCGGGTGTTCACAAAAAGCAATGAGGATCATACCAAATCCATGCAAAAAAGAACAAACTTCCTATAAATGAAACAAAAGGGGTTGAAACCTATTACAAAAAATGTTCAGCCTAATGTAGTCAAGTAGAGTATAATACTAAACAAATTGGCCCTGTTTTTCACACTTAACTTAGTCAACCTATCAACACAACTATTACCTTCCCTAAAGACATGAGCATTTTAAACTCCATAGCATCACAAATTTGCATACACTTACGCTAGCTACCTTTAAGAATCCTAGAAATGACATGAGTAGAACCAAATGCTTGACAAAGCAAAGAAAAGTCACATTTCAACTAAAGCTTTTGAAAAATCCTTTAATTGAGTATATTCAATAGAAAGAATGACATCCATAACCTCACCATACAGAACATGTTGAATACCCAAGAAAGTAGATAAACTACCCATATATTCATCATGGCTAAAGTTGAAAATAACTTCACATGCTATAAAATCAACAATTAACTTTAATACAACCAACTTTAAGAAAGTAAAATAAAAACTTATACACAAGACATTACCTTTCTAGTTCGAGAATTAATATCAAACTATTTCATAATAGAAAAATTTGAATGTGATTAGACATATATGCTATTAAAATACAAATATAGTTTAAAATTAATTATTACAATAATTTAATGATATTAATATATTTATTTAATGATGCATATTAATTAATGTATGTATTTAATGATATTAATGTAATATTACCAATATTAATTAGTATTAATTATTTTAATAAATTAATTACTATTAGTTGTTATATTTATTAAATATAATATTTTAATTCTCTTTAACTTATTTAATATATTAATTAATATTCTGATTACTTTAAGCGTTTTTCATGGATTGAGTTGATTTGGATTCATTGACCTTTTTTGAAATTTCATTGTTTTTTTTTTCTTATCAGGTTAGCACTATAAGAAGCAACAAGGTTAACCTTCATTCCTCAAACAAAATCTCCTAATAGTCTTACTTCATTCTCTGTTACAATGGTGGTGAAGGTTTATGGTCCAGATTATGCTAACCCTAAGAGGGTGATAGTGTGTCTGATTGTGAAGGAAGTTGAATTTGAAACAGTGCATGTTGATGGCATTATGGGAGAGCATAAACAACCTGAGTACCTCAAGTTGCAGGTTCTTTTTCTTTCTTTCTTGCTGCATTTGTAGGTTTCCACATCATCCCTCAACAATAACATATATGTCACATCTTATATTTTGCATTCTATGATAATTGAGCATTTGTGAATTTATGTATGTAATTTTAGGACTGATTTAGTAGGGGAAAGTGTTTTCAGTTTCATTTTCTATTATTTTATTTTCCAATTTACTTTTTTTTTAAAAGATTTCTATAGGAAATAGTGAATGTTGTTTAGTAAGATATGTTTTTATTTTAGTTCCCTTTAAATATTTTTTTTCCTACTTTTACATGTCTATTTTTGAAATGAAACATTTTTTTGTCCACCAAGTTATCTAAATCATTAATTTTCCCTTTATAAAACATTATATGTAAACTATTTTGAAGGCTCGAAAGTGATGATTTACAAGACAGAAGAATAACAAGAGTGGGATTATTTTACAGAAAATAAAATAAAATTTAAATATTTTGGAAGAACTAAAATTGCATTTTATACAGTTTTCTTTATTATAATTTTTTTTTTAAATTATAATTTTGTAATTAAAAGTAAAAACAAAAAATGATTTTTCAATGACTAATAGGATATTATGATGCAAGAAAGACAAAAGGCACATTTTTTTATATTTCATAAAAATTAGATTCTGAATATTTTTGTAAAACTAAAATCGTATTTTGAACTCTTTAATATAAATGACAAAAGTAAGATGTAGAAACTATTTTTTAGACTTTGTAAATTTATATATTATCCTTCAAAAACTAAATTAAAAATCATCGGACAGTAAGCAACTACTTATTTATTAACTATTGTGTACGTTTAACATCAGCATTCCTAAGTTCTAACCGTGAGAAGCAGTAAAATGAATTTAATTAAGTTCAAAAGATTTAAAGAAAAACTAAAACAATTAGTGTTTGTAAAATGAAAATATAACGGTATGTATTACAACCTTTATTTACGAATTGAAGAACAAATATGTGAGCAAAATTAAAACATTAATTCTCTTGACAGATATTTAATTGAAAAAAACTAAAAGAAACAAAAACAAAATAGTGTTTTTTCAATATTTTTGCTTTTTTAGAAAATCTTTCATGAGAAAGATTTTAGAAAATTAATTTGTGAATAAAAAAAATAGTTCTGGGGAAAGTCTAAGGTAGTCCTATATAACTTCAGTTAGATTAGTCAAGATTTGATATGATTTTCAAATATTAATTAAGCCTAAAACAAAATGGTGTTTTAATATCTTGTTAAATATAATATACTTGTTGTTTATAATTTGCAGCCCTTTGGATTGCTCCCTGTTGTTAAAGATGGTGACTATGTCCTTTATGGTTAGCCCCTTTACTTATTTCCACATATTGTTTAGGTATGCCGTAGTTTAAAACAAATGACATTGATTTATTTTTAATAATTTTCTTAATCCTAAAAGAGTTAGTGTGGTTTGATTTATATAAAAATAATTATGTATTTCATCTATTAAAAATTTAAAGCTATTAATTTTAGTTTTTATAAATGAATTAATTTTAATTATATTTTTTGTAAAATATTTTCTTTAATTATAATTATTCTAAAATCTAAAATCAAAACTTTTGGCCCCTCGAATTTGTTTTAAGGTACATAATTAAAATTAATTTTAAGGATAATTTTTTTGACATTTCTATTAAATAAGCACTCAGTAAGCAACTTTATTTAAATAGTGTAATAATATGCATTAATAATATTCAATTTAAAAAATAGAAAATATAAACTATCAAAATATTGATGTAATTACTTAATCATTAAATAATTATTTTTTTATTATAAATTTTTAAGATATCAATGCTCCTACATATAAGAATGAGTTCTATCAAGTGCTTTCGCTAATGACATAATTTATTAACAAATATCATCTAATAATAGAGATAATTTTTTTTAATTTTTTAAATATAAAATGAAATCCTTTTTATAGAAACTAAACTTAAAGCCTAATTAATAAACTTTTAAGGAATCAAAACATTAAATTTTGTTCACTTCATGAGTAATTTTGATTCATCTCTTAACTATGTAGAATCAAGGGCAATAATTAGATACTATTCAGAAAAGAACAAAAATCAAGGGAGTGCTTTGTTGGGAAATACAATAGAAGAGAGGGGTCTTGTGGAGCAATGGCTAGAAGTTGAAGCTCATAACTTTTACCCACCAATCTTGAACTTGGTCATGAATATCTTGATTTTGCCATTGGTGAAGGGTGAAGCACCAGACCCGAAGGTCACTGAAGAAAATGAAGAAAAGCTAGGGAAGGTGCTTGACATTTATGAGGAGAGGCTATCAAAGACAAAGTACCTGGCAGGGGATTTCTTCAGCCTTGCTGACCTTAGTCATCTTCCATTAACTCATTTTTTGATGAATCAAATGAAAAAAGAGTATATGGTTAGAGAAAGGAAGCATGTGAGTGCTTGGTGGGATGATATCAGCTAAAGGCCATCTTGGAAGAAGGTTCTTCAACTCTACAAATACCCTTTCTAGTTGCTTAACTAGAGGAACTAGGGTTTTCTATGAACTTGGGAATAAAATGTTATATTTTCTTCATATTAGAACTTGACTAGATGATGGAAGTTTGGTATTGAACTATTTATGAAATTTGAGTAAGAGGCTTTCAGGTTCAAAATACAATGTAGTTATTTTATCAGTTCTCTACTAGTAATTAAATTGATTAACTTAGTTTGAAAAAAAAAAGGACTAATTTGAAATTTAAAACCTAGATTTTCTGTTTTAACTTGAAAAAAATTACGACAATCGAGTCATAACACAATTTATTTAAGTATCTAACTATAATTACACTCGTCTTTGCTATATTATTTTGTAATTTTTAATATTATAAAAAATTGCAACAAAATTGTGTTACTACCTCATACTCATTCATCTTATCTTCATTTTTCTCATTTTTTTTTTTTACTTTCTCAATTCAATTTTCTTCCTCCTTCTTGTAAAAATAGCTTTACATTGCTCTTTAGGATAAACTTGGACATTTATAGACAATGATCAACTCTTATGGTTGTCATCTGCTTAGTCAATTAACTAACTTGTATTTCCAGATTTTTTAGAGATGTATCTGTATTTTTCTGATTCTGGAGGGATAACTGCAAGAACTGAAAAATGTCAAGTTTGTTGAGTCCTTCATCCGCTGGTAGGTATTGTTGTTGTTGGGATCTACTTCTTAATGCTCCACCATAATGTTATTTCTACCCTTGATTGTAAGAATTAGGAAAAGGGTTGTTGGAGAAATATGGCCTCCCTTAATTCTCCATTTAATTAACTTCATTATTTTGGGATCTGCTAGGCATTTGACATAAACCATTAGAATGGTTACCTCCACAAAAATCACATCTTAGCATTGGTTGGGTTGGAACTACTACTACTTGTATGCTTGTCTCTTTTGAAGGAGTTTAGCCATATGTTGGCTCAAAGCTTCTATATGTTGAGTCAAAATGTTTATGCTAGGCCAAAAGGGCATCTTGAGAATTTAACTATAATACTCCCTTCTTCTAGACTGATGCCTTCCCATGTTCGCCTCTCATATAAGTGGAAGCCATCAATTCAATAATGGTAATAACCTCCTCTATAATTTTCAATAAGGCGTAACCACCAAAAGAGACATCCAGAATCATCTTAGTCTGCAATTTGAGACCGTTACAAAAAATTTACACCTGTATTTCTTCCTCAAACCCATGATTAGGCACTTCCTCATTAAAACTTTGCATCTCTCCTGGGCCTCACAAAAGAGTGATTATGGCTACCTTTGCCTTAATATTCTTGGATAGAGGAAAAAATATGGATAAAAATCTAGTCTCCACATCTTTCCAACTAGTCTGGCTTTAGTTAGGCTATGATTGAAGTCAAGCCTTAGCCTTTCCAAACAACGAAAATGGAAACAATCTCAATAGCAATGCCTCCTCATCAGTCCCTATCATACCAACATTGTCACACAACTCAAAAAGTGTGTACAAATGAGCATGTGGGTCCTTATGGTGCAAGCCTGCAAACTATCGAGAACTAATGAGTTGTAAAAGAGCAAGCTTCATCTAGGAAATCTTTTCATTCACAATGAGTCGAACAATGCTGGAGAATTCTCAAGGACTCGTGTAGATAATTGAGTCCCTGATAGTTCTCTTATGAGTCTGTTGTTGATTTTGACCTTGTTACTCCTCATTCATCTCTTCAGGAATAGAGGAAGAGTGACTAACTCTAGCGCCTCTAACTCCTTACCATTTTACATCAAACAAGGATATTCTTACAGTCCTTTCAATCGACATGTAAATGTTCTGAAGATATTGTTCGTCTATAGTACGGATTGAACCTTGTGAACACACAAAAACCTAAAACCAAAAGTTTTTAGAAATCTTCAGAAATTAAAAATTAAAATGAAAGAAAATAAATTAAAACAAAAATAAGAAAGGAAAATAAAAATAAAAGTCAAATAACTTTATTATAAAAGCAAAATTATTATATATTGAAACACAAGCCACAGGAAACGACGCCAACAACTTGTTAACACTTGTTGTCTTCAATGACAAGTACACCAATCGCTCATGTAACAAGTAGTAAATATATTGTTATCTTCCAAGGGTTTTATGTAATACACAACAATAGTTATAATTAAAATTAAAATATACTAAAGAACAATTCCATAATTTGAATAGTTGTGCAAGAAAATAAATTATGAAAAATAAATAAAATATTTTTATAAATTTTATGTCAAATCTACGATGGAAAAACAAGGTTAAAGATCAATTATATGAATATTACTAGGGTTAGACTTCACCATACCTCACTCTCATGCATAAAATAATTACCTTATTTTCCTAACTAATGCCAATGTCAACCCACAACAATACCCAAACCCTAATGTCTTAGGTAAATGAGCCTAAGCTTCCTTATTAACCATTAATCTCTTGATCAATTATATAGAAAAGATTTGCTTTGGTTACAAGGGTTTTAGATAACAAATGAACCATGTTTTATGTCTAGATACAAGCTTTCATTAGGTATTTCGATTCAGATCCTGATTATTAGGAATATTTCTCAATACTTTTAGAATCAAAGTGTCAAGTCATGAATCAACACAATAGGAATTAAGCGTAGAATTGAAATACTAACATTGAAAAGAAAAGACATATATAAACACACTATTGATTACATGAGAGTTTGGTAGGTTACATATAACCCCAACAACAATGGGTTTAGTTCCTTATGGACATGAGAACCCTAAACATACAAGATGAATAATGAAAGAAGAAGATTGCACCAAAAACCCTGAAGTTATCGTCCAAGGTTGATTTTTTTTCTCTCTAACTTTGTGTGTGAAAACCCACACAATCACTCAATAAATATATTTTTGGAATGATGCTCATGCCAACTCAACTTAGGTAGCGCCAAGCGCAACTCTCTTCTACAAGGTCTAAGATCCAACTCGCATCCAACTTAACTTTAGTGGCGTTGGGCACGACTGCCGAAATTTTTCTCCTCTCTTATGCACCCTTTCATGGGCCTTGGATCCTTTGTCCTCCTTCATGGGCTTCTAGGTATCCTTCTTCATGGACACCAATCTTTTTCTTTAATTCTAGTGTTTTCTATTCTCTTTTTAATCAAAATAAGGGAAGTTAGTGCAACTTACTATTTTCAAACTCAGGTAATCAACTATTAACAAAATCCTAATAAAATCAAGAAATAAGTAGGGTTAAAGTTTTGAAAGTTAATTTCCTGGTAAAAATAGGGTCCAAAATATGACAAAAATAAATGTTATCAGACATCTGGCCCACCAACTTCAAGACCAAAAAGATTCTTGGTTATTGTTGTTGTAGATTATTTTACAAAATGGATTGAAGCTGAATCAGTAACAAAGATCATGTCCCAACAGATACAAAATTTTGTTTGGAAAATCATATATAGATTGGGACTACCATATGCCATAATTACTGACAATGGGAGGCAATTGATTGACAAAAGATTGAAAGAATTCTATGACAATCTTGGTGTGAAGCATTTGACTAGCTTTGTTGAACATACACAAACAAACGGTTAGGTCGAGCAGCCAATAAGATAATTATGAATGAGCTCAAGAAAAGACTAAGTAGAGCAAAAGGAAAATGGCCAAACGGTCAGACAAAAGTAGCCAACAAAATAATTATGAATGAGTTGGAGAAAAGACTAAGTAGAGCAAAAGGAAAAATGGGCGAAAGAGTTACGTAAGACACTTTGGGCCTATAGATGCGGTACTCATTCCACCACTGGAGAGTCTCCCTATAATCTTACCTATGGTATTGATTCCATGTTACCTGTTGAAGTTGGAGGACCAACTATTTCAAGGCAAATGGTTGATATTGATATCAACAGTACGAACTTGAGGGTTAATCAAGATCTCTTGGAAAGTTACGAGATAAAGCCCAACTACAAGAAGAGACCTCCAAGCGACGTGCTACCAGAAGATACAATACACAAGTAAGATCGATAAGCTTCTGAGTAGGAGTTGGCGAATAACTGGGGAAGCTCGAAATAATCCCTCAAAAGGCAAGTTGGCACCAAACTGGAAAAGGCCTTTCAGGATAAAAGAAAATATCAGCAATGGAGTATATCGAGTGGAATGGATAACAGGGAAAAGTGTTAGTTTTAGTATACACATTTGAAGTTCTAGTATAGTTGATGAATTTCAGTCAGTTTGAATAAATAAATTTATGAATCCACTTGAACACCGAGTTTCTTCTAATTAATTTTCGGTTAAGGAAGAGTTCATTAAAATGAACCCCTGCCAAAAACATTCTTTAATTCTCTTTTAAGAAAAAGTTCATCCAACTAAACCCCTGTCGCGAACATTCTTTACTTCTCAGTGAAGGAAAAGTTCTTCCAAATAAACCCCTTCCGAGAACATTCTTTACTTCTAGGTGAAGGAAAAGTTCGTTGAAATAAACCCTTGCCGACAACATTCATTAATTCTCAACTAAGACTAAGGAAGAGTTCATCAAAATGAACCCCTGCCGAGAGCATTTTCCAATTCTTAGTCAAGGAGATATTAAAATTAGTTAAAGAAATTAAAGAAAGAATTTTCCATTCAATCAAAGTCAATGAAACACAAGAAAGAGGCAACCAACCTTAATTAAGTTAAAGTATTAAAGGAATTACAAGCAATCAAATTTGAGTAAAGATGCTTAAAAAATTGAAAAAAGTAAATTCATTCATCACAAGTAATTTTACAAAAAGGTGTTAACTAAAAACAAAACAAAAGATTACAAAGCTTCAATCAATCAACTATATTTTTATGGACTTCTAGTTAAGTGTTAGCTTCAGGTTAAGCGATGGCTTCTGGCTGAGTGGTAGCTTATGGCTAAGGAACTATTTATAGTGGAACAACATACTTGGGTTTATTGTTATTATTATTATTATAATTATTTATATTATTGCTATTATTAGTATTACTATTTATTACTCTTAAATTAGAATTATTATTAATAATATTATTTATATTATTATTAACCTTATTATTAATAATATTATTACTATTATAATAATATTAATCATAATAATAATAATAGTCATAAGAATAATAATCATAATATGAGTACAAAGTTTATCTGGTGCAGTAGTTATATGTTTTATATGTATTTATAGAACTCATGTCTAATTCCCTCTTGCATCATATTGTGTTAAAAATAATGAGAATAATAATAAAGTTAATAATAATAATTTGTTAATAATAAAAATATATGGATTTTTTAACACTAGTGTTAAAAAATCATGATATAAAGAAAAAATAACACTGAAAAAAATGTGGCGTAAACATTGATAAAAGACCATGGTCTATTGTATCAGTCTAAGGCAATAGTTTTGAAAAAAAATCATGACTATAGAACAAAGCTCACGACAGCATACTCCACGGCTTGAAAATCATTGTTAAATCGTAGCCTAAAGTTTAGCTCACAGTTTTTTGACTTTAGGCCACACTTTTTGGTTATTCCCTAAAGTATAGTCTTTATTTCCTCCACCGACATCATTGATCTTGACCACGAATTTATTTTCAACAGATCCTTAGTCCAATAAAAAGGAAACTTAGGGGACTCACCAACTTTATCAATAACTCTTTTGAAAAAAATTTCTTATATGAAGTTTTATATGGAGTTAAAAAACAAAGTTTTGGCTGACTGACTAAAGAAATCCAACTCATTTTATTTCCAGGATGAGTATGATAAAAATGAAGAAAAATTTGGAGAATAGTTCTTAAATTGAGACCCTTACAAAATTGAAATGCCTGCAATGCTTCCTAACTATTAGGATGAAGTTGGGTGGGCGTTACATTAAAAATTTAGAGTACTCCCATTATTAGTGTATAAAAGGGGAACCTGACATGAGAGTTAGAAAGAAACCACAAGTAACAATTAGAAAAAAACCATCCTTGGAATCTTCTCAATCGTGACATACATTTTCGTTTGCATCACAAACTTTAAAACTGATGATATCACCCTCAATGGAATACTTCAAAATTGCCACAGTAGCCATAAACGCTTCTAGGTCCTCAAACCTTCGAAAAGTGAGAATTTCTATTGAACAGAGTAATTGACCCACTCATTCCCTAACCCCAATGAAATTTTTTCAATCTCTTCTACTCTAGATTCACTACTTTAAACTCAGACATCAAACAAACTCTCTTCAGAACTCAACTCAATAGCCTTCTCAATCGTCCTAGATCCTGCCTCCTCGTTGGACGACCTCAAAAACTCTTCAGAACGAGAATTACTACTCGACATTTGTCCGAGAACAAGGATAAGAATATACCTAGAATTTTTCTCTATAAGTAAGACGAGAAGAAGTTGTGGATCCTGCATGAAAGTGACCCTATTTATAGGCTTCAAAACTCTGGAGACATGACTGAACACTTTCAATCTCCACTGTTGAGTGTTCCATCTAACGGTCACAAATAAGTGACTCTTCATTTCAAAAGATGTGATCATTCTGACATGCATTAAATGTACAGTGACTCAAAGCACTATCTTAGGTGATGATTAAGGCTTTTCAAGACTTCCAACCAACAAAAAGTCGTTCAAGCCTTAGGGGCGCATGTACCATAGGTTTAATTAATTCCTCTAAGTGAGGCTAGTTCTGAAACACCATGAGAAGTGACGATCAAGAACATTGTCATAGCTGACTTCTCCTCTCAAACTAAATCGAGTTCATGGTGTGAAACTAAGAGCATATTCACCTATGCCTTTAAATACAAAAAAATACACATTAAATAAATTAACATAAATATTTTTATTATTAACCTATAATGTGAAAGTCTATCATCATTCTTATAAATATAGAGGAATTTTCCTACAAGTAAGACTATTATCATTCTTATACTTGCTCAAATAGTAACTGACTTGATCAGTAGAGAGCATTTTGCAATAAACCTATCCAAATACACAAAAGAAGTAGAAATTCTAAATTATGAATTCTCCTTACCTATTTCACTTTATATATATATATATATATATATATATATATATATATATATATATATATATTTATATATTTATATATTTATATATTTATATATTTATATATTTATATATTTATATATTTATATATTTATATATAATATGAATGTAAAATAAATCTTTACCTTCAGGATATTGTATACATTAGACATTCTCAATACAATAGTTATGAAAAAGAAGGGAGATAAGGGGATGAGTACTATAGATAAATAATAAAAAGGAAAAACAATGTAGAAAAAACAGTTTTTTACGGATTTCAAAGACTTTTCTACATATTGGTTGATGCGTGTATGTGCAGTATGCTATCGTGAGAGTTTTCCATAAGTTGGACGTTGCGTTGTAAACCTTCATAATTGAATATATGTATTTGAAGTTTAGATATATGCCACATAATTCTCAATTATTGACTTCCATAACACACCGAGTACAAGGCAAAGCTCAAATTGCACACGTTTGTGTTAAATTCAACATTGTTATGCCTAAAGAATCAAAGAGAAACAAAATAAGAGTCTAAAAATATGCCTAGAATCTTCTCCTAGATGTGCTAAATTCAACATTGTTATGCCCAAAGAAACAAAATAAGTCTAAAAATATGTACATGTGCCTAGAATCCTCCCCTAGATGTGCTTGTAGAAAATAAAGCAAAGGACAGAGGAGAGGTGCCACAATGATAGTTCCTCTCCCACCAACAAAACCTCAGTAGGGTTTAGGCTTCATCTGGTTGATAATAAACCTATAAGGTTATAGGATACAGGGTTTGAAAATGATGTTATTTATTATTGTCTCTAGGGTTGTAAAAATATAAATTCAACTATTATGTAAATCTAAACTGTAGTCACTATATTTAATTTAATTACGTGAAATTTTATGATTTTATAGGAATTAAAATATAAATTTTAATCCTATTCAATTTAACTTAGCTTTTTAAATATTTTGTTTTGATCAAAGAATTTGAATTTATTAAATTTTAATTTTCTTATATGAATAAAATATTTAAGTTAACATTGAAAAATTATTTTAATATTAACAACATATAATAATTTAAAGCAATCAATTAGTAATCTTGGCCAATGTTATTTTTTAAGTTATAGTCTACCAAGATTTTTCAGACATCGAAACAAATCTTCTTAGATTGTTATATTTAAGGCTATTTTGGATCATATCGTGTACAATTATCTTTACTTATCGTGTTTTCAACGATTTGTTTACAAAGGTGGTACAGATTTACCTCCAAATTATATATATGAGTATATTTTTAAAAAATTACATAATTAGGTAAGTCGTGTTTGGGAGCACATTTTAGGGTGAAGAAGTTGTGCTTGATAACACGACTTCATTATACAACACTTTTTTTTTTTGTCTTATACAAAGTCGTGTGTGCAAAGACAATTTTTTGAAGTTTTTTTTTTCTTAACAATTAGAAGTTGTGCTAAGAAGCACGACTTCTACATAACTTTTTTTTTAAAAAAAAACTCTTATAGTTACACTTCATTATGATTTATGTATTTTTTTCTCGCAGTACGAAATGTTCATGCAATATTATTTCATATTGCTTTGCCAGTCTAGTACGGGAACAAACAACCTTCAAAAATTATATTGCATGCAGCAAAATGACATCATGCATGGAGGGAACTTACAATTGTCCACAATAGGATTAACACACTAAAAATAGAAAAATAAAATATATTATGAACAATAATTAAACACTCATGAAATAAAGATCCTAGAAAATCAAATAAATAAAGATTTTACACAAAAGGCTTAACAAAATATTACAATAGAGATCAAAGCATGTATTTTTTTTTTGTAATTTTTGAACATGAATTAACAGACCCTTGCCTGTATTTTTTTAGGATCTAAGCATAGAATAAGAGGAAGTTTTTCATATATTTCATAGGTGTTTAATTATTGTTCGGAATATACTTGCTTTTTCTATTTTTAATGTACTTAATCATATTGTATAGGATAATTATAAGGTATTGTTCCCTCCATACATGATCCATACATGACGTCGTGAGAAAAAATGCATCATGATGTCGTGAGAAAAAAAATGCATAAATCATAATGAAATATATTTGTGAGGGTTTTTTTTAAAAAAAAAATTAATGTAGAAGTCGTGCTTCCTAACACAATTTTTGATTGTCAAAAAAAAACTCCAAATAATGAAGTCGTGCTTGGTAGCACGACTTCTTCATTCTAAAACGTGCTTCCAAGCACGACTTACCCAATTATATAATTTTTTAAAAATCTACTCATATCTGTAATTTACATATAAAAACCTTTTTCAACAATGTTATTAAAGGTATATTTTATTAACTTTTCTATCAATATAGCTAAACAATTTCCTCAAGGATGGTCAATTGATTTTAGTCGTCATTAAAAAATTAATCAAATTTAACAAAAAAGAAAAACATCGGTAGTTTTGATTGAAAAACCACGATTGAGACATCAACTAATATTATACTGAAAATAATATTGATAGATGTAAACTGGAAACAAAAGTCCTGTTGTCATTATTTAAAAACAGTACTTGACTTTAATTGAAAAACATTGTTAACGGTGATCAACATCATTAATTGAGAAATAACATTAATCTACATTAACATAAAATAATCCTAATTATATAAATTGAAAAACAACCCACTCAACTTAAAAAGCTATAACATAATCTGCTAAAACTTTTTCCCTCTGATCATACAAGTTATTGCCTTTTCTGCTTCAAAGTAGCATGTGCAAGATAGCAGTTAAGAAAGTTCAGCAGCTGCATTCAAACACCTTCAAGTACTTCCAATCATACAATCATATCATGGCAAATTCAACAGTTTTCTTCCCATCATGAGGCTTGCCGAAGAAATACTTGAAATAGTCAGAGTACAAAAGCTCTTTATATTTTGGTTTATCACCATTTTCCAACACTTCTGACAAGGGACCAATAACAGCATCAGGTGCTGGGTTGACAAATATTGGAATGGAGATTCTGGTCTTTCTTTTGTTTGCAACCACTCTATGCTCTATGCTTTTGTATCTTTCATTGCTCATTATCTGTAGCACATCCCCAATATTGATTACCAAAGCTCCCTCAACAGGAGGAACATAGATCCAACTGTCTCCATCACTGCCTCTAACATAAAGCCCTCCAATATCATCATCTTGTAGAAGGACAGTAATTGATGATATGTCAGAATGAGGGGCTACCCCTGATACAACTTCAGGCTCAGGGCAAGCTGGGTAGTAATTGAAAGCCAATATCATTGCACCCATTAAAGTGTCTTCTCTTGCTTTGTCTAACTCCTCCACATTCAGTTTCTTAAGAAGCACCTTTAGCAATTTTCTAATTAAAACTTCACAATGCTTCATGTATTCCACTGCTTCATCCCTGCATGAAAGGCAGTAAATGGACCACATATTTATGCCAAAAAACAAACACTTATATCATAATAAAGGACCAAAGAAAAAGTAACTAAACCATGTACTTAAGCATACCGATTTTATCTCACAATAAGCGCATAAACTTACAATTTTCTTTTATAACATATTCCTTTCTGCTGCCTACAACATTGCATAAACTAAAATTAAAAGTCAGTTGTTCTTGTCATCATCCTGTATTCCTAGAAATGACATTTCATTCCAATGTATGAATTAAATTTAAATGTTATAAAGCTTTACGCTTACAGCTACCATGGTCTTATCCTTCTAGATGAGACTAGTTACATGAGTTATATAGAACATAGTTGAACTCAGTTAAGGCTCAAATCCCACAGTACATCTAACAGACGATAAAATTTATATAATCAAGAGATGAGCTAACCAAATAATTAACAAACCAGGAGAGAAGGATTGCTAGGAACTTACTCATTAAAAAATTCTTTATTATTGTTTAAAATTTGATGAAAACTATAAAATCATGAGTGAGTTCACAAAAAGATCAATATTTTTTTGTAAGCTTCAATCAATGATACAAAATGTGTTTCGTAGTGTTTTGGTAGCATTTCTCAACCAAATCACAGTTGTTAAGAACTATCACTTACTTGCATATGGCAGGCCAATGTGCTTGAATTTTTTCCTCTGAGGCATACACAAGTTGCAGATAATCTTTCCACTCCAAAACCGACTCAGCATGGGGGCTGAAACTAGTGGCCAACCTGACAACTTCTGAGGGTGAGTTCTCTTTGAGGCTCTTCTTTTCCGCAGCTGGCAATTCAAAGAACCTGTGCACAGAAGCCTTGAGATCATCAATAACCTTAGAGGGTATCCCGTGGTTCACGACTTGGAAGAAGCCCCACTCGATTGCAGCATCAAAAATGGAATTTTGGACAACTGGGTCTTCCCAGTTGGTGAAATCAATGATGGGTATCGATTCCTGAGGGACAATTTTGGTGTGATCCAATCTAGCTTGGAGAGGCTGAATGTATTGGGGAGGAACAGTTGGGAGGTTCAGATCAGCAAGACCCTTTACTCCATTGGCTTGGTTCACCAAGAAATAGGTGAGATTAGAGGGAGTGGAAGACATGGGAAAGTAGATTAGAGGAAGAGATAATGGTTGGATTTAAGAACACTTGAGAATAAGAGGAAGCATTTATTTCAGTTTCCTCGTTCTACCAAGTTTCTACATCCAAAGATTTATTTGTGTCAAATTTAAAGAAATTTTACGTACGGATTCATTGGAGCAGGGTTTTATTAGATATAACAACAAAAAAAAAACTCTAACCGCTAAACATGTGTATGCAAACTCCTTTTTCTTCTCTTATTTTCCATCCAACTTCGCTAATAAGAAATGTGAAAAATCTTTAGAAAGTGGGGAAGGATTGCCACGTTTTTATATCGAGAAGGATGAATCAACGAGGACAAGGGTTCAGCTTTGTTTGCTATCAAGGATTTCAAAATCCAAAAGATCTTGAGAAGCAACTAGATAACATGAATTGGCAACATGAAACTTTTCGTTAACAGATCTAAATATTGCAAGAATTACACCCACGTACAATTACTAGCATAAAGGATATTTTAATTTTTTCTGAAGAGAGAGAAAGAGTAAAACCACAATTACTTTTGTTATAGTCGGCTCTTATGTTCTATGGCTTTATTTTTTATAAAATATAAAGTATAATATATTATATTAAAAAAGACTCTTCAAATTTATCTTTCTACTTATAAATGTTAACATTAAACATATAGTTAAAATAATAATTATTAAGCATTAAAATTTATGTTAAATAGAAATTTACATTCTTGAACAAGAGTTACTGTATTTGAGTTTAATGATAACAAACTTCTCTCTTAAACTCAAATTTCGTTCTAATATATTTTACAAGTTGTGGAATCGTTGTTACTTTCATTATTAAGTAAATATCTTATATCCATAGAGTGATCAGTTCATAAATTATGACCAATATTTTTCTCACGTTCATTCTTTTTGAAATTTTTTTACTTAAAAGTACTCTCTTTGCCATCAATAAATGTTTATTGTGTAATAGTTATATTTTTAAAAAGAAGAAGTTTCTAAGAAGGGTAATAGTTATATTTTTAGATTAATTAATTCAGATGTGAAAAATAAAGTTGTGTTTGACTATTATTCTATTTTACCTTATTATATCCGGATAGACTATTTTTATAATAGGCTTCAATACTCTATATTTTCTTTGTAAGTAGATTATTCTTTTTGTACGAATTTAACGTGATCATATGCTTTTTATTATTTATTTTTTTATTTTTTTAAATAATAATTTCTTATACGGTTTTAGAATATCAACTTAGTAGTGAAGATGTCTCAATACGAGAACTTTCTTAAAAAATGAAAACTTTAAGATTCCCATAAAAGGTTTTTTATTATATTCTCAAAAATATTTTTGATATACCAAATATATTTATTATGAAATTATCATAAAATATGATACGGAATAACTTTACTACAAAATACAACACTCATAGATGTTCAATTTTAAGTTGGAGTAGGATCACGTTCCACTGGCGGTTAACATAATTTAGATAAATTTAGAGTGTTTGATTTCACATTAATTATCCTTATCCATAATTGATTATTAGTTCAACTAATTTATGTAAGCTTCGTGTTGAATAAAAAAATTATATTAAATTTTCTTACTTACTTGTTCTTATAATAAAAACATTCGAACATTAATAATGTACACCATTAATTAATTCAAAATCAAATTTAGCTCCGATAATTTTTCTGTTTTAGAAAACAGCAATCATCTAAACACATCCTTATAGTTTTTGTTTTGAAACAAAAATCTATATTGTAATAAAATATAGACTACTGACAGTGGAAATATAAAATTAAAAAGAAAAGTCACTGTCAAGATTAGCACTAAGAAAGCAAAATGCTATTTGTGCACAATAATTTACTAAACAATTGATAAGTATCGCTTTACTCATGAATTAACAGCATAAAAGCACAACTTGGCAGACATACAGAATCAAACTTGATATCAAAAACATTTAGACAAAAATGGTGGTGAAGGTGTATGGTCCAACTTATGCATCCCCCAAAAGGGTGCTTGTGTGTCTGGTTGAGAAGGAAATCGAGTTTGAAACAGTGGATGTTGATCTCTTCAAGGGAGAGAATAAGGAACCCGAGTTCCTTAAGTTGCAGGTTCAATTTTTCTTTTGCTTCTTAGTTTTTCACCCACATAAGCTGCACCTTCACTTGGTTTCAGGATTTTCTAAATATTTGCATTTTTTTTATCATATTTAATTATACCTATGCCTAATAATTCTGCAGCCATTCGGATCAGTTCCTGTTATTCAAGATGGTGATTATACTCTCTATGGTAAACCACAAAGCCCCTTTGTTATTTTCTGCATTTTTTTTTTCTTCTGCCTTTGGTTAAGGAATGGTGGCGTTTCAACTTTCGATCTTTCTAGTGATGTTCTTCACTTTGTGTGGCCCTTATTTATGTGGGTAGTTCAAACTATTCATCAAGAATGTTGTTTGAGTTGTGAGGTTAGGATTGTTCATTCTTGCTCTGCACTATTGCCTTTCCCCATTACTGTTTCTTTGTTTTAAAAGGAGGCATAAGGGGATTTAATTCTGTTAGTCAATAAATTGGTGCTTTAGTTGTTTCTGATAAACATGTTATGGTTTGATCCTTGATGCATCATTCATGTACCTATAGCAAACCTAAATGGGGTAGTAAGACTTAATTTTGCTGTGAAATTTCCGATGTAGGATAGTTTAAAAATGCTGAATGCTTGCTTTCTCATACTGATTTTAAACCAATGTTGCAGAATCTCGTGCAATAATCAGATACCTTGCAGAGAAGTACAAAGGCCAAGGAACTGACTTGTTGGGAAAGACAATAGAGGAAAAGGGTCTAGTGGAACAATGGCTTGAAGTGGAAGCTCATAACTTTCACCCACCACTCTACAACTTGGTTATCAATGTGCTGTTTGCCCCATTAAAGGGTGCTCCTTCAGACCAAAAAGTGATAGAAGAGAGTGATAAAAAGCTTGAGAAGGTGCTTGATGTTTATGAGGAGAGGCTCTCAAATAGCAAGTACTTGGCTGGTGATTTTTTCAGCCTTGCTGACCTTAGCCATCTGCCATTTGGTCATTATTTGGTGAACCAAACTGGAAGAGGGAATTTGGTAAGAGAGAGGAAGCATGTGAGTGCTTGGTGGGATGATATTAGCAACAGACCATCTTGGAAGAAGGTGCTTCAACTCTACAAATACCCTGTCTAGATGCTTAATTTGCTCTACCCCTATATCCATGATGGTTTGAGATCTGTGTTTGCTTGGGAATAAAATGGAGGCTATATGCAAGATGTGGACCTGTAGCTTGTTTTTGGATTTGGATCTTTTCCTCTTCTTAAATTAAATAAAAATATTTGTATGGTATAAGTTTGGATCTTGTCACAAATACAAGAATTACCATATCCAAATAATGACTATGAGGGTAACCTCTCCTGTTTTGGGAGACTGGTTATTGTTCATTTGATCTATGAATATGGATGCGTGTTTTACGTTAATTACTGGGACAAATTGGTTTTAACAGGTAAAATATCATCTTATCCTTACGATTCTTCTAAGTTGCTGCTAAAAAAGTAAAGAAGGCGCCACTAAATTATCTTTGTTGGTTTTGTCTCCATTTTTTTCATCAACCTCTTAACTTTTCATTGTACCTAACATAACCATGAAAGCCTAACGGACGTAACTGTTGCACTTGCACTTGTGGAAGACTGATTAATATAATCTTAGGAGTGGTAGGATGATAGTCAGCACTTTTCCATGAGGATGTTGGCTGAGTTTTCACAGCGCAGGAAGCAGAAGCTATCCCTTATTATTTCGATTTCTTTTATTTATCAAAGAATACTTGTGTTGTTAGTGTTTAGCATAGCATGCTCAATAAGTCTTTCGGTTCTTAGACTCATGATTCAGATACATACTTCTTCATTATTCTGAGGTCAATATATCTAGTTCGTCACATAAAACATAGATTTCCTTGTGATGTTTGTTATGTAACTTCTGGCAGTAAAAACAATTTTTAAGTCAATACTCCTCTTTGTCAATACTTGTATTCATAAGCTTTTGGTTCTCTATGAGTAATGTAAACAACAAAAAGAATACTAATGAATAGATAAAATGGATACAAATATGTTTAGAATTTTCTATAATCTCAAATTTACTAAATGGAAGCTTCATAAATGAATTTAAACATAGAAGAATGACACCATTTTTATTTATAATTGTGACAAAAGGTCTAACTGAAATGGTAAGGCAGGCTAAGAGAAAAAACATCTTTGAAGGAGTAAAAGTAGGTGGTAAAAGGATAGAGCCACGTATGGAGAGATGATTTGGCCGCCCACACTCAAACCAAGTCAGTGTCTCCTTATATTTAACTTTCGATAAGCTAACTTTCGATAAGCCTATTCTCTCCTTATATTTTTGTCTTACTCCTTCTCCCTAGTACTCTCTTATTCTTCTATTTATATTATCATTCTTTCTAATTAAATCTTTAAAATCACGGTTCTCAATCCTCTTTATTTTTTTATTCTATTCTTTTTCTCTTATACATTTTGGATTCTCCTTATTTCATTATTTTATTCTTTTTCCTCTTATATGTATATTGGAAAGAAGTTATTTTCTCATAGCTACTGCTTGACTTTGTTACAGAAGGATGGTTACTTTAATATGTTAAAATATTTAATTACGAAAAATAATTAAATTTTATTTTTTAATTATGAATGATTTAAATTAAAAATCGTATCTAAATTAAAATCATCTGCATATTTACGTTTTTAAACAATAAAATGCAGAAATTATAATCTTTAAATTAAAAAATTATTTCAACTTTAATATTTTGAACATCATATACAAATAAAAATAAATATAAACTAATTGATGGATGATTCTATCCTGTATTGTGTGTTACCTAACATACTAATAGCCACTCAAAAGGAACTAAATATGTTACTCATATGATTACATTGATAAGAGATTGACGAACAATCCTGTAATGCTGGTTGTATCTTCAATCCTAAAAAAAACTCATTCAATTTTTAGTTCTCTATTTCTGTTATGCCATTTAAATCAAATTAAAGTTGCTCTCTTCGTTTTTATTATCCATTTCGAACCAAACAAACCATAAATGTGATGAGAATCTTCTTAAATGAATTGACAAAAAAGGTTGAGCTACATGGGGTAGACAAAAGCAATAAAGTTGAATCAAACATTGAATGAATTGCATGAAGTAGATGGGGACGGTGGTGCCACTAAATGAATGTTTGTGTGTATGTTAAATTTGTAATTATGTGCACTTTCCCTCTAATTTGTGGGCCTAGGGTAGGAGGTATTGGAAGGTGAAATGGAATTTAAAGACGCTTTATTTCATTGAAGTGTGGGATGCTGTATAGGGAGAAGCACTCAACTTGGCTGAGGAGGTTTTGAAAAGGAAATGACCTTACTGATTTTTAAAAAAGAAATAGTAATCTTTTGTTTAATTTCTTTAAAGACAACTTGCTGATGATAATTTACATAAATGATCTAAAATTTAGATAAGCTATATTACTTTTGTTAAGAAACTAACCAATGATTATTTTCAAATAAGTTGAAAATGAATCAATATATTTTATTCATAACATTTAAAATTTAAGATCTTACTTAAAACTTCTTAATACAGTTCCCACGAGACTAACGAAGTGTTAGTGGGTGTAAAAGGGAAAGCATGGGTGTTAAAAAATTCCCTAAATTTTGCATCCCCTCTTTTCAATTTTGTTCAAATTTCTTGTTTGCTTTAAAAAAAAAACCAACTCCCTCCAAAAAGTAAATTTTCAACTTTATTCTTGTAACAAGTAAAATTATAGAAAATAAATTTTGGAAAGTGTTAATTTAAGAAGATCCATCTCGAAAGAGTTTGTTCTATGAGTAAATTAAAAATAAAATTAACATTCATCTCCTAAGTAATAATATGTTTCAAAAGACATAACAGTAATAAAGATAAAAATAATATTTTCTTTTTAATATAAATCATGAGCATGATTGTCTTAGTTGAATATCTCATATCAATTATAGATAAGGTTAATTTATAGTATATACTTCACTTTAAAAATTAGTTTTATAAGATTGAGTTAGACTTAAAGTCCGAATCAACTCTATTCTGGTGAGATTTGTGTCACCCACTGTCAAAGTGCTATTTGACCGTCTATAAATATCTAATTCCACGTTTGTATTAAACAGTCTTAGTGTGAGAGAAGTATGTTGAAAATTCTATATGAACTAAAAATAAAGTGTTAATTCTTAATATATAAATAGGCGTAAATCTCATTTTACAAGTCACTTTTGTAAAATTGAGTTAGACTTAAAATTCACATTTAAGAATTTTTCACAATCAAACTAGATAGAGCTATTATAAATAAATATAACATTGAATATTTGATCCAAATCATGAAATTGTTTAAATTTTGAAGACTAAAATTAAAGAGAAAAAGAGACTAAATTGGTCAATCAAAAGATAATTAAAAGAAAGCCAAAATTAAAAATTATCTAATATTTTTTTTTTTGTATATATATACACACATTTCTATTTCTGTGGATATTTTTGTAAACAATAAACTTAAGGTAGATATTTGCTTGGTAAAAAAAGGGTGCGTTTTCAATAATGTTTTTAGCCGTTAGGAGAAGAACTCCGAATGTTTGTCACTTTCAAAGTAGCCTAAAGTAGCAAAATACAATTTTCTTCATCTTCAATAGTAATCTAAAAGCTTGAAAAGTATGTGATAAGACCATGAGTGAAGAGCACGAAACCACAGCTTGACCTGACATACACAAACAAAATTTAGACTCAAAAATGGTGGTGAAGGTGTATGGTCCAACTTATGGATGCCCCAAAAGGGTGCTTGTGTGTCTGATTGAGAAGGAAATCGAGTTTGAAACAGTGGATGTTGATCTCTTCAAGGGAGAGAATAAGGAACCCGAGTTCCTTAAGTTGCAGGTTCAATTTTTCTTTTGCTACTTAGTTTTTCACCCGCATAAGCTGCACCCTTCACTTGGTTTTAGGATTTTTGCAATATTTTCCTTTTCTTCATGTTTAATTATACCTGTGCCTAATTATTTTGCAGCCATTTGGAGCAGTTCCTGTTATTCAAGATGGTGATTATACTCTCTATGGTAAACCACAAAGCTCCTCTATAATTCTTCTGCCTTTCTTTTTATTTCTCATGTCATATAGTTAAGAGATGGTGGTTCAATTCTTTATCTTTCTACTTGGATGTTTATCACCTTGCGTTAACCCTTATTTATGTGGGTTGTTAAAATTTTTTATCAAGGATGTTATTTGAGTTGTGAGGTCTGGATCTTCATCCTTAGCCTGCACTATTGCCTTTCCTAATTGATGTTTTTAATAGGAGGCATGGAGGCTTATAAATCTGTTTACATCATGAAATTGGTGTTTTAGTTGATTTGATAGACATATGTTGTGGTTTGATCATTGATGCATCATACGTTTCACTACAGTGAACCTTAATGGGGTGGTATGAATTGGATTTTATTGTTTGAAATTTTCAATGTAGGATAATCCAAAAGGTTGAATGCTTACTTCCCCAAAATACATTTTCTCTGCTCTATGCAAATGTAGGGTAGTCTATATTCATTCTAATACACTGATTTAAACCAATGTTGCAGAATCTCGTGCAATAATCAGATACTTTGCAGAGAAGTATAAAGATCAAGGAACTGACTTGTTGGGAAAGACAATAGAAGAAAAGGGTCTAGTGGAACAATGGCTTGAAGTGGAAGCTCATAACTTTCACCCACCACTTTACAACTTGGTTATCAATGTGCTGTTTGCCCCATTAACGGGTGCTCCTTCAGACCAAAAAGTGATAGAAGAGAGTGATAAAAAGCTTGAGAAGGTGCTTGATGTTTATGAGGAGAGGCTCTCAAATAGCAAGTACTTGGCTGGTGACTTCTTCAGCCTTGCTGACCTTAGCCATCTGCCATTTGGTCATTATTTGGTGAACCAAACTGGAAGAGGGAATTTGGTAAGAGAGAGGAAGCATGTGAGTGCATGGTGGGATGATATTAGCAACAGACCATCTTGGAAGAAGGTGCTTCAGCTATACAAATACCCTGTTTAGATGCTTAATTTGCTCTACCCCTATATTATTAGGGTTGAGGGATGAGGCTTCAGTGTTTTCTAATACCTGCTTGAGAATAAAAGGAGTACTATCTGCAAGATGTGGACTTGTGGTTAGTTTTTGGATTTAGACCTTTTCCTCCTGAATAATAACACAAAATTGTCACTATTATTACTTGTTGGTCCACTAGTCATAATATAACTTATAATCAAAGAAGTTTCTTGTCTTGTGTTGTTATTTACATCTAATAAGTTTGGATCTTGACACTAGTACAAGAATTATCATATCCAAACTATGATAAAGGGTGAGTTCTTAGTAAGTTGTGCTTGCCTAGTCTTCTCAGGACAACCTCAGTTTTAGGAGACAAGTTATTACATATTTGACCTATGAAGTATTGATGAATGCTTTACTTATCATGACAAGATATTAACAAATAAACATCATCTTATCCTCATAATTCTTTCAAAAAATGTCCTGTCAAATTATCTGTTAGTTTTATCTCCATTTTCATTCAGCAACTTCTTCAACCTTTCATCATAACTTGCAGAAGCATATGAGATCTGTAATTAGGAAAATGAATTGGCATTTTTCTTTCTTATTCCGTTATTTTCATAGCATTTGAAACTCGCTCTGACTATCAGAAATTGTGAGGAAAGTGTGAGCGACAATAGGATTTTCATTTGCTTGTGGATTTGGTTTACATTGCATTTGATGATTGAACAATATTTTCTTGCTTTCGGTGTACTATTATTGTCAATTATTTTAAAAAATAGTAAAAGCAATTTTTTTGAAAGAATTTGAACAAAATGATCTAGCAGATTTTATTAAAGAGTATGTCGTTTATCGATTTAGAATTTCAAAGTCGATAATAACATATAGAGATATAGTCTTCAATGACAAAAGACACCGTCAAGCGAATGGTCAAAATGATAAAATTGGTATGAAACTTCATTACAAATTTTATATTAAAATTCTCTAAGAGAAATATGGGCACAACGCTGTGCTACTCGTCAAAATTAATTGGCAATAGGAAAAGTTGCAAAGAAAAAAAAAATTATTAAGATTATTAAACCATGACGTTCAATAAGGTTGATTAGTCTCGATGAAAAGAGAATAATGGCTTGAGAAAGTATGGTTTGTTGGACAAAAGAGAGAATTGCTCAAATTTATATAAAAAAAATAACAAAAGTCTTCTGATGAAAGTAATAACACTGTAAAAGCTATTATTCTTATGTATAAGAAATAAAAAAGATATGAAAAATGCTCACCCAGTTAGTATGGATGGTACAAAATTGTTAAATCCTATCTAATAATACTTATTGTGATCAAATGATTATGTCAGTAAAGAAAAATAAACCATGTTCCAATTCCTAATAAATAAAATTTTAAAAAGATTTCTAAGTTTAATTTTTTTTTTTTACTTTTCACAATATTTTTGAATATATAATTTCACAAAAATAATTTTTTTATTTTTTTAACTATTATTTTTACGGATGGATTGATATCAATCCAGCAAAAAATTGTTGATAAATGGATTGAATTAAATTTCTATTAAATGGATGAACCCATATTTTTATTCAATTTTTAATGGATCAAAACAAATTAATAATTTTTTTTATCTGACATATTACACTCTGAAACAAAATTTATCCGACTCTGTCAAACTTCTCACCCCTAATTTAGATGCTTTGTACATGTTTAGAAGTCTTTTCTTTAATAAGTTGTTCATAGATGATACTGATAGCAGTTTCCCAGGATGACCAAATTTCCCTCTTCCATACTATACATTCCAAGTTTGTTCACAAAATAATCAAGACATTGAAGTTGAAGTTGGCTAACAACAAGAAGACTCAAATACTATTAATTTCCAATAATTTTTCCCAGCTTTCTTCCACTCTTGGATCACTTCAAGATCCACAATGATACCAGATGCTGTGGCAAACAAACTACAATTCCTAATCAGTAGGCTAGTGGATCAAAGTTTTGTCCTTCAACTTGGTAAGATATACATTGGCCCATTCACATACACAACGAGTCTTGGTTATTTTCCCCACTTTCCCCTATTTGCCTATGCATCCAACACAGCAAACACATTTCCCTCCAGAATAGATCTGCTTACTCCTAGTCAGAATAAACACATTTTATTTTTCCCTTTGAAGGAACAAACACAACCAACTGGTGGATCTACAATTCAGACAAATCATCCAAAATTGGATCCCTTATTATCTATTGCACTCTCAACATAACTACCCTTACTAGACTATGTTTCTGACAAGTTTTTCTAAAAGATTTTACAGGAGAAAAAAATGAAATAAACTTTTCTATAAACTAAAACTAACATATGTGCAGGATAAAATTAAAAATTCAGATACAGTATATGAAAAAGCTTTTAGCAATTAGTTTCTACTTAAACTAAGATTTTATCTTATAAAGAAGCTAATTTCACCTTATAAAACTTCCTAATTTCAATCTTTGTTCCTACATTTTCTTCTAAAAAATTTTATGAAGTCAGTCCAAACACGACTCTTGGCAAATTAGACTTGCCAAATGCATGTATGAGTATTTATTTGGCCAAAAATTACACATTTGGAACCTGAGACATGGTTTTCAATATTCATAAACTGATATGATTCACACTAGATTTTCCATATACTAATTTCACATGAGACATTATGCAACTAAAAGTAACAATGCAGTGAAATGCAACACTCACTCAAATCCACAGTTGGCAAGCAAATCAAGCTTTAAGAAAAAGCTATCAAGGTATATTCAAGTTCAAATTTCAAACATATAAACCTGAAAATGACGTTTTCATATAAATATAGATTATCATGAGACATGTAAAACAATTTTACAGTGTAATTTAAATTGTCTACCAATCAGACATCATCTTTTTTGTTATAAACAAAACCCTAATGGGGAAAAATTCAAATAAAACCCTGAAAGTGAAATCTTCAAATAAAACAAATAAACAAACCCCGAAAGTGATAAAATGGGAATTCTCGTACAAGAAAGAAAAAAATCCTTTTTCTATTTGCAACAAACAAAAAAACAAAAACCCTAAAAAATCAACAATTCAAATAGAGAGACTCGAGACACACCGAAACGAATAAAAATCAGTAAAAGGATTATTCAATTTAAATTAAAAAAATGAAAGATTGCGATGGAGATCTGGAACCTTCAGATTATCATCACGAGGCCGAAGGGTACATGCGGTGGCGCGTGGAGAGAGAAAGTGAGAGAAAGCGAGCAGCAAGGAGAGTAAGGAAGAAGATTCAGATTGAAAACTAAATATAAAACATCATGGAATGTCGAATGAAAACCCCTTGCTTTCAGGTTGCGTTTCAGTGTCCACATGTTTCTTCCTTCCTTCCATGGCGCCGCTTCCAGCACTCTCTTCACTGCCTCTCTCCCGATCCTCTTCCTCGCAACAACCCTTCTTTTTTTCCCTTTCTTCCCTACCCCTATTTATATCCCTCCCTTTCTTCACGTTGTTTTTTCATTTACAGTGGTGCATAGAAAAATAAATAATTATTTTGCAAAAGTTGTTTAAAATTAAACACTTAATTAAGCTTAAAATTTCATTTGATTACTTTTAGTTAAACTTTTATTAAAAATTTAATTCCACTTTCAAAATATTTTAATTAAGGTCTACTGTTTAATTTTATCATCATGGTAGCGAGTAGCGGTAAAAGAAATATAGAAAAATAATATGGAGAAAAATTGTTATAATTTTTAATATAATATTACTTATTTATGGTAAGTATCCATATACTTACGTAATTAATAATTATTGTCAGTCTTAACCGTTCGTATACTTATTTTTTAGAGAATACATATTTAATTTTATTCTTATTCATTAAATATTCATTATAATAATTATCTTTATCTTTTTATCTTTTTATCTTCTTATTATTTAAGTGTCAATTTTATTAATAAAGTCCAATAATTATTATTAAAAAAATTCTTATTTGATAAAAGTTTTATTTATTTAAAGTCAATCTTAATCAACTTTAACTCATTTAGATCGTATATAGTGTTATAAAAAATATAAATATGATATGCGATTATAACTAGTATAATCTCTCATACCACACTAGAAAGAAATTATTTTTATTACTAAATATAAAATATGGATGTGTAAAAGTGCATATCTAAAAAAGTTCTGGTAACTTACAAGAAAAGACTTGATATTTAAGTGTATTTATTGGTATTTTCCTTCTTGGTTTTAAATTCATTATAGACTTGGGTTAAGTTATTCCCGTACCACAAGTTATATTATCCTAAGTAAAAGTTACACAATCACCTTTGTTCACGAATTTTCTAAAAGAGCTTCAATTTCAAATTTGACTGTCCAGAATGAAGCAATATACGTGAGAAATTTCACCTAAATATTTTAGCGTAATTGAAGAGTACTTCACTATTGGATCTTTGAAAAAACGAACACTAACGATGACAAAAATTTGCAGCGGACAACAAAAAATACATATTCAATCTTATACTTACTCAACAATTATTATAATTATCTCTATGTTTCTAATAATTTAAGCATAGAAAAGCAAAACTCAACATTATCAAAAAAGATCCATTATCAAAAAAGATCCAGATTGATCAAAGCTTGATCACTCAATGTCATGTAAGGCGTTTGTAGCTTATTTCCTATACGGATATGCATGTAATTGAGTTTGTACTGTTCATCATCTAATCCATTCAATATAAATACAGTAATTTTCTTTTTCTATTCTCATGGAACTCCTCTTGTGGCTTATTTTAGGAGCTCTACCATGTTAGGTCACACCAAATTGGTGTCACTTGTGCCACCTTCCAAAATTCTAATGATATTAGAAATTTTTGGATGCCTAAACCTAGAATCCATTGAAGAAAAGGACAATGAAGAGATTGCTTAAGCAAAAGTGAGGACAGAAGATTTTGGCATGTTGAATACTGTAATTGCAGAGGAATTGCTGCTAGTTAACTCTGTAACTACCATTTTCCCTTCTTTGATTCGTTTTTGGACCTTTGTTGTGGTTTAATTTAATCTCTCCATCTCAAGTTCCTTAACAATGCTAAAGAAGAGAAGAAAAGACTTGAGTTGTTATGGCTGAATATTCCACTTTTGTTTATAAAATGGAGAAGGAAACAATGGAGGCACAGTATGTTCACCATTGAAATCACCAAGGTTTCTCTCGGTCTTGATAAGTTCTCGATTACGGTTGACCACAAAGACAAGAAACTGAAAAAATAAAAATCATTGTGCTTGGAACTCTGATATACTGCTGGGAGCATCCAAAAGTGGTTTTGCCATTTTTTATAATCTAATTTATTTGACAACAATATAATAACTTTGTTTTTGTATGAAACTCATCCACATTAAGCTTTAAGCTCAATGATATGTGGTCATAACAAGTTAATGCTCCATGTATTCTCACAAAGAGCCATCCTGTAACATTGCCACATCACCATTTACATTGTTTATTTATCTTTATCATCAATTTTCTGCTTTACTTATATGCACAAAGTCTATTTAAATTTTTAACATTTTTTCATGAATACTAAAATTATCAAAAATATTCAGGATCCAAGAGCTCCTCTCCAGAAATTTAGTTCACGTAATTCTCAACGCTGAACTACTTCAATTTTTAACCAAAAATAGTTCATTACTAAACTCCCAATACCCATTATTTTACGCAATAATTCCCATTACTTATATACAATACAACTTGTGCGAAGCACAGCTTGATAGTTCTATATTACCACAAAATTTGAATAATCCACTGTTTGTTCCAACCAATCGCCATGTTGAACGAGGTGGATTCAGACTTAGTTTCCACATTTGCCACAATATCTCTTTAAACCAGATAAAGCAGGTATGGACAGTAGACACATCAGAATGACACCACGGACTGTGGATGGGTTGAGGATTGAAGCTGAGATAGTGCAGTATCACTTTCTTCGTTCTCGTCAAAAGGAATTGATTTTCCACATGCATCCTTCCTGTGAATCAAAATAACAAATTGCTAGGATGTTATAAATTATAATTAATTATTTAAAAGAAAATAACAAGCCGACTATAAATTGCTCATACAAGTGTTGTTCAAGCAAAAACCAAAGCTTAAATAGGAATGCATACCTTTGAGAGATGACACTCTCCTCAGATAATGCCTTTTCCAACCTCTCTTCAAATGGCGTTGCATGCCAATTCACTTTCTGATCCTGAAAAACAATCAGCAAACATTAGACGCAGAGGCAATACAGAGAGAATAAAAAATTTCGAGTTGGAAATAATGATTACTGGTCATACTTCTTTATACTTATTGGTTGAATTTGGTATGCCGTTACCATCCCACCACTTAGGAGGAGGAACTTGAGAATCCTGATTCTCGTTCCAGTGAGCTGCAACCATCCCAATGATAGGCCTATCGACAGGTGCTTTCTGGATATGATTATAAGCAATCTGCATTCTCCTGTTTCTCTCTTCCAGAATGACAGCCGCAGGCTTCAACCAGGAAGATAAGCTTTCCTCCACCTTACATTCATCTTCACAAGAAATTTTCTTTAACCCTTTATCAGGTGTTGAAGTTGTAATGTCAGAACGTTCAACTGATTCACTCAGCTTCCTGGAATCTTGGGTATGACCATCTTCCTCAAGTATCTTCTGAGAGACATAATCATCAGCGTTGTTAATTGGATACACAAACTGGGACTTAAGTCGAGGCCTAACATTTGGCAAGTCTTCTTTTGTTGTAGGGTAAACAGTTCCAGGAGTTTGCGCCTCGTCAGATAGCTTCATTGGGGTGGGATAAGGTGATGGTTTATAGGCACTCTCATTGTTTGAATCACAGGAAGACAAATCAGCATCACATTCAAAACGTACAGACTTGTTCCTCTTAGTGTATGTGGTTGATGGCCAAGGTGAAACAGAAGCTGTATTTTCATTCTTATCCAAAGTGTGATGACTCCCTGTCCTAATTCCTTCCGTAGAATCAAGAGACACACATTGGCTGCTTTGTGCATTGGAGATACAGCTGTAAATTAAACGAAATTAACATACAGTAAGGTTATATGTAATTTTCAGGTATGACCCACAACACGTGGACATTCAGTGAAAATCTAAAAAAGTAAAAAAAATCGTTGAAAGAAATCTAAGAAAAAATAGAGTTCGTCATATTTTATAGCAACTCTTATTAAAGAACAAATTTCTTAAGACCGTCTAATAATAATGGCCTGCAACGTCTATTAACAAGGCGGCCTTCCCATTGTGCTAAGAGTGAGGACCAGAATATCCACCTCCCATGAAATTGACTAAAATGTTGCTTGCTCACACCCATAATACAACATTCCCATTAAAAAAATGTCTAAAAGGAAAAAAATGAGAAACAATTTCATCATTTTTTTGAGAGACCCTTATTAACTGACAAATTTTCTTATATCTCTTAATGGTTATGAGCTGCAGTTGTTTTCCATCGCCTCAAGAGTCAGGAATAGAATATCCACTATGACACGACTAAAACATTACTTGCCAACATTCATTATTATTCAATATCGGCATGAAAAAGATTCAATACAAAGACACAATAACCTGCTTGGTGTTTGCTCAAAATAATCAGTTCTCTTCGCCCCTTCCTCACAACCTTTTACAGGAGTTGAGGGATTGAAAGGTGGACTCCCATGGTGGACTTTCTCAAAAGGGATCCTAGCCGAAGTACCACCAGCTTTGATAAACTTGGGCTGCAGAACAAGTTGATCCAATCATATAAACAAATTCTACAAAGCTTATATAAAAATGCACACATCTAATGTACGAATCAACAACTTAACAAAATACGAAAGTAACTTAAAGCCTCAAAAAGCTGTTTTTACAAAAATCTTGTATAATGAAAACACAGTTCACTCAAAATAAACAAAATTTAACTACTAAGAATTCAGAAAGTAAAATTCTATCAAGACTCTATTATTTTTCCACCATCAAGGCACTGGTCATCTTAGATGATCTAGTGGCTAATATTTCAAAGATTTACGTGCCTGAAACTGCATATATTAGCGAGAATATGAAGGGGATAACTGGATATATCAGGATTACATCATGAAACTAACATAATTATATTGTAACATCATCATTGTTAGAAAAATTGCTACGTTCATCACAATTATAATCAAGGGCATTGACCAGAGAATGAGACAATGGAAACAAACTTAACAATATCCACTAATTCTTCATTGAATAAATTCTTTGTTGTTTATTGAAACACATCCTCAAAAGTAGAAAAGGCACAAAAAAACAGTAACAACACAGAAGAACAGCAAAGCTCAGGGTGTGCGACCACAATGTTTCTTTCATTGTATATAATTAGACATGACTAAAGGTTCAAAACTTCAAAAGTACTCATTCATTTAGTAAAATATCGAGACCATAAGAAGGTTTTCTATAAGTCACCTTGCTATGAGAATCTTGAGGAAGAAGAAATAAATATTGCAACGCCAATGCTTGCCCAAATGCCATAGTGACTAGCAGTGTGACACACTAACCATGGTCACCAAATGGACTATGTCAAAGCATTTCAGGCTATTCCACAAGTTAGAGCTGGCACTGCCTAACACAAACATAACTATACTGAAATCAATGTTAAACCTCATTTCACTTCAAACTAAAACTACAGATTCCTTCAAGTTCACCTTGTGGCATCAACAATCCAATTAACCATATTAAAACCTCTATAAAAACATTGTAAAATCAATGGAAGACACAAAGAAGTTAGGATGCAATTGAATAAAATGATTCCCTGTGTTTAAGTTCCTCCCAGTCCCTTCACAAAGTTAAAAAAACCAGCTTTGGCTCCCAATTCTGATCATTCTCAAATAGATTTTGAGAATCTTCGCTTATTAAGTTATAATTTCATAGTATATTACGCTTTTGTGACACATTACACTTACTTGTTTCCTTCACCTTGTTCTCATTGCACTTCATTCATCTACAAAATAAGTTGGTGCATACAAAGTTCCAAAAAATCACCATCACAAACAGTATACAGTATGTTTCCCAACTGAAACAAAATCAAACACCTCCCTTTTCCCTCACAAACACGAACAAAATGCCCCAACACTAGAAAACTCCAAATTTCAAAAAACAACAAACAAAACCAGCAAACTCATAGTCACACAACAAACAACCACTGCTCTATCAACAGTAACGAACGAAACACACCTCACTGTCACCTTTCTGAGATCGCACTTCAAAATCCTTCACACGATCACGCACATCAGAGTCCTCTCTCTCTTCTCAAAATAAAAATCATAAAATCAGTAAACACATTCAGAACAGAAAAAAAAAATAACAATAAAAAAAATTAAAAATTCACCTTCAGAGAGAAACAAAGTGGATAACCGATTTCGAGAGACCGCAACATCCTGGTAGACACAGCAAAATCAAAACCTCACCTCACATAGCGAAAAACCACAACAACGACAGATTAGAACTAAAACTACACTAAACTCTCACAAAATCAGATGAATTACTCAACGACGGTTTGAGCTTTGCTTCTGCAAAGCCAACAAAGCAGCAGAAAATCGAAATCAAAACCAAAAATTACAAAATTACAAAAAGCAGTAGCGAACAGTGGTTAGTTACGTCGGGTTTGGGTTTGCCGGCACGAGAAGAAGGCACTGTGGTGGTTGTCGCGACGGCGGAGTCGCGAGCTCTGAAGCAAGCGAAGAAGCACCCCATTGCGGAGGTTCGGGAGAAGGATCGGAAAACGAACCTCTGTATCGAACCAAACAACAGCAGCAGCAACACACTAACCAGAGCGTGTCATTGAAGAGGACCCGGAGCAGGTAAGGTAACGTTACATTCTTATTCTTATTATTTTTTTCTTTTTTATTTTTTATTTTTTTTTTAATTTCAGAAAAAATGTGAGAGAGAGTGTGTAAGAAGTGTGAAGTGAGGTGCGACTGCGAAGTCGATTTTGAAATTTGAACTAACGAAGGGGGGAAGGAAAGAATGAACGCGTGCACTGTGTGGTCCACGCGCTGAGGCTTCTGGCGTGGCGGGCACTCGCTTGGATATGGGAACACGTGGCAGGCGTGGCGTGGCGTGGCGGGTGGGATAAGGCATGGGAGTGATGAATGTTTGTGTTTTTGGTGTCGTGTATTAAATAGGAATGTTCTTTGGATGGAAATTGTAATCATTTTCATCAACTTGGAATCTCTCAGGTAGATTTTGCTATTTAGGGTTTCTAGTAACTTACTTTTAAGAGTAAAATGTAACTATAATTATTGGTTAAAATAATAATATTTAATAATCATCTGGAATTAACAGTATATTATTTTACCCAGATAAAGTTGTAAATAATTGAATAGACTTCTTCCCTGATTAAGAAAGTTAGCTAATACTCCTTTTATTCTTATTTATAAACAACAATTTTCTAAATAATTGGTTCTTAAAAAATATTTTTTTTAATAATCAATAATATTGATTTGAAAGTAATAATTATTCAAAAATCTTTTCTAATTGTCATTTTTCCATGTGTCCTCTTGTAGTTACTTTCTATTCACATTGAGACTTTACTTAAATAAACGGAATTAATAAAAATAATTAATAAAGTAAAATGTGTAACAGAAAATATTCTTAATTTTAAATTAATTTTGAATTTTTTTTTAAATTTTAAATGCATTAAGTTAGACAGTTGGTTTTAAGACCGATAATATATAATAAGGTAAAGTTTTAATTGCATTAATTTTTTAATTAAAATTAAGTTTAAGTTGAATATATTGGTGAATGGTTGGTGCAAGAAACAATATTTGAAAAAAAAATTACAATAATACATTTACATTTTTTTTATTCCACAATCTTATGTAAAATTTGAATCGCACTATTCTATAATTCTACAATCTTATTACTAAAATTTTGATTTTAATTACTTTATAATTAACAACCATGAATAGATTTTATTTAAAATATTAATATATCTTTTTATCATTTTTTAGTTTTATAATAATAAATAATAAAATAGAAGAATATATATATATATATATATATATATATATATATATATATATATAAAAAGAGAAAAAAATAAAAAAATAATAAAAGATATATAAATAAAAAAAAAATATATATATATATATATATATATATATATATATATATATAAAAGGAGAAACAAATAAAATAATCATAACAGATAAATAAATAAAAAGTAAACTTATCTATAAATAAACTTTGAAACAAAAAATTAGTATCAAAAAATTATAAATATAGAGGACACAATCGCATAATTATAATAACACTTTAAAAATCACTCTATATAATATAAAAAAATTGAAAAATATAACTAATAAAATAACTAATTCCTATTAAATGAATAATAAAACATGTTTATTACTTTTATCACTGAGGACAAATACACAAACTTCAAATAATAGATTTTTTCTTCTTTAATGTTGATCTTTGATGGAAAGAATGGATATTAGAATTGCGAAAGCTTGTTTGGATATTTGAATTAGGTGGGTTAAAAAAATATTTTAATAGACAGATGAGGTTAACTTTTCTATAAAAAAGTTAGGAAGTGGTCAATTTGATGACTAACCTAGAGAGGACTTTAAGAACGAGTAGATGGTCGAAAACTCGACAATATTTTAATACTCATTCAAAAGTAAAAATACAAGTGAATGAGACTCTTATTTATAAGCTCTAGGACTAGCCATGTGAAAGGCAAAGGGTGGGAAATTTGAATTCAAAATCCTTGGAAAATAGGTGCATAAAATGGATCAAGTGACACTTGTCTACTCATGCTTTCTATATTTGTGCATGTGCTCAAAATCAAATAAGCATGTGTCTCTTTCTATCCTAAGATTGGCCTAGGATTTCTCTTGGACCTTTGGAAGTACAATTGAAAGCCTAACTAGACTTTAGAAACCCTAATTTAACCCTAACCTACTCAAGGCCTAAATACAAGCCCAAAATTCTAGAAATACAAGGTTCAATTATTCTACACTACTTAGCCTAATATAAGGTTCATAAAAACATATTTTACTTTGTACAACATTTACAAACTAAATTTTGACCCATGATGATAAGAGCTCTTCCTGCATTTTTCAAGTCATGACTCTAGTGGTTGATCCCTTGGCAAGAGGTTTTCCATCATCCACTTTCTCTTCAAAAGGATTTGTCTTCAAATTTAAAGGGTCCGCCTCATCATTAGTTCCACCTATAAAAGGAATAAGATTAGAGATGTTAAAGGTGGTATGTATCCCATACTTCTTAGGCAAATCTAACATGTATGCATTATCATTTACTCTCATGAGGACGTCAAAGGGACCACCACCACGGGAGTTGAGTTTATATTCCCTTTATTTAGGAAATCTATCTCTTCTTAAATGAAGCCAAATCCAATTCCCTTCCTCAAAGATCACTTTCGTCTTCCCTTTACTATTCTGTTTTCTGTATCTCTTTGTTTGTTGTGGTATCTGGTTCACAACCTTCTCATGAAGTTTCTTGACAAATTTAGCCTTGGATACTCTTTCCTTTTGTATAAATTCATGTAGGTTGGATAGAGGTACAAAGTCCAAATGAGTGATAGGATTGAAGCCATACACAACCTCAAATTGAGAGATCCTAATAGTCTTATGGACTACTTTATTGTAGTCAAACTCTATATGGGAAAGATACTCATCCTAGGATTTGTGGTTATCCTTTAGGATGACCTTAACATAGTGAAGAGAGATCTATTAACTACATCTGTTTTCTCATCGGTTTGAGGGTGACAAGAGGTTGAAAAATTGAGTTTTTTCCCTAACCTTTCTTAGAGTGTTCTCGAGAAATAGCTAATGAACTTTGGGTCTCGATTTGACACTAATGTTTTGGGTATGCCATGAAGTTTGTGTAAAAAATATTGGCTAAATAGAGGGTGAATTGAAAAATAAAATGAAATGTAAAATGGTGATCTTTAAAAATTCAACCGATTAATGTATTTCAAAATACAAAAACAAAAAGTTAAAAATACTCATAACAATGCAAACTAGTAAAAAATCAATCAATTTTTCTATTCAATCAGGAATATACAAAAACTTAATTCAAAAAACTTAGAGAGAAAGGCAAAAGGAGAGAAAGATGCACATAGATTTATAGTGGTTCACTCTTTCACAAGAGCTACATCCATTTTATTTGTCATACTAACAAAGATTCCACTAAAAACAATTTCTTTTACAAACATACACACACAAGACTTTCAAGAAGATCACTCTTAAACCCATAAAAATGACTCACCCACAAAGTAACACCCTATTACCCTTTTGCAACCAGAAGCCCTATATAGTCAGAGATACATTTATAGAAATAAAAAGAGAATACAAAAACAACACAACCTAAATCTACAAAAACAACTGGTAATGATTCAGGAAACTTCCCTTTACAAGATTGAATGATCCAAAAAAAATATTTCAAAGAATTTCTCTGAGAAGATTAATCTTTGTATAGAAAACTATTTCGCTAAAAACCTTTTTTCACTCAAAATGATTTTTCAAAAGTGCTGCAAAATCTCATAAAAACAGATACTTATGAAAAGTCTATGTATTATCAGTTCCAAACGATTAGAAGTTCAGTTTAATCTATTAATTTCACTTAAAGGGAAAAATAGTAAATCACTTTGAGTTTTTTAACTATTAAAGCTTAAAAAATATACATTTAAAAAAAAACTTAGAAAACATGATCCAAAATATTTTAGAAACTTTCTTTAACCTTTTTATTGATATAGAAATTTTGATAAGGGAATTACAAACATATTAAGTTTGATAACATTTATTTTTATCGGCTTATGTTTATAATAAAATCAACTTTTTAAGCTTGAAACCTGTTAAATCTCATGTTTTTATCTTTTTTATCAATAATTTGGTTTTTGATATAAATAATTGGTTACTTGAGTTTTTAGTCAAATTTTACTTTATATATATCTTATTAATTTTGTCAAATAATTAAACCGAACACAGCAGGCTTGCGCCCGACACCACTTTAGTTGGGTTGGGCGTCAGTTGAGCCTAGAGCTACATGGATTTGAGCTGCGTCCAACTCCACCTTAGCTTGGTCGGGCATATACATCGCTAACCTAACTCATTTTTGTATTTAAAGAGGTCTTTGATCAGGATTACGAACTTTGGAGGCACTCCACTCCACTCCACACTCCATCTGAAGTCATATTCTGTTTGGGATTTAGAAAAATGTAGCCTTGAAATGACAACTAGGATTTAGAGGATTTTTTTTTCTCCTCTTTATATATCTATTTTTCTCTATTGTTCATTATTTTCATCTTCTTAAAGATTGACACAATCAATCGAATTATCGTGTAATGAATATTGAGTTTATATATATAACACATATGCTACATTGGTTTGAATGTTTCTAAAACTGATTTGAGAAATTTAAGTTCAAAAAGTTAAACCGAAACTTGTATGTGAAAATGGTGTGGGTTGTTGTTGGGCTCTCGGCCCATTGGATAAAAAGGTCTAAGAATTGAAAAAATAGCTTATGTATTGACAATTAAAACTTTAATTAAATGTTTGTAAATTAATTTAACTTATAGAAAATGAAATTGGTGTGGATTTTAATTATTAGGCCTTTGGTTTCTTAAAATTTTATGGTAAGAAGATAAATGTTTATACTACATTTCTTAAATAGTTACTTTATTTTGTGTTAAGTAATTAATTTGAACATTGTACTTTTAAATAATGAGCCAATGCTTGTAAAATTAATTCTTTTTCATACTTAAATTTAATATTTAGTGACAATTTTTTACTGTTACAAACTTGAAGGTAAAAAGAATGATTTTATATTTTCTAGAATTTGAAGATTAATCCTCAATTTAAAAATATATGACCAAAAATAAAGTTTAAAAGAGTACGTAGGCAAAAAAAATATACTTTAAAAAAAAAAAAAAAAAAAATACTTTAAAAAAAAAAAAAAAAACACTTGGTACTTAAGGACTCTTGACCCAATAGGTCTTAAATGGATTTGATACCTAAAATACTTACTTAAAACAATAAATGAAAAAATATTAATAAAACTTTGTCTTCTAAATACTCAGTAAAGTCTAACAAACATTTTACGTTGAAAAAAATATAATATAAATTAATGTGTTAAAAATAACTTATAGTTGTGGGATAATAAACGTTTATGAACATCTCGAAAGAAGAAAGTATTTAAGAAGGACATTTCGTATTTTAATAACCTTCTTCTTAAACATTTTTAGAATTGAAAAACTAAGAAGAAAAACTAAAATGGATTTCTTTATAGATTAAATTATTTTACGTATGAATTAATTTGTATAAATTATTTCTTCACTTCTCCATAATCTCATTTTTATTAATTTATGAATAAATTAAGTAAATTTTTATCTTTATATTTTAAAAGTGCTTAGGAAGATGTTTCCTCCAACAATGCTCAAAGTAGACTTATAAATACGATGTGAATCCCTTCCGCGCTGATAATAATTAATAGAATTTAATATTAGTTTTACATATTTTTAGGTCCACGATGGTAAAGTTTTTAAATTGTTTAAATGGATATCATATTGTCATACAAATTTAAAAAGTCAACAGTTTGTTTTCTAATCTTAAAATTGTTAAAATTAATTATTAACTTAATTTTTATTAAATTTTGTAACTGAAAAAATAATTTTTTATCGGTAAGAACCAATTAAACAACTCACTCAAATCATGCACCATTACATAATTTGGTTAAAGAAAAATTGTTAAACTACATTATTTAATTTAATCAACTCATAAAAAAAATACTCCTGGAGTTGCTAAAGTAGATGTGATATATAGAAGAGATTTTCTTTGTTTTGAGACCATAACATTAGAAATAAAATTACTTTTAATTTTCCTCTTTTTCAAATCTTTCTATTTTTTTTTAAATAATTTCTTCTTTTCAGTAAATTGAAAATATATTTACATAGTTGAATAAATTGATTTAACATAAAATTCATTATGATATATGTTAGAAATATTTGTTTGAATACACTTTAATTAAGTAAAAGTAAGTATTTGGCTACTGCTAGTCATATTTGTAAACATCAAACTCTATAAATTCTTGCTCAGTTTCTTGTCACAATATATATATATATATATATATATATATATATATATATATATATATATATATATATAATTATTAATTAGATTTTCTTCATCAAATTGACCTAGTGTGATGAAGTTAAAATAAAGTTACTTAAATTAAAATTCTAAAATTAACTCCTAAACAATAAAAAAGATTGGAAATCAAGAGTGATAAAATCGAAAACACTATATTTTATTCACAGTACGTGGTAAAACGCGCCCTTTTTTGTAAAGTTCGAGTGAAAAACAAATACAAATGTAGACCTTTCTTATACTAGTAGTCTCTGTGTTTTCAATTTTCAATTTACTTTTTTTCCTTTATAATTTATTGAAATATACAAGAGTAATCAATATAATATATTACCATCAATATTAATAATCATTTCAATGAAAATTATAAGATTTTCGGATTGGTAAATGGCATAAATATAGAGCTCATAGACAGTGAAAGTATAAAGACAAACTAAGGATACGTATAGTTAGGGATATTATGGAACTTGAGTTCATAATGGTAAATGTTCTTATCTTTTGACTTTTTTTTTTTTTTTATGAAAGTTTTTATTAGTAAGAGAACTTTAAATTTTGGTAAAGAAGTAAAGTTGACATCATAACATAAAAACCAAAAAGATGGAAAAAAAAAATATAAAAATAAACAACCGACAAATAAATGAAATTAATGAATAAATTTTCTTGAAGATAAAAAAATGTCAGAACAAACACTTAGTTTGTTGAACCATTAATTAGTTTCCAAGTAGAAGTGTACGGTATTTTACATAGTTTTGCGAAGTGAATTTGTAATAAAGTAGAAAAATCCTAACCTAAACAGTTCCCTGTATAGTTTATATTAAGGGCTTATGGGTTTTTGAGACTCACTTCGATTTTCATCAAATAATTCTCCCAATTAAATATAACATTTATTTGATTTAGTTTAAATTTAATATAAAATCTAAACTAAAGTAAATCAATATTTAGAGTTTGGTGTGATAAGTTTCTAAAGTTTTTTTATTATAAAAATTTTAAATATTTTACAAAAAAATTATTAAATATTTCATAAAAAATATTCAGTATTTCATAATAAAAGATTGTTAAATATTTTATGATAAAAAATATTAAATAGAGAGACTATGAATTATTTATGTATAATTCTTATTATATTCATAATTTTTTTCTTTTATATATATAAATTATGTTAGACCTAATTAAAGATAAATTTTAAATGAATAAACGATCGAAAAATTATAGATAAGTAATTGATATTCATTCGTTATTTTTATTAGATTTGTTCAAAATTTTATTTTCTTCTCAACTAAGAAGGTAATATAATATTATAATATTAAGGAGGTAGTGAAGTAAGGATCAAATTTGGTTGATCATATTCTTAATCTTAACAAGTAGTTTGTTTTTTACTAAAAATTTATACTCTATTTTTTTTTTAAATGAGAAATTATGTTGGTGTAAGGTTTGATAGTTGGAATCTGTTACTAAGTACATAGGATCTCTAAAATGAGAAAAAAGAAAAAGTTGTTAGTAGATCTACTATCTCTATGTCAATAGAGTTAATTGTTATATATACTTAATAGAAAATTAATTATATGTGTAAAGGATATGAGAATTGAGGGTATTAAATTGGGAAATTAGACATGTTATAATAATGTATTAACTAGTATAAAATGACATATCAATGATCTTATGTGACGAGGATTCTCTAAAAACTTTCATTGATGCTTGACTAGTGACATTTTTGAAAATTTATTAAAGTTTAAGACGACAGTTGCATTAAAATAATTGTTATAGCTAAAATATGATAACATTACAAATGCAATCATCACCGTATCCTCGATTTATACTTTGAACGTGTTTGTTCTTTTTTTCCTCTTCTTTGTACACGTTGTTACAACTAGATTATTTCCTTCACTTATTGCATTTGTTGTTATTATTTCATTTGTCATCAACTACGCTATTTTGATTTATGTTTATTAGTGGCCCTTCATTTGTCTTCGCACTCTTGAACATTGTTGTTGCTACTTCCATTGGGTTTGTTGGTTGACCCCACCGCTATAGGCTTTGGTTGGTTCATTGGTTCGCGCTCTTACCTCTACAATCCCACTCTCATGATCATTGTCACGCTTTCCGTACACTCTCATCACTATCAATGTTGCCATTGAGTTTGTTAGCTGAATTTGTTTCTAGTTAGTTCATTTTTTTGCACTCTCACCTTTATCGTTGCGCTCTCACCTAACTCCATGCTTTGCTCATGCTCTTCATTGTTGTCACTGCCATCACCTGCCACTACCAACGCTAGCACTTCAAACTTGACATATTGACATTTAAAAAAGTTTAAATTTGTATAACATATATGACAATGATTCTCACTATGAACCGTCATTGTTGGTTGCATATTTGCAAAGAAGAATTGTCATAGGTAAGATAAATGACAATGATTTGAGTTGCCGTAAAAAACCTCAATTTTCAACAATGGCTCAATCAACAATGGCTCAATCAACAACTGTCGTAGAATCATCGTCAGAATGTACTTTGAATTGTCGTTAAAGGATTCTTTTCCAATGGTGATTTTGTGTGAGATTGTGTGTAATTCAAAAGTAAGAATTCATCTAGCTTGTTGTAAAGTTTGTAAAACCTATAATATGTTCAATATAGAAGTTTTGTATAAAAATTGTATGTGTTTGTTATCTATTGATGAATTATGCTTTCTGAGTTAAGTGACGACACACCACTTAAGCAACATCCAAGAGATAAGTAATGATTACATGCTCCACTCATTATTGCTCAAGAGATAGGATGTGTAACTTAAGAGAGAAAGACTAGGATAACTCTCTCTCTTTTGGAATAAATGATACTTAAGTGATACTATGGTTGCTCAAGCATTAAGTCTTGGTGGTGGTAAATCGGTTTTTGAAACTTATGAGATCATGCAATTACGTATTGACAACAATTACATGATTGTGTAAGCACATGTGAAGTATAGAAAGTTACATTAAGATTTTTATATCTTAATTGAAAGTGATTGAATTGTAATTTGTTTTATGTGTTATATTGCTAGTGTGATATATATATATATATATATATATATATATATATATATATATATATTTATATCTTATAT
>Ga0209700_101727_pt1 | contig 45341 bp, 31 predicted proteins | sample SiratroredBW_FD_187528 | JGI IMG/M metagenome (GOLD analysis project Ga0209700, IMG submission 187528) | Root nodule microbial communities of legume samples collected from California, USA - Siratro red BW (SPAdes) (version 2) | ecosystem: Host-associated > Plants > Roots > Nodule | place: USA... | reverse complement strand
ATATATTAAAAAAAAAACTCGTAATCCAATGTACAAGTAGTTTTTTTTTTTTCGTAGTCTAGACTTAACTACAAAACAGGCAAATTGGGGAGATAATATATCTAAGTATCATATCAAATAATTTATACTAACAAATATGAGACTCCTAAAATAATGAAATATTTTCAAACTTGTTTTACAAATAATAACAATGATATTCTTTTTAATTATCTTTTCCTTTTTAAGTTTTTATATAAACACAATAATATAATAATTTTATTTTAATGAAATAATTATGAGGTATCTTGTTTTAATATTTTTATCAGTTTTACAGCACTATATATATATATATATATATATATATATATATATATATATAAATTGATTAAAATTACCAGAAAATTAAGATAATTAGCAGTAAAATACTTAATGTTTAATATTATCTTAAAAGCAATGTCATAATATTTTAAAATCTGATAATTGTAAATGGAGAGAGTTATAAATAAGTTATTCATTTTTATTTACCATTAATTACGTTAATTAAAAAAATTATTGATATGCTATTTTAAAAAAATATATTTAGATGTAATTTATTTATGACAAATTTAAAGTTATAATTATAATATTTCAGTAAAAATAAAAAAAATATCAATTCATATAACAAATAATCCCGAAACATAGATTATTTTAAAATAGAACTACATTTTAAACTAAGAACCTACTCTAAAAAAAGGAAAACTGATCACATGAAAGGCTTAAAAATATGATAACATTGTATATTGTACGGTACTGTACTGTTGTAGTATTTAATTATGTGAGATTTTCTTGTCGGATAATTTTATTTAAAGGCATCCGAAAATTTATTTAAAAAAACTATACGTCTTAATATTTATAAAAAGTATTTTTTTCTTAAAACAACTTAAGAGAAGGAATATTTAAAAAAGTTATTGATATTTTTCTCTGTTTGTATCTCTTCTTTCTTTTGGGTAATTTATTTTAGATCACTTTTAAACTGTAAGAAAAATATGTCAAAACATAACCTATATGTAAAAAGTATCATATTATCTTCAAATGGGGATCTTGGTTTATGAAAATGTGATCTGCAGAATAAGCAGAAGGATTTGTAGAAAGATTTGTTAGGCTTTATACAAATTCTTGGAAGATAAAATGGTTTGAATGAAAGACAGGCTAAATAACAAATCTGATACACGAGGTAGAACAACTATACTGAGAAATGACAGGTCAAATGAATAGGTATAGAAGAAGGAAGATGTTCAATTATATAAGTAAAGTATGCCTGTGAAAAACTACAAAATTGCAGTGGAGGATAGGCAACTGATTTCTATGGTTTATTTTGGAAGACAAAAACCAAAAATCCTAGCATTTACCCAACAATTTGCTTAGAGGTTTCTATCAGATATATCTTAAGAAATAGGGTACAAAGGTTAGGAAATACTTTTTACATAATGTGTCGCACAAATGAGGAAACAGTTAGTTATTTGTTATTTAGTTGTCGGCTATCAGAGGTTGTCAGCTATCAGAGAAAGCATGAGATATGAGGGATAACTGAATTGATATCTATGCAGCACATCATAATCAATGAATGTAACATCTCCAACAATTTCACCTATTAGATTTTAGTAGTAAAGGAAACATGATCTAAAGGTGCAAGTAGGTGATATTGCATGGAATTTATGGAATTAAAAGAATAAAATCTTATTTAAAAATGAGAAAGAAGATGCAGATGAAGAATTCTGTATTGCACAGTTGAAGGTATGGCCTAACTGACAAGTACCCAGAATAATATTCTGAATGGTGCCTTTGTCCAAACATAGTGTTACACCCAGAAGAATAATTATATTGTGTATAAATTTGTGCAGTGAGAGAGAATATAAAAAAGATATAACATTAGTGTGGTGTGGAAAAGTGCTAAGAACTGTGCCTAGGATGTACTGAGGTAACATATGTTAGACATAACATGTGTTAGACAGATGACTTATAACGAAAAGATGAGCGGTTAGGTACATTGGATTTCATGGTTACTACTATGGAAGAAATGATGCAGCCACTGTATTCTGTATTTAGTGGCATGGTTAAAGGTGCATGGAGTCAGCAAATCTCAGAATAATGCAGCAATCCAACAGAATTTGGTCAAATGCAGGAACATTCGTGGGACCAATGAAGCCAATGAACCAGGTGAATGTGGAAACTGATGTGAGGGGTATGGGAAATGGGACTGGGACAGAGCGAGTTCAAGGTTTAGATTGTATTGTTTGTGCAGAAAGCAACATTAGCTATGTTTTGTACCTATGTATAATATAATTTATTGGATGTCCATACAAATATTACTAACTTCCAATGACAATTATTATTATTATTATTATCATCTTCTTTAAAACATAAAAGATTTTCCCAGTAACAGTCCTATTGAAGTTCAAATGTTAATAGTAATAATCATTAAATATTATCATTGTCAGTAGTAATGATTAATTACTAACTTTAGTTCACCTTTACTAATTATTCAAAATTATGGTAAAACTATATATTAATAATACTAAATATTGCGATTTTCAATTGAGGAAGTAGTAAGTGAAACAAATAAAAAAATATAAGTACATACTGTCTTTTGAAAAGTAATCACTTTGAAAAGTAGTCAATGAAATTACTTTTTATGATGATGTCAGTTTTTATGAAAATATCACACATTTGTAATAATAAGTCCTCATTGTATCTGTTTTTCAATGACATTCCATGAATTAAAACGTCTGGCTAAATTTTTGACTCAAAAATTTAATGAATTTACTGTAATTCATCGCATCAACTTTATATAATTGTATCCTGCTGCTGGTTTTGCTGATTTTGGCTCAAGAGTGAAACTTTTCTGCGCAGTTTTTCTGGTCTGGATGAAAAATTCCTCTCCTTTTCCATTCTTCTCAAATGTTCTTTTCCCTTATCTTGATTGATTGCTTTTTCTTAAATTTTGGTGCTTGTTGTGCATAAAGGTATACAAAAGAATCATTCTCCATTGGTAGAGATTATGATTAGAATTAAATGAATTCAAGTTGCTAAGTAACAACAAAGACCACTTTATTTTGCAACTTAAGAATTGGTTTGTATAAAAACCTCTGTCCAGTATTCAAATTGAAGAATTAATGAGCTAAACTTATGCTGGAACACATGGAGCAACTTTGGCGATTTGTAACTTCAAATGAAAACACTGTGCAACAGAACCTGCAACCTTGTTACACCAAAATTAATGGTCTCAGTCTTTACAACCTCAGACTCATTATCACAGTTCACAACTAGAAGAAGCACTAGACAAAGGAAGCAGACTTGTATATATATATATATGTATACTTCTGCATTTTCATATGGTTTAAAAGTTAAAGTGAACTTTCATGTACCTATACCATTATTATTTCTTAAGTTCTCATTTCTAGTTATTATATCATATTCATATCCTTTACTATTCTCCTTTTTAATTGTAATTATTAGATGGCAAATTTCTAGAAATTGAGGACCACAGTTTCACACACATATATACATATAAAATTAACTAATGCATGTGAAGAAAACCCCACTTTTAATAATTAAATGCGCATTCATTTCGACTGAAGAGTTGGCGAGGTACTGCAATTGTAAGAGGGTGAACGGTGGAGCACCCTTTTTATTTTAATTATTAATTAATGATGATTATTGATCAATACATCCTTGCGTATAGTTACAAGAAAAATGTTATTTTAAATAGTTGTTAATTATGACTAAAATAATTATTAAATTAAATTTTGGTTACTAAATAACTATAAAATAGAAAGTAATGATTAAATTTAGTAATCTATCAAAGTCAAAATAGAAGTAATGATTAAATCTAGTGATCAATTAAGTCAAGATAATTGATATCTAACATTAGCTATAAAAGTTTTAATGACTTATACCATTAGATTCTAAATTAATATCTAATTAAGTTAGAGATTAATTTAGAATCTAATATCACTAAAACCTTGGTAGCTAATTTTAGATATCAATTATTTCGACTTAATTGGTTATTAAATTCAATCATTATTTATATTTTGTAGTTATTTAGTAATTAAAATCTTTGGTCACAATTAATAACTATTTGATTGGGTAGCTAAAAGTTGGTCTCTAAATAATTTTTTTCTTCTAATGTATATTGTTAAAATCATTAAAGAGTGAAGGCATAACTGATTTCTTTTACACATATTCAACTAGTTGGTTTAATCTCTCTTTCAATCAAGCCACTTATTAATTAATTAATCAATTTTTTTTTATATATTTGACTTGTCAAGTGCTTGTTGTTCTGGTTCTTTGTGGAGATAGAAGATGTACGTTATTTGAATCCGTTAGCTAGCTAGAAGTAAGATAATATAAAAGACGTAGCACATTGTGATGACAAAAAAACATTCTTTAGACAAAATATTAGTGTCAGCGTGAGTGGTTAGACATATGTCTAGAGAACATAGAACGTGTCTTCGATGGAACAATATCAAACTATTGTGCTTTGATATTGAAAATTTCAAAAGTAAATTGGGACCTAAGCTATTTAGGACTTGGAGATATGATTATCTAATAATGACTTTCACGAATTAGTTAAAGGTAAGTGAGAGGGTCACAAGAAGAAACATTATGACTGAAGTTAAAAATAAAATGAAATGCCTTAAAAGGGATACTGAAAGTGCCACAAGGAAGTGTGTGGAGATATAAATACCACAAATATTGGTAGATTAGATATAAGTTGGATGAGGATGATATGTTACAAAAAAAGTGAAGAAATAGAGGCAGGACTTCCAGGATTAAGGAAGATGAATCTCATAATAATATTTGGCTAAACATAAATAGAGATCTAAATGGATTTGATTTTGGGGACAGAAATTCAAAATACTTTCATTTCTTCACTTTGATACTGTTCTTTATATCAGGAGAATAAACTTTAAATCTTATCTTATAAATTAATTTCATAAGATTAAATTAAATTTAAAGTCTATTTTCTTAAATAGTATCGGAATCATTCTAACAATATGTTTCTCAAACATAAAATCGTGATAAAGTTCGGACTAGAATTTCAAGTTTTAAAGCTAACAATATCCGAGATATAAATACTTTATATCCGACCAAAGTGTCCCTTTGTTCTCACTCATTGTGATTAACAGTTAGTAGAAAAATTATAAACTCGTTGAGGGACCTGGACTTCGTTTATGCAGGTATTCATCTAACCAAAGTTTAAACTTGAAATGTCCATGATCTAGAGATACCTGCACTTCATTTGTACAAAGTAATTATATATCCCAATTTAGAGATTTTAATTGAAAGTAAAAAAAAAGTAACTGAAGGGCGTAGCCATGTCCCATTTGTCTGTTTTGTAGCTTAAACAGTTGTGAAACATTTTCTCTATACATATGCTAATTATAACGATAATAACAAGTACAATTTGTATGTTAATTAAGCAAAACAATTGGAAAATGGAGGTGCAATAGCAATTGTTTTATTTGCTGGTGAAGGATTCATTGGAGTGGAGAATCAAGACCATCCTGAGAAGAAAGTGAATGGAGTGGTTGATGCCTCTGGGAAGGGAAGGATGGCATCTTCCTGAAAGAGGGTCTCTTTTCAAGCTGTTGGATGGTTCGCTTGGCATAAAGTGTCTGAAACAGTGGTGATGCTCTCTCCTTAAACTTCAGAACAGTGAAGAACAGAAGTCTGTAAACTATCAGAATCACAAATAGAGCTGCCAAGTCCCACCACTTTGAATGGTTCAACTCAATGCCTAACATGTGTGTGATCACGTATTTTCCAGTCAATTTTTTGTCACCAGGTATCAGAGGATCAAACTCAAGTCCAAGCAAGTCATTCTTGTAGGAACCCTACATTGTGTTTCAATTCATAAAATCAATGCATCACTATATAACATATATGTAACACGGATAATGACACGGATACGTAAACGTGCGTCATACAAGTGTTGTATGCATATCAGTGTCTGATAAGTATCAAACACGAAACACATGGATACTGACACAAATACAGATATATAAACGTGTGCGTCATACAAGTGTTGTATGCGTATCAGTGTCTGATAAGTGTCAGACACGAAACACACGGATACTGACACAAATATGGATATGTAAAAGTGTGTCATACAAGTGTTGTATGCATATCAGTGTCGGATAACTGTCATACACGAAACACGTCACTTAAAAAGACATGTCCGAGCTTCATATTATAACATCCACAATATTAATACCATATATATCAAGTGAAAGATATCTTTCTTCTTTCCAAAATTAATGAATAAAATTTGATGTTATTGTATGCATTCTTAATGAATCCAAATTTTGATTTCATATTAAATATTGACCAACATATGAATTAAGCTACCTGTATTGCCCATGAACCATAACTGATATATGAAATTGGGTAGCGCCAAACTGGCTTTGGAAGATCAGACAGCAACCTGAAGAATCCTGAGGTCATCATCATGATTCCCTGCATAATTCAACATTAATTAAACATAATTGCCCCATTTTTCAAGAACAGATTAATAAATCTCCTTTGAATTAAGGTACAGGTATGCAATTAATTGGTCTTACTATTATTCCAGCCCCTGTGATTATTCCCATGAGGAAATTTGGAACAAGTGAAGCCACAACCATCATGAGGCTTTCTATTACGGAAATGCAGCTGTAGATGTTGATAGTGAAAAACACAAAGTGACTGATCCCTGGCCTGAATTTCACCATGTTATAGGTGATGGTGCTAGTAGTAAGAGCAATAGCAACCAAGAATGGAAAAGAAGAAAGGAAGTTTGCCAAAATATATGCTGCAACTCCATAGTATCCATTCAACCTTTCTCTATAAAATACCTGTTTCATGCAAACCAATTCATTCAAAACCTCATAGCCAACCCTAAAAGTTTAACAAGTACATATTGTAGTAAATAACTTGTCTCATCTCACAAATCAAATTTTTGTGTACATATACCTTCATTTCTTCAATGAATGATGGAAAGCCCCCTATTGACATGAATGTCATAAATCCTGATATGAATGCACCACATGCACCACGGGCTAGGATGGAAGTGTAGCTATAGCCAATGTCAAAATAAACGGTTCCCACACATATGGATACAATGATGTAAATTATGATCCTCAACCAGTAGTACCCCACATCTCTGCACATGTTCACAAATGATCTCTTTGTTAGAGTTGAGAGTTGCTTCCACCAACTAGCTTGACTTCCATGTTGTGTCGGAGGTTGAAGCCCTTCCTGTAACACATTCATAACCACCAACACAATTAATATTTTATGATAATGCTATCAAGTTTTATAGACTATATTCTGCTTTTCTGTTAAGACCACACAGTGTCCTATGAATTTCAGTTCAGCATACATCTGTAGATAGTTCTTGAATTCTGTTCTTTGCCCTTTTGGCGTATGTTGAACGCCTGTATTTCTCAACTAGCATTGACTTAATCTGTGCTGTAGCCAAGTTCATGAAAGGATCTGCTGTGTTTGGAACATCCTGATAAAGGGAAAATAGAGAGAGCAACTCCATGTTATCAACATCTATACTTCTAAATGTCTAGCATCAGGCACAAAAAATAGTTTTGGGGGATAAGAACTCACATATATATAAACAAAAAGCATATTATTAGAATTAATAACTAAAACGTACATGAATTCTCTGAGATCCCTTCAGTGTAGCTGTAACAATGTCAAAATCAGAATTGATGCAACGTAGGAAGTGATCAGAAGGATTTCTTTTACGTGGACAAGGGAAACCAGCTTCAGCAAAAAAATGTAAAAAAAAAAAAAAAGAAAACAAATAGGCATTGCAGCTGAGTTTCTGAGCTCAAAATATTGAAGTAAACCAAATAGAGATCAAATTGTGACCATATTTTGGTGCTTACAACAAACATGAAATCATTTTACATCATTGAAGAAAGAATATTATTGAAGTTTGGTAAACATATGCATCAAAAGAGATATATAATATGATAATTGTAAAATTGTACCTCAATTGCTGATTTTGCTTCTCCAAAATAAACTGTTTCACCGCCAGATAGCAAGAAAAGGTCATCAAAGAGTGCAAAGACTTCACTGCTGGGCTGGTGAATGGAGGAGATAACAGTTCTTCCATCACGAGCAACATTTCTGAGAGTTTGAACAACAAAAAATGCTGAGGCACTGTCAAGGCCACTGGTGGGTTCATCAAGGAACAGTAACCGAGGCATTGTAAGGATCTCAAGTGCAATGCTAAGCCTCTTCTTCTCCCCTCCACTTATACCCCTCAAGTGCCAGTTACCAATCAACCTATCAGCACAATCTTGAAGACCCATTTCTATGATTGTTCCATCAACGAGGCTGTTAACTTCTTCTTTGCTCATTGATGTTGGAAGACGTAGATGGGCCGAGTACGACACGGTTTCCTTCACAGTAAGGGTTCCCAGAAGCACATCCTCTTGAGTTACGTAAGCCTGAAGAAGTTTCAAAATGATTAAAAAAAGGTTCATGTCCATGCAGAATTAGCACATACTTCTGCTAATTGCACTCAAAACTAAGTTATTGCAAAGTCAGTTTTAGGAAAATATTTTCAAAGGCTAAATGGAATTCATTGATGCCAAAAAGATAATAGTATACATGATCAGCTAAGCAACAATATGAGGAGTATTATCGTGAATAAGTATATGGTGAATAAGAAGAGAAAAGTATATCGTGAATAAGTATTATATATATATTGAGAATTATATAACACTGTTTTCATTTATGCAGGTTACCATTTTTTAGTCTAAAATGTTTATTGCTTAAACAATTTCAGTTAAGCATCTATAGGTTGCAACAAATTTCAATGATAAAATGAATGAGAGAATAATGTAAATACATTTTTCAATAGTTAAGGAAACATAAAACTATGTGAGTCTCACTTTTAATAGTAACTCTTATAATTTTGTAATGTACTGAGAATAATGGCTAGAGAGTAGTGTGTTTCTATCAAATCTCTTCACAGAATACTAGTGTAAACTAAATGTGCTGCTTCACTTACAACACCGCCGTAACCTAGGCCTTTTTTCTTCCCATTTAGAAGAACATTTCCTGTCATAACCACATTTTTTGAGAGTCTACCTGCAACCAAATCAAGACACTGAAATTTAGAAAAATGTAGTGATTATTAAACAATGCTGAAAAATTATGAACCAACTTTTAGAAGCATGTGACATCACATAGTACTACTATAGCTCTTCTTTAACCCAAAAATTGATCTAAAATTCATCAGCAGTTTTCTCTAAGGGATAAATCTGTCCAGAAATAATTTGTTAACTGCTGAATGATCTGGAAGAAACTGAGGAAGCTAATTACTTGATGTACTAATTGTATATCTTGAGGAAAAGGGATGCAAGAACTATCGTACAACATTTTCTGTTTGCTGTTTTTTAATGAATCCAATTACCAAAGATGATTATCAAGTTTGACTTTTTTGTTCATACACTACATCCCATATATAACATAACAGGTCTTAGATAAATAGAAAAAAAAAACACAGTCTTCCCTTTACAGAAAAAAAGAATACAATTAATACCTTTTTTAATTAGAAAGTGTTTGATTTTATTTTGTAATGGATGGAATTTTGCAGAAATATAAAAAAAAAAATGCACTATCATCTCATAATTTTAATAAAAATGACATTTTTATGATTACTAATTAAAATATACATGAACTTAAATTGATCAAACTTATGTGATAGGTGATTGTTCGAAGAAGTGCAGAGATGAAACTGAGACCCAATCTCATTACTACTAAGCAGTGAAAATGACCACACAAAAAGTCTGAATAGAACAGAAAACCTACAACTCTCAGTCCCAACATGGACCACAGGTCTTAAAGTGTGTCATGTTAATGAACATGGAAGTTTGTAATTTGTTTTAGTGAAAGTTTTTTCATGTGGAATACTATATCATAAACAAACTAATTAAATTGCCATATTCTTTAAATAATCCCTTCAAAATCTGTGAGGTAGGTTATAGTGGTGGTTATACACTTTAATATGTAACTGCAATCTCATCGTTCCAACCACCAAAATTGAAGACCCGCCTACTATAATGCATAGGGAGCCATTAGCTTGTCCTTTTCAATGCCAATTATCAGAAATTTCCAAAGTTAATGGATAGAGAATTAATTAATAACCCCCATGATGCTGCTGCTATGATTAAAGCCAATCCAACAAAAGGTGCAAAATCCAACACATATCAAAAGACTTTTCTGTCAAAAAAAGAAACTTGAAAGTTTCTCTTTTCTTTGTAATTATTTGAAGATCAAACATATTTATTTAAATATTAGTACAAGAACAGCAATACTTGAGATTTCTTCACAGGAAATTAGGTGGTCTGTATATTCATGCTAAGTGAGTAGTTGGAGATAAGATGTACCCCACCACGGACCACACCATTAAAACAATGGCCCATTGTGTCACAAGATTTTTCAAGTTATGAAACAGAAAAAAAAAATCAAATTTCGCAAATTCAGTGCTCTAAACTATTTAAAGTTTTAATTAAGCAATCAAAAATATGAATCTCAATGAGGAAAGATCCAAGTCCCAATATTGAGTTACCCCAGTTGAGTAAAAGAATTAGCACACCAGAAGCAGTGAGCAGACAGGAACAAAAGGTGGAACTTTTTCTTTCTTTTCCCAAAACTGATAAATTTGTTTTGAGAAAGAGTCATGCACTTGAACACATATTGTTAGCACAAGAAAAGGGTGTGCATGAGAAGGATATATAACTACCTGCAAGTGCATCAAGAAGGGTAGATTTTCCTGAGCCAGAAGGCCCCATAATAGCCATGATTCTGCCAGGCTCAGCATAGCCATTGAGACCATTAAGCAATCTCTTGGTTGGTCCCTTGCCAAAGTTTGGCAGCACCACTCTGAGATCTTGCCAAGCCAAGAAGCTCCCTCTGTCAAAGCCTGTGTAGGGCTCATCCCTCTCAGTCTCAGTAGCAGCACCCCAGTTGACGTTTTTGCTGCGATCGGTGGCTGCTGCTGCTGCCTCAATCTCCATGTTGATCTGCAGCTAGCTAAGGAAGTTTGACCTAAAGATGGTGGAACTTAACATAAAATAAAGTTAAGGAAGATAGATAGATAGATAAGAGTTATAGGAAGGGAAAGAAAAGAACACATAGATAGAGTGATTGGCAACAAATACCAAACAACTAACCATTAATGCTGTCATCAACTGAATTAGAGAAACTTATGAAGAGAGAGAGAGAGAAGAAGATGAAGAAGAGTTAATGGATGAAGATGCACAGATCAGAAGAATACAGGTGGCAAGTTAGGAAATTAATGTGAGAGTTACAGCTACGTACATGTATACCATGCTTTGTTATGGCATCACCATGAATGCTGCTGTCAGTTTCAACATGCCTTTAAGTTTTACGTCTTCTCATAAATCAAAATAATTCTGAAAAAGATATTTCTCAATTTTTCTATAATACTCTCTCCCTCTGATAATATTTAAAAAAATAATTTTTTTTTCATTTTTTGATTTTAAATTTTAATATAACATTAACTACTTTTTTGTCTTTTATATTTGTATTCTGTACCAAAGATATGTGTGTGTATATATATATATATTGTGATATAAAATGAAAATAGTATGAAAAAAATTATAATTATATTATTAAAACGAAAAAAAAGAGTTACTGCATTGTTCTATTTATTTAAAACGACACTTAAAAATAACTTAACATCTTCCTGTTACATGTTATTTGTGTGATTATCCAGTTCTCAAAATTGTCAGAGGATAATAATGATCTCATTATCTGAAATAGTGAAATTTGATATATGGTTTATTTTTACAGTAATTGTTTGAAATATATATGAAATAATTTAATTAAAATGATAAAATGTTAAGATTATTCATATGAATATAAACTTTAAATAATTTAAATGATTAATAATACATCAAAATTAATTTTTAAATCATTAAAAAAATATAAATTTCACTTGTGTAATTAACTCAGTCTACTGCATAATGGATGCTTTGCTGTAAAATTTTACTAGATTCAGTAAAACTATTGTGTTTAATTTTTCTTTTGATAAATTAACGTTAAATAGGCTTTTCTCGTCCAAATTTGTGGAAATCTATTGGTAAGAAATAAAAGCATAATGTTGACATAATAACTATCTTGTAAAAGTAGATCTAACATCACAGGAAAGTATTCCTAAATTTTGAACTGCTGAATTTATTTTATATTATATGTTATAACAGGTAAAATCCCAAGTTCATATAATTTGTTATGATTTTTTAAATGTTTATATTTCGACATTAATCAAATTTATAAACTCATGTCAAATAAAAAAGAAAATAATAAAAATACATTATATAGTATATTATAATGGATGGAATAAAATAGAATGTTAAGTTGCATCAATTGACCAATTGACTTCAGCTAATAGCTAAGTTAGTCAACATTAATTATACTAATTTTTTTTAATATTGATGTCTATAAAAGCAGGATGATACAATAACTTATTGGGTGTCATAATTCATGTTTAGGCTTTCATATATCATGTCATTTTAAGGAGAAGAAGAACAAAAAAAACATGATATACGAAACCTAAACAAAATGGACTCAAACAATTTTTTAAAATTTAATGACTAATTATTACATTGTACAATCGGTGCAGATAAAGACTATTCATTTCATGAGGTTGCTATCAATAAATATTAAAATAGAAAATAATAATAATAATAATAATAATAATAATAATAATAATAATAATAATAATAATAATAATAATAATAATAATAATAATAATAATAAATAAATAAATCAATTATATATGAAACGTAGAATAAAAAAGTTAATTAAATTAAAATCTACAATGTTCTCTAATCGACCCAATTGCAGATTATCTTTAATAATACATCATTAAGTATGATTTCTGTGATCATGATAAAAGAAACATAGAAATTGAGTGAGAAATCAATAAATTTGATCATCAGAAGTTGAGATGATAAAATCAAGCGAGATACATATAAATAGAGAAAGAGAAATATAGAATATGGGATAGGTTACGCCCAAAGCACAAACTCAATGTTAGAAAGGAAGAAAGTTCTAATGGACCCATTTTCACTAATTTGTCGGCACAGTATAACTGTGCTAGAAGACAAGTTTTGGTTTTGAACCTTTGACATGAGAACTACTAATATTACTACTCCACATGTGGACTCTTAACTTCTAATGCTGATGTGCTGCCATACTTTCCATATATGTTGGCATTTTACTCATCTTATTAAATGATTGTGTAGTTACCTAATAGTAATAATTAGTTATTAATTTGTTTTGGGATTATTATTAGAGATATTAGACCTAAATTAGTCAATTCATACTTATAAATAGTAAATAGTATAAACAGGTATATGTATTAGAAAAAAAAAATATAATGATCCTATCCTTAAAAATTCCAACTTACTTGTAATTAAGTTGAGTGTTGAAACATAATTACACGTAGTCCCACCATTAGAGACTACCGGAAGTGAAGATGGAGACCGGAGAATAAAGAACGAGACCAAAAAAGAAGAAACCTCACAATTATGGTGGCCACGTGGTCGATTCAGCCTTATAAAAACATTAGTCGTAATAAAATAATGTTTTTTATTGTTAATCCAACTCTTGTCAGAGCAAAACTCTTATCGCACACAATAGAGTGTTCTGAAAATTGTGTCATTGAAGAAGAACTTGTTGGAACCAAATTTCAATTAAAATACTTGTATTTTGCTTTAAAGGAACCTTTGTATTAAAAAAATTGGTGCCATTATATGTATTATTAAAAATAACAAAATCTGTGAATATGACATTACTTGGTTAGAGTTTTTAAAGAGAAATTGAATTCACTCGAAATATAAAAAGTTGATTGAAGAAAAATGGAGGTGGAAGAGAGATTTAGACGAAAAGAAAATCCAATCATGTAAATTGAGGTTCAAGTAAATGAATAGAAAATATACAAACTTTTATCGAAAGAAATTATTAGAAACATATTCAACTTTATTGAACCAGTAACCATTGACAGGGCAGTATGAATTATAAAACATAATGTGTTACAAAGTATTTTGTTTGTTTCAACAAAAGGCAGAAAACAAAAAAATCCTATTTTCTAGATCTCCGACCGTAGCAACTGATATATAATTTATGCCATACAAACACATTTAAAAAATTTCATAAACATCTGTCTCATTTCCTGTACTGAAGGTCAATTGTTATTAACTTCCTCTCAATCTGAACCCTTATCTTAAATTTCTTCAACTGCACTAGTCTACTTTTTAATTTCTTTAATTTCCATCTCAAACTTTATTAACTCATTTTTTGCCATTTTGCTAAACATTCTTCATATAAACTTCAAACTTCATTTCAAAAAACAGCAGAGATAAAAGCTTGGAAATGCATCGATCAGCAGTTATGCACAACGAATGGATCAAATTTGCAGACAGTCAAAACAATACATCACATAATCTGAAATTTCTTCAAATTTTACTACTAGTGATGGCGGGATCAAAATTAAACCTAACACTGAAGTTTTATTTTTATATACTGATACAAATTATTTTAATATTCAATATTTAAAAGTCCCTGAGATAAGTCATCAACTACAGAATACTTATCAGAGCCTCCGTAAGAATCGCAAATAATACGACAGCAATATTTTAATCCAGTAGAGCATCACAACAACTTTTAGCTTCGACAAACGGATCATTACTCTTGTGGCGTCTCAAATCTTGTTGGGGTGTCAATTCCCATCATGCAGCAAAGGCCCGATATCAAAATTATTAGCAAAACTATACCCTGGATTATCACAGAAAACAATCCCATCAGAACACCATAAATGTCATAGTCACGTTGCGGTATTTCCGCAACCTACAGCAGATGGAGTCAAACAATAAGAGAAATCACACGTGACATCGACCAACTCTAAACCCACTCGGCACAAGTAACGATGATAAGTCATCAATGCTGGCTTGGGGCGTATCAAGGGGAAGCATAAAAGGTGAGAGGAGCTAATTTGACAATAATAGATGGTTAACATTAAACTTAAACAAACCCAACCATCCATGAAAAAATAAATGGTCAACAAGACTTTCACCTATTGCATCATCTCAGATTTTCACCTATTACACTCTTCTTGTCTCTGTTTGCTTTGATATTACATGTTACTTTGTTACAGATTGCAAAAGATCATGATAAAATGTGTCATCAAGGAAAGAAAACCATAGAAAGAACGCAAGAAAAGCAAACTAATAAAACTAACAAGACAATGATAGAGCATGCATATATGAAAAACAGTAGACCAGAAAGAGAGGAATAATCAACAAACATTTCACGCTCAAGTTAAGATCAAAACCAAATATTAGCCACTTTATACCATACTAAACTGGATTTAGGGCCTATTAGAGACTCAAACTTCCCTATTTAAGAACTAAGATCAACTTTACATTTAATATTTGGTTTACTAAAGCCTAATTGTAGCATAAGATTTGAAGATCCTATTTTGAAGTTCAAATATGCAACTGAAACCTAGAGTTTATAAGAGTAAACAGTAACTAGTTTGGAATATCTCAGCACAAAGTGATGAAGTATTATAAGAGTAAACTGTAAAAATAAATATAAAGTATAAATAGAATGTGATAGTTATTTAGATAATCTCCTCATTTCTTATACCTACAAAAAAGGTGTTCTCTTTTATAGGACATTTGGATTATAATGCTTTATGTAAATCCATGGTGGACTGAGAGCCTGGGAGGGGGATTCTTAGACAGGTTTAAGTATTTTAAGAGTTGCGCTCTACATATGCATTGGTTAAAATACTATACCATTATTACCCTGTTTTCAAACATTAGATTGAAGGACATTTCTACAAGGAATGCTGCCCCATAACACTGGCTAAAATTTGTAACAAACTAAATTTAACCAATTGCACGGTTTGTAGGGGAGGAAATGCTATAAATGTCTAAGACCTCACAAGTTGGGGAGGCTGAGAATGCTGAAATATTACAGGATGACAGGATGTGTTACTGAATGTCATGATACTATCATACTTCCATTGTTAAAACTGGAGGCATGGAATTAGAGACAGTAATCTACACAAGCAGGCCCAATGAGAATATAGTTGTGGTAACATTAAATTCATACATCAAGAAAGAAAAAAAAAAATGAATTAAAAACAAGGCAACTCCTTAAGTCTTCGAGCTACCCCACTGGTAAAAATGGACAAAGAAGCTCACCACAAAAATTCCCTCCAAAAGAGATGACTTAAGCAGGCAGACTTTATCACAAACTGTGGAATTGGTTGATTCAGCACTTTCTTCAAGAAACCTTTGCAGTTCTCTGTAAGAAGGATACTGGATTGACCTGGAGGGATCTGACACATAAAGAACAGCATATTTTGCACCCGATTCCTCCATGGAACTGACAAGCTTGGATAAAACTTCCCCTACAAATACATAGCAAACACAAACATTTAGCAGATTCATATCTAGCAAAATCCATAACATAGATAAAAGTGTATATACCTTCAGATTGTGTCCTGTCAACATTTTTAGCATCTTGAGAGCCTCCATTGCAGAACACAACCAAATCTGTTTTCCCCCTGTGACTATCTTCCATCCTCTTTGTCAAATAGTCCTGTCAATGGGAAAATAAAGGGCATCAGGTCACCATTACAGGAACCAAGATTCCATAATGGACCATGTCAAATTAATTTGTTGATTACTTGTACTGAGTGCAAAGCTGTGATTTCTTCATCATTTGTACCACCCATGGAGCAAGATCCATGGAAAGCAACATTGGCAATTCCCGTATCATCTCCACAGGCTTCAGAAAATCCTGAAACCAAAGTGTTTTCCAAAAGCAAATCCTCTGATGCAGAAACATAGGGAAACGCCACAGAAGTGTTGGATCTGGCAAAAGAGATCTGTTCATAAAAATGGAACAGTGTCACAGTAAAAATATATAATGGAATGGAACCAAACTCCATTATTTGAATTATAACATATACAATGGAATAGGAAGGAAAGTGGTGGAGTTCATTCCATCAATTTGAGACTTTCTTGTTACCCTTCATGTTAGGGTACACTCAATGGAACAATCCTCTCTTCGTCTATTTTAGTAATAATTCATCCTTTTACCCCTTCTACCTAAATACAATACCACGGAATGAAGATGTCGATGAGTTCTAACTTCGGCAGCAAGAAAGGGCTGAAATGAAGAATCAGCAATGATCGGGTTCCATAGCCCCATAATAGAAGTTTACAATTTTGATTGTGACCCTACCCTAATAAGGATTAGGCTCTATTAATTACGATCGGGTTTTGTTGTCTAAGTCTAGCACATGGAAGAGGTTTATGGTGAGTAGCACAATAGAGATGGTGGTTGGGCTTCTGTTGTGACACAGATACATAGTGAATGTGAGGGTTTAAGCATCAAAGGTGCATGGCAAAAGTTCTGATGCCATTGATACTGGATAACATATTCTGCAAAATCCAATCTCATAGGCCTCATCTGCTAAGGATTTATATTTCTACAATAAGCTTAATATAAGACAATAAAGTAATTATTTATTCTGCTCTGTTCTTTTTCGAAATGATGGAATGGGACATTTGATTCAGTCTATTATAAATTACGCAAACAAAGGAATAACATTTCTAATCTATTCCATTCTGCACTATTATCTTTTGATCAATTCTTTTCCATTCTCAACCATCGATCCAAACATAGCCCTAGAAATCTCAAATCATATTTACTCAACATGAAAACTTGACACAGACTGCACGTCATAATTCTCTCACCTTAAGCAGGTCTAAAAGGGCTGAGTCTGCATGTTTGTTCATGCTTAAATCTGAAGATTGCAGCTGCAAAAGAATAACGCAAAATAGTTTACTCAACAAATGCTACCATACTAGTTGGCAGGAATCTAATACCAAGTAAACAATAAATACAAAAGCTGCAATATAGAAGCTTAAGAGATATTACCTCTCTACCAACGAATAAAAGTGCCAGATCCAGAGGCTCCTGAAATTTCTTTCCTTTGCACTATCCAAAATGTATAAAAATTAATAACGCTAAGCAACAACAATGATAGAAATAAATTGAACAAAGTTGAAACAAGGCTATCATAAATAGGAACAGAACTGCAGAGTACATAAGCCAGAAACCAGTCACGAAGATTAAGATAATACCAGAAAATTTGACCAGCCCGCTTCAGATATAACAGACTTTGCCAGATCATTAGGAGAAATGACTTTGTAATTTACAGATTCCTTCAATCCAGTTTCAGAGGCCCTGCAACAGTCCAGTCCAGTAAGATAAAAACGATCTTATTATTTGTTATAGTATACATGCAAACACGAGAAGGGAATACTCAACAACAACACACAAACCCATTCTTACATGTAACAAAATACATTAAGTATCATGCAATTAAAGATCTTGTCAGTTGCCACTAAAGACAATAAGAATTCAATGAGAATGTAGCATATTTTACCAACAAGTTTCGTTTTATCCCTGTTCACATTTTTCACTCATCCACTGCTTCCAATTCTCACTCTAGACTTCAAATCCACAAAATTCTAAGCCCTAAAGTACACCATATCTGCTCTTTTCTTGAACGATCCAGAAAATCTATCTCCTACTTGCGAACCAAAGCGTGTGCGTAACGCCAGTGAAAACCCTAAGAATGAAGAGTGAGTTTTTCACCACTTCAAATCCTCCCCGATTTTTTTCCGACTAGAACCTTTTGAACATACGGTTTCTATAGGCTAGCCACACTACAACAAAACCGTAGAATACCCAAACCCCTTCCGACAAAACCGAATTCCCCATTCTTCAGCTTCCAGAATACCCTACTCTGTCCTAATCATAAAACCCGACAACAACCTCGGCAATCACTAAATTAAACCTAAGTTGTTTGCTAATAGCCACATAGCAAGTAGATATTAATTGAATAAGGAAGTAAGAATCGTGAACTGACACAAACACGAAAGAGGATAAGAATCAGGAGTTACAGTTCATAATGTGATGACCAAAGGAATGCGGGAACGGTTGACGGAACTGCTAGCAATCCGTTTGGAATAAAAGCGAAAAGAATGAAAACACTTAGCAGCGGCACCGCCATCGTTGTTCCTGCAACACACAAACCAAATCGAAGTTAGATCGCGTGACACGTTCGATCGATCAGCTTCAGATCGAGTCCACGCAACATACAACTACAAATTTAAAGGCTCTGTGATGAGACAAATTCCACAATCCAAATCGATCGAATCAGAGAGAAAGAGAGAAAGAAAACCTAATCGTGAGTAACTCGCCCCCTTCTTTTTCGTCTGGTTTTGTTGTTATTATTATTTGTTTTATCAGAAAATTAGAAATTGTGCTCCTCACAGAGATCTATCTAAGCTGTTCAAAATTTATTAATGATTAAAAATGCATTTATGGTCCACATTTTTTTATTTTTGTTTTATTGTGGTTTAAATATAATCTTTTTCTTTTAAATAAATTCTTTTTAAAAATCAATTTTTTTTTTACTCCTGTAAAAGAAATAGTCATTTAAGTTCCTTTAAATCACTGGAGAAGTGCATTTTTTTCATTTTTTACATACGTATATAAATTTTCTTTTTTTACGAATTTTTTTACGAAAATGAAAAAGTTATATTAAGAAAGTACAACTTTACTGAAAGAAATAAAACTGAAGTTTGGAGAAAAGTAGAACTAAATCAAGTCCTCTTAACATGAACTAAACTCTAAACAATTTAATTCGTGTTATTTTAACATGATTTTAATTTTATCTTTTTTATTGAATTTTTTTATTTATAATCGTGTTATTACTATCTATTTTCATAAAAAAATATACTTATTTTATAAAAAAAAGAAAAAATTATACCTCTTTAATACTTTTATCGTGTTTTTAGTTATTTAAATACATCTACTTCTCTAAATCATATATAGTAATTGATTGTAATGATTTCATCTCGAGGTGAAACACTTCATATTACTAGGTTTTCAGTTATTTATAAGCTAAGAAACAATTTTTTTTTTTTGTAATAATTTTTTTTTCTATTTTTCTTAGTATTTTTCCCAATTTGGCTTGGATATAAAAGAAGTAGTTAAAATAATAGGGTGAGGTAGCTGCAGCTACTGCACCATGGCCGAGTTGGAAGAGAGAAGGAATGCGTCATCACTTTAGGCCGCCAAACAAACACTCACACTATAAACTCCAAAGTCCCAACTCGCTAGGAAACCAAAACCAAACCAAAAACTCTTCTCTGTTCTTTCCGTCCTCCTATTAATATTCGCAGATCTCTACACTATTTTCGATCTGCATTCTCTCTTCTTTTGTTGTTCGAGCTGAAACCGAGATTTGCTAGTGCCCAACTTCGAATTCCGAAGCAAAAACATGTTTTTGGCTAGACCCATTTTCCGAGGACCCTCCCTCTGGGCGTTGCACTCTTCCCACGCTTATTCCTCTGCCTCGGCGGCTGCAATTCAAGCTGAGAGAACCATCAAAGAAGGCCCCAGAAACGATTGGAGCCGAGACGAAGTTAAATCCATCTACGACTCTCCCGTTCTCGATCTTCTCTTCCATGGGGTAATTCCTTCTATTTTGTGCTTTAATGGGTTTCTGCAAAAAAACTATTTTTTTTTTTTGGTTTTTAGTTGTTAAGTTGGTAAGGAAAGTCCATTATTTTTGTTAGAAATAATGTCTCAAAGATTTCCTATTCACAACTGATATTATGAAAATAATGTATATAGTTGAGGGCAACCATTTTTCTGTGGGTAATTTTTGGGTTGAGCTAAACTTTAAGATATTGTTGGAGTCTATTTTAGGGGATAGTGTTGGACCTGTTCATTTACTTGTTATTGGATTATACTTTGAACACTTGCGGGTGTCACAAACTCTTAGCATACAATACATGCATAATCAAAATTGTTGTAAATTTACCAAAACTTTGTTTCAATTGTTGGGGTGATTTGGTTTGTCAGGCTCAAGTTCACAGACATGCCCATAACTTTAGGGAAGTGCAGCAATGTACTCTGCTGTCTATCAAAACAGGAGGTTGCAGTGAAGATTGTTCTTATTGTCCACAATCATCCAAGTATAATACTGGAGTCAAAGGCCAACGCCTTATGAACAAGGAAGCTGTTCTCCGGTCTGCAAAGCGGGTACACTTTTTCTCAGATTTCATTGTTGATCTCTAGCTTTTGGTCTTGTCTTGTCATTATTGATCTCTGGAAAACTTGAATCTGCCTCTCAAATCACATCATGGAATGGACAAGTGCTATGTATTCATTTCAAACACTTCTTTACTTAGTATGAACGGATAATCCTTTTCCTGCAGGCAAAAGAGGCTGGGAGCACTCGCTTTTGTATGGGTGCTGCGTGGAGGGATACACTAGGAAGAAAGACCAACTTCAACCAGATCCTTGAATATGTGAAAGACATAAGGTAATGCAACATCATTTTATTTGTCAGCTTTGTTTACAGAATGATAGGCAGATAAGTCTTCTTTTTGGATTTTGTTGTTAAATGCATAAATGAAAGGTTGGTGGTGACTGAAAAGTTTGAATGTTTATGTATTGCTTTCAAGTGGAATATGGAATATAGTTTATTTCTTCTGTGAAAATGATAACACTTCGGTTATCTGCAGGGAAATGGGGATGGAGGTTTGCTGCACCCTTGGCATGCTGGAGAAACAGCAAGCTCTGGAACTCAAGAAGGCAGGTCTCACGGCTTATAATCACAATCTTGACACTTCAAGGGAATATTATCCAAACATCATCACAACAAGGACTTATGATGAGCGCTTGAAAACAATTGAGTTTGTTCGTGATGCAGGGATCAATGTTTGTTCTGGTAGTTATATTAACTTACAAATTAAACTTATTAGTAATTTGCTATAACTTATAGTCAATTGATCAAGATGAATATAATATATAGACTGGTTCAAGCTTGTGCATTTTGTTTGTAAGCATTTATAACACCTCATTCGTTATGAGCCATCCATTATTAGTAATGAATATATGATATATTATGCAGTAAAATATCTCAATGTGATGAGAAGGGTTATCCTTCTTACAATTGTTTGACCAGCTGAGAATTATTTACAGGAGGAATAATAGGGCTTGGAGAAGCAGAGGAGGATCGTGTAGGTTTGTTACATACACTGTCAACACTTCCCACCCATCCAGAGAGTGTTCCTATTAATGCACTTGTTCCGGTGAAGGGAACCCCTCTAGAGAATCAGAAGGTGAATTCATTAAATAATTGAATCATTAGACTAAACCAATAGCAAAGAAATGTCAATCACCTTATTGTCCTTAATTTCTGATTGAGTTTATAGACCATGTTGGGATTGATGCATCATCAGGAATTGCTTGAAACTTACTGACTCTTGTGTCTGATATACCAGTTTACACAAACTGCTGTCACATTGATTTGAATTGTGTATATGACCCATCTGCAATATTTTCAGCCTGTTGAAATATGGGAGATGATTCGGATGATAGCCACAGCACGTATAATAATGCCAAAAGCAATGGTCAGGTTGTCTGCTGGCAGAGTCCGGTTCTCCATGCCTGAGCAGGCGTTGTGTTTTCTGGCTGGTGCAAATTCCATATTCACTGGTGAAAAGCTTCTCACTACACCTAACAATGACTTTGATGCTGATCAACTCATGTTCAAAGTTCTTGGACTTCTCCCAAAAGCTCCAAGCTTTCATGAAGGTGAAACTAGTGAGACAGAGGAATACAAGGAAGCAGCTTCTTCTACTTGAGTTGGTCAGCGCCTCCAAAAAATATCTACGACCCTTCAGCTTCTTTTACTGCTAATTAGCATGTACTTGGTCTTAGGTTTCATTGAGCTCGTCTATACTCAGATTTTATGACGTGAACTCCAACAAACTAAACATAATTGTTGAAGACATTAATTTTTTTCCTTGACTAGGCTTTGTCAAGCATAAATTAATGAGTGAAGAAGTAAAAGTTGACCTAGTTTTCTGCATCATCGGTCTAAAAGTGTACTATTTTCTTGTGATTATCGCCTTTTTTGTGTGGTAGGTAGTTGGACATTTAACAAACAGATCCTCTGAAATGGTTATCTCATCATTTTGTTCTGTGAGAAAAACATTTGTAGTTTAAATTTGAATTGAATGAAACTTTAGGAATGTTAACCTGCGTTTTTATTTTCTACTTTCATTTGTTTTATTTTTTATTATAAAAATGTCACATTATTTTTAATAGTTTTTTTCTGAAAAAGTTGCATAAGAAACTATTCCAAGAAACCCCGAGTTTTATTCAAATAGGATTTTATAAAATTGTTCAAAATGAGTGAACTTTTGAAAACTATCCAAGGGCAAGTCTTGTGAAATACGATTGAATTTAAATTTGCAACAGGTAATCATGATCGGATTTGACGGCCTCATCTATTTATTATATGGTGGCTACCAATCAATATTAAATATTCCACCAAACATGAAGTTCAGTCAATCCAAAAATGCAAAATACGTTTTTCAGAGTCATAAAACACGACTTCAATAAAGATATTAAAAAAACTCATTTAAAAAAAAAAACATAAAACTCACGTTGTTTATCTAATCGTTGCTGTAGATAAAAAGAAATGAAATACCAAAATTTTGTTCATAAATAAGCACTTTCATGTTTAGAATTAATGAAAAGATTATACAAAATCATAATTAAAACACAGCTTCTCTTGTTCAGAATCATGTTTTAATTCACAATGCATCATCCATAGTCATAATTTCTTCTAAAATAGACCCATTTTGATAATTTTATTTTTTAATTGCCCTTAATTTGTAACAAAAAACGTCAAGAAACGTAACTCCAGTACAGTGTTGAACCACCCTTCCAACCAGTCTTGTATTGGTGACATCGAAATAAGTTCAACGATAAAAGACTTCAAATACAAGCATGAGAGCTAAATTAATAAGTTCAACAATAAAAGACTATTCAAAACAGCCAAGGAAACTACTGTTGTGCAGGTGAAAATAAACCAATCAAAGAAATAAGTGTCCAAAATCATTGACATAGAATTATCAAGGATTACATCGACACCTGTTTCTTATCTTATAAATAAGACGTGAGATCCTGTATACAGAAAAAGAATAATGACCATAAATTGCTCGCCCATTACAATTAGGCATGCCTGGGTATATTCTGTGTTCCTCATCTTGCAAACAGATACCATGCTAACCGGATAAAAGATCAAAAAGGTACGCTTCGAACGAAATCAGTCAAGATTTTCCGGCAAGGTTATAGTCCCCCACAGTGAGAAAAACATGCTCACCAAGAACCACTTCCACAGCAGGTAGCTGATCAATTGAATCAATAATTTTCTGCAACGGGAGAAAATGATGAATGTGCATATTTCAACCATTAACTAAAACAAAGACAGGACTATATAACTCGATCAAACCTTTCTATTTCCATCTTGAAACTCAGACTTCAACTTCGAATGATCTCTTGATAGCAGGTAAGTTTGCAAATTATGTGCACATTTTGCATCACCTGTAACAACTTGACAGTAAGTCGAAGCAACCAAGAATCACAGATGATGAAAGGGAATCGAAGTACAGTCGGAAAGCGACATATTAACTTGACTGAGAAAACAAACCTGTAAACAGTGAAAGAATGGCTTTTTGGTTAAACATCAATGCAGGTCTCGTCAATGTGATACCAAATGACATGCCGGCTATCCCATGGAACCTCTCTTCGCCAAGGACAACCTGCAGTTGTTCAAAGAATATTAAGATGGAGTGGCTTGAAACCAAGACACATGACTGCTTTGTAAAGAAACACAATTGCCTCAAGGCTAACAGCATATCCACCAACATGATATAGGACAGGTAAACTAAGGGTTATTAAAATACAGTACATAATGAATTTGTTCCCAGTTTAATCATTTTAAAATTACTCCTAAAATATATAATTTGGCAAATATCAGAGTTTAAGAAATATTCCAATAAACAATCGTCAAAATTGCATTAATAACCATCGATGGCAAATACAAGGTAATGTACTGACAAAAAACTAAATGGGAGGTTTACCAACGATCGAGTGGGGTTAATTGCCAAGACTACAATTGACATATGTACTTAGGGAAAAAGCTTTGTAGCATAAGATAGAGCTACATAAAGTTAAGGCACAAATATTACTTTTTGCATAACTATTGCTGCACAATAGGAAAGAGAGTGACATTAAGCTCAAACCGAGACAACAAAAATGTTTTATTTATATTTAGCAAATGGAATCAATACAATAAATAAAAGATAGGTGATATCCACTAATGATAACGATATGATACAGGAATAAATAAAAATATTCCTAACTATATGTATGTATGTATGTATTCTTGATTATATACGATTTGCTCCTCATTTCTATAATTATAACAAGTATTTTCAATAAAACCTGGTGCAAAAAGGATTTGGTTTATTTTCAATAAAAACATTTAAACTCAAGGCATCTCATAGATCAATAAAAGGAAAGTTAGCAACCAATTAATGTACAGCACTGAAAAACGGAAAAGAAATAATAAAAATGCATTTATCTTAATTTAGAGAGTGCATATCAGCATATGCCCACACGTTGTCACTCTAACTTGCATCACTAAAAAATTCAAGGTGACTTTATTTTGCCCATATCGTAGAGAGACCATTCTTGTAGTCCAACCATAATAATTTGTTCACGTGGAAATAATGAAAGAACACAGCTTAAAGATGATACGAATTCAAAAGCTTCCAAAAATTCTCTAGGTTCATCTTATTAGATAGCTCTACCCAGGCCAAAATGTAAAGAAATCCTTTCAAAAAAGCTTTGATGAGAAATCAGACACAAAAAATGCACCAATGTTAACAATCAGCCCTAAGAACCCAATACAAATTTATCCGTTTTCTATCATGCTGATCCAGTTTCTAGCACAATGTTAACAGTGTACTGCACAACCAACAAGTGAACTATCATCCCCATGATGAATGTTACTGTTAAAATCACAGCACCGGGATGAAAATTTTATACTAATTTTAGCATTAAGTTTTAATGGATTGAAAGTTAAGCAAAAAATTACTTAACGGCTAGCTAACTTTACCCATTATAGAACAACAAAGTGAAAGTAAGCACTGGAGCTGACAGCATCTTAACCTCATACATGTTAATAGAAAGAATAAACCATCCAACCCCAATAAGGTCAAAATTAAACAACTTACTGCATGTGCAGGCATCAGAGAATTTGGAAGCAACTGAGTACCAATAGCTTCCCTGATGTAGGATTCCTGCAAAGCATACAAGATAAAAGAAAATCAGATTACAAAGTTGTCGCTAACAAGAAGCATTGTTCAACTATAGCCAGCCCAAAACGCATGATGCAAATCATGCATACAAGACCACAAAAATATTGAGAAAACTAGCTTCTTTAACAAGGCAATGTAGAAGACAAAATGTCTTGCATGTGTGTATCTATAAATGAGTACACTATTAGTCTTCACTAGAATCAAAACTTGCAGTAAACCTCCTTCCACACTAGGAAAAAAATATTCTTGGGTGACCAATAATGAAGATTATACAAAAGCTATGCAATGGATATGCAACAAGTCATTTCTTTGGTAACATTAGTACGTGTATAATTCGTATATCAGGTGAAATACACCAAGGAGAAAAAAAATCCCCTCTTAAAAATAGCACCCCGAGACCCCTCCCCTCCACATTATCTACAAATATCTCTGTCCAGCAATGCTTTACGTAAAATGCATAAGCGTGGGATTTCAAAGTCATTTATTGGATCTCCTAATTCTTACCTGCGAATGCAAAACTCTTTGAGACACTGATTTGTCATCGTCTAATGATTCAAAGTAAACTTCCACCGTGTCAGTTGGCTCAAGAGCAACTTTCTTCCGTAGCTTCTGAATCCTATTAACAATCTGTACAGTAAAATTTAATATAAATATATATATATATATATTAAAAAAAAACACAATTGTGGGCCTTAGAAGTTGCAAGTGGAAAAATTAAATAAAAGTAAAGCATGATAAAATGTATAACATACAGAGAGATTATTGTAAGAAATAGCATGCTTATTAGGTTTTAGGCAAAGAGGAAGCAGATAGTGAAAAAAGACACTACGTCTGAAGAGTGAAGACTCTACGTCAGAAACTTGCACATGAAAGAACCAATTCTTCCAAACATTGAGGAATGGTAGGAGTAAAGAGTAATAATATAAATTGGATGTTTCTTTCATTGTATCCATATACTTTACAAACATTATAGAACTACCTAGGGTGTTTCTTAAACGGTAATCATGTTACCTCTCGGGCAGCACCAGCCTCAAACAATGAATCATCAGGGCGCAAGTCCAATATCACTAGAACATCACCTAAAAGAAAAAAAGACAGCACACATCAAGGAGAAAACACAGCTCACTTGAACATTAGTTATTTTAATAACTGTAGAAAAAGGAGTTATTATTAGCTATTAAAGATTCTCACCATCTCCAGCAGCATCAACCTCATTCTCAGTCAAACCATCAGGTCGTTTAAAATCACGTAGAACCTGAAAAAGATAAAAAAGAGAATAAGGTTCCAATTTTACTAGACCACAGTCTACACTTCAAGTAAGAATCCCAGGATAGTAGAATGCCTCTACAAATCTCCCTTTCAGGTGCCAATAAATTCAAAAGTACGACTGCTTGTCACTTCATATAGGAAGACACATTAAAGAAAATTATTTGCGGTCAACATGAACAACCAAAATTAAAAGGAACAGTTTTTACAAGGGTATTTGATAAACAGATTGACAATGTTCTAAATAAAACAAGGTACCCAAGAAAACATTCACTTGAATAAACTTCCCTATAAGTACTTATAGTAGAAGAAAATAAGCTAAAATGAATTAGACATCTCTTATAAGTCAAAATCTTGTGTACTTGCACTTCAACTTTTATAGAAGTTATCTCATCTATCATCTCCAAACACGAACTACACCAACATCATCCTGGCACCGTGAATACTAAAACTTCAGTAAGTTCAATAGGAATTCTCTCATCTCCATAATAACCATAAAGAACACATGCTATTTAATTATGTATAAGTAAATATCAATGGAAACTAATTAGAAAAGGAAGGCCTCTGCTCGATAAAAACAGTTTTAGTCATCCCACAAGATCCGCACCTTAATATCAGTCAGCTTCAAACAGTGATTTGCTATGATAACTTCTCCAGCATTCTCAAAAGCCAAAATGTTTTCCTGTGACATTGCTTTGACTTCTTTGGCAACAATGCCCATCGATTTTCCTAGTCTTTTACCTAAAACACTGCAAAGAAAAAAAAAAAAAAAAAAAAAACAAAAAAAAAAAAAAAAAAAAAAAAAAAAAAAAGCAACGTTACAACATTGTGACTGGCATAATGAACAAACTTCACACAAAATAATGAAATGCATACCTAAATTCAGGCTCGGCACGTAAAGACGCATATTTTAAAGTATTATTACATGGAACAAGGGATCGTACATTGAGTTCCTCCAGCACATACTGCAATGAAAATACAATACAATTACAATTCAAAAGAGCAGAAGCCAAAATAAATAGCACAAGCAATTCTTTCAAAGTAAACCACTGAATAGAGGACACAAGGGATATAGACAAATATGAGAAAACACATTGTCAAAGCAAAGACAAAAAACAAAAGGGAAAGAAGGTCAAAAGCAATATCAACTCTAATTGTACTAGCTAGCCTAAAGAAGGTGCAAAAGAGGGTGTAAAAAAGTAAAAATCACACAAAAGGTCACGATAACTTCAATTAAAAAAGGATATATCGAAGCTTATAATGTGCCATGTAGTTTCTCTTTTTCCCATCCATACTGGGTGTGCAACAAACTAAGTTTTTATTTGAAAGATCAATGACGAGAAAATAAAGGAATTGCATGCAAGAAAAACTCTCTTTGAGAGAAAAAATGGCCAAATAATATTATTGTTAGTAACATAAATACAGGTAGTCTAGTCAGACCTCTGAGAAGCTGTATATTTTGAGGAAAGTAACTTTTATTACCAGAAGCATCAGGGAAAAAAAATACTATCATACGAATTGATTTACATTAAAAAAAGAAGCTTCTTAAAAAAACTAAAAAACACAAACGGTCAACTGCAACATCTTGTCACATCATGCAGGTACCTCCTTCAATTTTCCATTTATGTCATCAAGGAAGTCTGCATCAGGATGAACTATAACCATCTCCCTGTAATGGCACGAAGTGATTAAATTCGTATATGAAATTAAAAAAATCAAAGACCTTCCGGACATGAGATACATTTTTGTATGCATTTTTTATGCTAATATACCTTAGTGGAGTCTTAAGAGGCTTGTTGTGCCGTTCACGAATGTTTCTAGCCAGATCAATTATTGTCATCATCCTTGAAACACTCTGCTCAATTCGTTCTCCCCTCTGTTTTGATCGTGCAGATAAACACAAAGATATAGCATATTAGGTGAATAATATATATCTTGATTACAATAAAGCAAGACCTGTTAAGTTAAACTGCAAAATGAAATTACTTTCCACCACAAAATCCAACTATGCTTTCTGGAGAGGGAGAATGAGGATGAAGGAGGTATACAAAGAATATGTCAGGAATGTTTACCTTAAATTCCTATTTCACATACCATATATTAAAAATAAGAGGAAGGGAGAATAAAAAATATGGAATACAAATTCAGCTAAATATACCAGTGCGAAGGGTTGTTAGCATACTTTTAAGAAGAATTCCTATTACAAAAGATAATATACAAATAAAATGGAGGAAAAAAAATAATTCTAGAGCAAGGTAACAAAGAAAATGCTCAAGCTATAAAAGCACACACAGCACATGAATTGTCCATGGACCAGGATCATTAATGTGACCCACAGACCCAAAGTTGAACCCTATCATGCAGAAAGGATATGTAACTGTGTTAGTTTCGAACTTTCTCGTCTATCTTTTGCATTTGTTCTGTAGTCAAACATTATAAAAAATATCTAATAAAAAATTCCAGTTTGTCTGTCAGATTCCAGAATAATCAAACAAATAAAGTGAACAAACTAAATTATGTATTTCTATTAGTATATTAAAAGAAAAGATAACTTAGCAAACTTTATACAATAGACATGTATACTATAAATGTAAATGTCAATAATAGATCGTTGATCAATAAGCACAAGCAACTACTAATATCCATGTTTTTTTGATCATTTAATTAATTGTATTAATTACAGGATTCAGAGAAAATATTAAATAAATCAAGATGTATACCTTTCCTTCTTCTGTGGGAAAACTGCAATAGTGTATGCTTTCATCTGATCCCTTACAAACTTTTCGCATATTTTGATAGAGGACCTCAGTGAAGAAAGGTGTAAAAGGCGCCATCACTTTACAGGACAACAAAAGGACCTGAAATAATTCAAATGATTGAGTATTCAACTGTATTAGCATAAAGAACCATAAATTTTCCGGTCATATTGCAACCGACCAGGGTATACATGAAAGATATCACAAACATACATTGTAAAGAGTTGATAGTGCTATCCTACAGTCTTCTTCCCCTGAACGACCTTTAAGTCTCTTACGGTTGAACCTTACATAAATATTGGTAAGGTTATCAAGAAACTTCAGAAGATAAGGAACCACCTACAATAAAAATTTTAATAATGGTAAGTGGTAACATGTTAGTAAATACTGTAAGTATTAAACAATAATTATGCCGCCAATAAAGCAAATGATGTAGCTGAACATCATAAACAGTGGCAATGAATCTTACAAACATAAGTAACAATTGTGATCATGGAAAGTGAAAATTGCTGACTTTAAGAAGTAAATGAAGCTAATGTAAAAGCATGACTTAAAGAAATGACAACGGAGATTAAATTGGGTGAGGCAACTAGTTCAAAATTTAAAGAGTTTGGGACACCAATTAAATCAGGTAAAACATAAACCATATATATTTAAACTTGGATGCATATTAGCTTAAAATATCCTAAAAAGGTTAAACAACTAATCAAATACATCTAACCATTGAGTATGCCATAAAAGGAATCAAGATATTTTTGTCAGATTCATGGATTCTTTCTCTCCATGTCTAATGCACAAAATTAGTTCACTAATAGACTTTGTTTTGCCATGTATGACAGATACTTTCCTCTTATAATCCGTGCGTTTTAGGTTAGAATTGGACGTCCTTTTACTTAAAAGAATTGTAGTGATATCAAGCTTTTAGTGACATTGAATTTAGCAGCATGCAATTAATGCCATTCTTTTCTTTGGTATATTATATTTGGTTGGAGCAGAATGACTTCACCAACATGGCAGTCACTTGACTTTTAGCAAGTCATTTTACAAGATTATGTTTATGGTTTGTCTTGGCATTTCTGTTCACTTTTGTTATAAATAGAATTGCCATGTACACACAACTTCTCATCTCCACCACATGATTGGCAGCCTTGCTGTACTCTTGATATTTCATATTCCTAGTTCTATATAGACATTTTTTTTGCATCAATATTCTCCCTAGAGTTGTACTTTCCACAAATAAAATCAATCTCTATCCAACAAAAAAAACAGCAAAAGCACTACTGACCGTGTAAAGGCGGTACCCATCCATTTCCTGTCGGACAAAATGAATAAGGCTTTGGGTGGCTGAGTTAATCCATTGATCAAGAACATTCGATGACTTAAAAAGTGAGGCCTGATCAAAGGGGACAAAAGGTGCTAGACCTTCAACTTCCAGCCTCTTTGCATTTTGAACAAGGAACCTATACGCATTATACCAAGGAAGGAAAACATCCCTGACCTGGATCAGAACAACACAAAATGGAAGTACCCATTGTTGTTCAGTTAAAGATTAATAAATAGTGCTTTGGAAAAATGAAATTAATATATTGAAAATAAAACCCAGATAAATGATACTGACAACACCATAAACTCCTTCCTTCTTGAAGCGAAGTGGCTCAGCACGCACAACAGGAGAGTTGATAAGGTACAATCGCAAGGCATCCTATCCAACAGACAAATAACATCTTAACTGTTTTTATAATACTAATCACATATGTTGATACCATGGTCATAGACTCATAATATGGAAAGGCAACCAAAACATGCATCCTGATGTTGAAAGTAAATAAATTTTGCAACCAAAAGATAAACTCAAAAAGTTCTTACTGCTCCATAATCATTAATAACTTCCATTGGTGAAGGATAATTTTTCAAGCTTTTACTCATCTTTTTCCCGTCTTCAGCAAGGACAAGTCCATTGCATATTAGATTCCTAAACGCAGGCTTGCCAAATAAAGCAGTAGCGAGCACCATAAGGGTATAAAACCTGGAAAACAGAAAAGCAGAAAACTAAAATACACAACCATAATTGAAGAGGAAACAGAAGTTAGGGACAACATCTAGCAAAAAATTTCAAACAGAGAATATGATTTCACAAGATAATTTGGAACTATAAAATTATTTGGCAAGATAAAAGATATAACTAATAAAAGCAGTAACAACATGAAGAAACAAACGCATAATTAGAAGCATAGTGATCAAAGCCTTTGTAATAAGTTAGGGTTCTCATTTCCCTGGTTCTAGTTCAACCAAAAATAGAACCACCCCCAAAAAACTTTTCACTAAAACGAATAACATTTTCAGAATAACATTTCAAAGCTAAAAGTGAATCTACAACCAAAGTGGTGAACAGGCCCCTATGACAAGACCAAATGCTAAAATAAAGAAACTGACCAACCACGTGTTTGATCCAGCCCTTCAGCCACAAAATGGCCAGGAAAATTCTTCTCAAACAGCTCAACATTTTCAAAAGGATAATGAATATACGCATATGGCATGGATCCACTCTCAAACCAGCAGTCAAACACCTGAAAGATAAAACAACGGATCCATAAAAATGTAATGAATCTGCTTATTGTCATGTTTTTAATTCCAATAATACTGAAAATGAACATCTCAAGTTTCTCAATTAGGAATTTTGATTTCAAGCTAATGATGGTGTTGACATGATTTTAATAATTACTGATATTTACTACAATTATTAATACTATATTCCGTTAGAGGTGGCAATTATCCTTTAACCAGCTTAACCAACAGTGTACAGCATTTCAATTTTCACTACCTAAAAGAATAAATGAACACTATAAAACCCTGACTGAGAGGCTATATTAAAAGCTAAAAAAAAGCATTCTTTACATCATCAACACGGCGAAGCACACGACCACTGTCAGATTTAATTGTAATATGATCAATGTTGTGACGATGAAGATCAAACACCTGTAGAAATCATTACGACAGGATTAGTGATCTTATAATTTAGCAAAAATATCCATAAAGACTAAGAAAAAAAATAGAGCATTCATTTTGGAAACAAAACCCATAAAAGTTGAAACATACTTGAATATGAAGAGCCACTTTAGACAATAGCAGGTATATTATGTTCACTTTTATAATGTATGGTCAAAGAATTAACATAGCAGATCAAGCTTTTAAGTGAAACTTCCAAGCTACAACAAACATACACGTAAGCTGCCCATAGGCCAACACAAGATGTAAGATTATATCTTGTTGCATTACAGTTATTTCTATTAATTTCCCAGGGGGAAGAGGAAAATTAACAAACCTGCATCCTAGAGACAATACACAAAATTAAAAGCAATTTTTACGGTGACTATAGGGTTGAAACAACAGAAATCTGAAGCATACAGGCACTGGAAGTAATTAAAAAATCAAGAAAATGCTCTGTTTTTATGGCATTTGCACAAGGAAACTTACTTGGATAAGATTTTAGTGATTGCGACATACTGATGATATTTGAATCATTTGATTTTTCTATTAATTTGGTAAGTCCATTTATAAGACATTTATTTTTTATAACTTATTCTTCTTGTTTAATATTTTTTAATTTTGGTCAACTAACCTAACACAATCAACAACCCATTATATCTTGGGAGGACTAACCTTTAATATTTTCAACTCAATCTCAAAATGGGTTCAACCCATTATTTTTTGTCGGGTTGCTTTGGGTTAACTAATTTTGGCATCATTAAATTGCAAACCAAATATAATATCCACCAAGAAGAGGTTTACACCGGAAAAATATATATTTAATAAGTAGAAAACAAATTAGTATTTATATTCTCCACGTGGTTGAGGAGTCATTATGAAATATTTCCATGAAGCAACTAGGGTAAAAGTAATTAAGCAAAAAGGGGCAAGTACATATGCACTTATCATTATTCTTCTAAGAACTTCTACAATTGTGAGTGTAACTTCCACTTTGTAATCATTTAGTTAGTTAGTTAGTTAGTTACAATTTGTTTGTTTTGGAAACCAAACATCGACTAAAGAGACAAGTAAACCATAATTAATAAACCTCACCTTAAATACCAATTTTGTGAGGTTGATCTAGGCCTAAACCACTTTCTAGGCTATAACAAAGTGATCATAAAAAATATTATACAAGCTATATACGTGAATTCATGCAAAACAATAAAATTTGCTGTAACAAATACAAATCTATGTATTTTCAGAAAAGAGAACAAAAATGTCTAACCTTTACACCCGAAAGCTCTTCAAGTTTTGCAACAGAATCTATGACAACTATTTCCTTCTCATCCTCGCTAATCCATAGAGGGAGAGGGGTTCCCCAAAATCTACTACGACTAATTGCCCAATCTCTTGCATTTTCCAGCCAATTGTGAAATCTCTTGTCCTGAAAAACATACGAACAATACAAAGATTTCATAAGCATAGATTGCAAACAACTTAAACTTTGTTTCCAATGCCATTTGCCTAAGATAGGTTACGGGACATAAACATATGGTTTACAAAAATACAGATTGCATACAATTTAAAATCCATTTCCAGTGCAAATTTTTACCCTCAGATATGGAATGAACTAGGTTCATGTTCATGGCCAACCTTAGTAAAGTGTCTGCATATTTGAAGGAAGTTTCCAGAATTGAGATATCTTAGTTTCCTTCCTCAAATTTCTCTAATTGCAATGATGTCCTCTGTATTGTATTATTACCCTTGCTATGTACAAATATTTCTACCTAAACATGTTAACCACAGCACATATTTATCCGTCCTCAATCATTAACACAAAGAATCCCAATTAATATATTCACATATTCCTCACAGAAAATAAATAACAAAGGTACTTGCAGAAATAATTTATTCCTTTAAGCTCACATTGGCCAATTCTGAAAGCAAAAGGGAAGCAAAAAAAAAAAAAAGATCAAATAATAAACAAACAATTTAATAATAAATCCATGATGTGTTAAGGAAGACACTATGTACCTTGACAAAATCAGGGACCCAGTAGGTCTGCTTATTGTTTTCCAGCAATTGCTCTTTCAACAACTCCACTCTAACAAACCTATAATAGAATAGATTAACATTTGAATAATGCATAAAAATAAAAGCCAGGCCCTTCATTGTAAAAAATGCATACTATTGTTATTAACAAAATGACTATTATTTATCCAAGAAAACTTTTCACTACTTAAAACATCCTCAATATATTTGTTCTGAAAACAAAAGTTAGAAAGCTAGAGATCAGAAGTTGCTCACTTTTCTCTCTATACACTTTGTACTCATTCCACAAAAAACAATAATAAATATGGTATATTTGGGCAACCTTTATTTCCAAAAGCTAAACTCTACAATTTGGTTGTCTCTCAGAAATTCGGAGACTCTATCACTGAACTACTACCGGAAGTTATGAAGACATTAGGGGAAGTCCCAAGCTGCAGCCCTACAAGAGTTTTTAAAACCACTCAAAGTCACAGACAGACCTTCATTCTCTGTCTATTAAAAGCATCATTTATCAATATCCTAAGTAGTGTGTGCGGGTGTGTGTATATTTCTAAAAGTGTCTGAGTAATATTAACAACAATTATTGATAAGAACCTTGAGAGAGCCTCACATAAAAGCTAGTTGCTGCAGTTGGAGAGCCCAAACCCCACACACTACAATCCAATACTACCAATGCGAACTCAAGTCTCATATTTTGCAATTGGATACTAATAATTATCAATATTCAATATCACATTCTACTCAAAACCAAAGAAAGACAACACGGGCACTCATAAATTGTGCTTAGATGAAATTATGAATGCTGGTGGAATCATAAAACAAAAAGTAAACCATAGGTAATATGCCATTTTTTAATGAGAACAGGTGAAAGTAAATGAAGCAAGTAAAATTAACTACTACAGCTAAACAAAGCAGTCAAAAGTTAAAATCTTGATCAAACATGTTTACCAGCTCGGAACAGCTCTGTAAATGAGAGGGGTATCAGATCTCCAGCAGTATGGATAAGAATGTGTAAAAGATCCAGACTTGAGCAATCTACCCTTTGCCTAAGGAAAGATGAAAAGGGAAAAAAATTAAGCAAATCCTACTAAAACAATGTTTTAAGATGAACATGCTTCACTCCAAGACATAATAAAGTTAACTTCTATGAAATGTTCTCATCTTAAGCTCAACTTTAGATAGTAACTTAGACAATCTAGTAAAAGGGTTCCTTCAGAAGACAAGCAGAAGGAGGAATTGAAGAAAACTTTTGCGTATATATTGTCCTGTACACAGTATCAGGTTTATCTTTTGTTCCCACATATACTCGGTCAAAAACACCAAGCATTTTCTCTCGTTTAATCTTTTGGCAGTCCTCCAAATAAGTTTCTAGTTGGAGTTTAAAAAATGGGGCATTTCTGTCCCAACTAGAGTTTATCCCAAATTTTAGACAGAAATATTAGGAAAAATAGAAGAGTGACTTCCACTACATAAGAAACTTCGTTAATCATCCAAAGCACCATAAATGATTTAAAATTCATAATGGGCTAGTGGCTTCTCATAATTATAGATATGTAGAGAATACCTTCACAGCTTCAATGATATCTTTGTCAGCTTGTTTGATGTAGCACCCCTTAAAGTCAGTAATTTTTTCAGTAAAGCAGCCATCATCATCAACAGCTACAGTTAGATTATCCTACAGACCGACATAGTATTTCAGTAACATATAGGAAAGATAATATCCAAGTTCCAACAATACATATAAAAACAGAAGGGAAAATCTTAAAAAGTTGTGTACTATCACCAAGCTTGCCAGTACAATTAAGTAGCAGAGAGGAAAGTCACCATAAAAGATGCAGCATTGCAATGGAAAAGATGGAGATAAATAAGAAATGTATCAATATGAAAAATCTTCCCTAGGGACAGAGGAAAGATAAACATATGAAGGCATGCAAACCAATGATTAAGAATATTTACTCCATTTACTCATCATAGAATTGTTTCTCTAGCATTTCATGAGGGAAAACTTTATGTTCTTAAAAGAACAAACCTTGCTAAGGATTTTATTTTCAATGCAAACACGGAAATCATCTTCACCAAAAGCAGGGGCGCAATGGACAACACCAGTACCACTATCATCAGTTACATAATTGTCGGCAACAACTCTAAAAGCTGTATCAGATAACTCCTTGAAGTAATCAAATAATGGTTCATACCTGCAGAACATGTTATCTTATGAGTTCCAATACTCAGTGAGTATGCAAAATGTTTTTAGAAAGTCTCAAGATAGAAAATATAAAGTGATACACTGAAGTTAACTAACATAAAAGATCAATGCAGTATAGGGCAGAACTGCTCACTTTGTCCCCACTAATGATGCTCCTGAAAATTTCTCCAGTAATTCAAAAGAATCTAAAACATTTTCCGTTTTTCCACCTGAAGCTCCCTTGGTCTTGGCATTTTTATTCTTAGTAACGTCATTTGAACTATTAACAACAGCTTCTTTGGGCTTCTCCTTAGGGTTATGGATTGCAGACAGACGAGATTCAGCAACAATATAAACTTTACCAGTGTACTTATTGCGAACCTGATTGCATCAACTCCAAAAATTAGTGATCAAGTAACAAGAAAATAAACAAACAATAGTCTAAACAATATGTGTTTACAAATTAACAAAAGGATGTAATAGTTTCAAATGGTCAATTCAAATGACTTTTCATTATCCTTATCATTATTTTTCGCATAAGTTCTGCACACTTCAAGATACTTTTGTCACATGAACATAAGTTTTATTACAGGGACGGAACAGCTAGTCATTAGAGGCAAAAGCAAATTGCAACCAAAATCTTCCTACTGATGAAAAAGACGAATTGTAAATAGTTGTAGGTAAACAGACTTAACCAACCTTCACATATGTAAAATTGGCATTGATACACAGAGCAAGATTGCTAGGAAGAGTCCATGGAGTTGTAGTCCATGCTGCAAAAGATGCACCATGCGGATCACCCACGACAGGAAACGTCATGAATACTTCAGGATCAGATACATCCTGCACCAACAACATAAAATTTCAGATGCAGATACAATTGCAACAACATAGAACAGATTCCTGTTTGCATAAATCTGTCCAAAAGCCCTTGTAGAAGAAAAAAAGTAAAATAAATTAAGCATCTCTCATAAGCTAAAATCAACTTATCCACTTCAACAATGCATCTTACCTTCTTATCGAAACAGATTAAGTTTCAACTAATTTCTCACAAAGCTAAGTTTTATAAGCTGATTTCAGCTTATAGGAAACACTCGATGATGCATTTTACTTTCTTATCAAAACCAGAAACCAGAAACAGCAACAAACAAGTTAGGTAGATTGGTTGCATGTAATCACCACTAACCTTATAGTTCTGCCCTGCCTCGAAATTAGAGAGCGGAGTTTTGCAGCCGGTGCTGTACGGCATGACCTAGAACAACAAAAAATGCAGCTAATGTGTTGAAACAGAAACGATACCGAACAAACTGAAACAGAAACGAAGTGCAGTGAATACCTTGAAACCTTTATAAACAAGGTTTTTGGCATACAACTGAGCGAAAACCCACCACACGGACTCCATGAACTTGAGGTCCATTGTCTTGTAATCATTCTTAAAGTCGATCCAGCGGCCGGTGCGCGTGATGACGGTCTCCCACTCTGAGACGTAGCGCGTGACGATGCTGCGGCACTCCTCGTTGTACTTGTCGATTCCGAGTTTGAGGACGTCCTCCCGCTTCTTGATGCCGAGCTTCTTGTCGATCTCGTTCTCGACGGGGAGGCCGTGGCAGTCCCAGCCGAAGCGGCGCGTGACGTGGTGGCCGGTCATGGACTGGTAGCGCGTGACGATGTCCTTGATTGTGCCGGCGAGGATGTGGCCGTAGTGAGGGAGGCCGGTGGCGAAGGGAGGGCCATCGTAGAAGATGTACTCGGGCTTGTCCTTGGTGAGAGCTAACTGAGTGTGGAAAGCGTCGATTTCAGACCAAAGTTCTAGAATCTTCTCTTCCTGCTTCGAGAATGTGAAGTCCTTCCCCTCGCAAACGTCTTCCATGCTTCTCTTCGGAGACGATGAACACTCAGCGGCGGCGACTACACACACTGAGCAGGAATCAGGGTTTATGCAACAGTGACGGTAAGTCTATTCAACCTTAACTGTAATTGTAGCTCGCAAAATGGACTATGGGGAGAAATTAAAATAATATAATAATAAATGCATTTCTTTGACATTTTTATTCTGTGAATCTTATTTTATAAATGAGGAATTAAAAAAAAAAATACACTAAGACAATAATCACACTCAACATGTTTCCATTAAAAAAAAATCAGAGGAAGATGATTTTCTTATGTTACTGAAAAGATATTTAATCCAATAAAACAAAATAAAAATGGTGTTTTCTTTAAATTTACGGGTTTACTTTTTATTCTAATTTCATTACAATTTTTTTCTTTTAATTATTTTAGAATTTAAAAATGTCAAAAGTTAACCAAACACATTTTTAGACATGTCCAAAAAAATCTTTAGCCTATAATTTTCTTATAAATATAATTCATAATATTATAAAAAACATAAGATCTGGTTTGATCAAGTTCAGTTTTAATTTAATATAAACTCTAAATCATACAAAATCAGTGTGTTTTGTCGTTGGTTTTAATCAATTTTTGTTACCAAAAACGTCTTATTAATTTCTTTTATAATTTTTATCCCTTCATATTTTCAACTTATTCTCATTCATAAATAAATTATATAATTTCAATGCAAACTTATTGTCATGTTTAGATGTGTATAAATATACCGCAAATTGTAATATAGTCATCCATAAAATAATTCCTAAATAATTAGACTTATATATGTCACTATTAAGTAACTCATTAGTTTAAACTTTTTAACATAATAAATTATTTGGTTCAATTTTATTTCAGTTATTGATTTTCAAACTGAGATCATAGATTAATGAAAGAGAAATTAAATAAAAAAAATTTGATTTTGATCAGCTTTTTTATTTTTTGCAGCAGCATTATCTGGAAACGGGTCACGTCTATTACCTTGATTTGCCGTCCCTGTGTAAAGAAGCTTTCCAAACTGACTTATATGACCGTCCTATCTCCATTTTGAACGGAAATATAACAAGGCCATGAACGAATAACAAACACAAATCTCCCACTATAACTACCACAACATTCATTAGGCAAAAAAGGAAGTATAAAGGACAAAAATAGCAATCAGAAGCTCTCTCCAAAGAGTGAATGAATCCTAAGATATCCGTCAACAAAATTTTCTACTGTTGAGTCATTGAAATTCAAACGTTGATTACATCACTGGTGATGCAGTGCAAGACAAACGAATTTCAACATGTTATTGACGAATGCTAATATTCCAGACAAAAAATGGCCATCCACAGAAAGGTATTCGGAGTATCAACGCTTGACCCATTGGAAACTTTTTCTTGCTTTTGCCTTTCCTGGCTTTTTCCTTTCAACCACTCTCGAGTCCCTTGTCAGGAAACCAGCTGATCAAGATTCAACAAAATACTTGCTTAGTTGATCATCCATAACATGGGGAAGTTCGATATGAGAAACGATTAATCAAGAGTTTTGTAATATGGTAGGAAAACAAAACTGTAACAAAGTAAATCAACACAGAAAAGAGGCAAAAAAGGTTATACCATTTCTCAGTGCAGGCCGCAAATCTGGTTCCCAGTTTTGCAAAGCCTTGCTGATCCCCAATCGTATAGCTCCGACTTGCCCTGTTGTCACCAAACACATTTCATTGACACCGATGTGAACAATAGCTAAACAAATGAACTTTGACAAGTTAACCAGTGGCTGGTTCTGTCAAACTTCCATTGTGCAGAGTTTTCTAAGTGTAGTATTTGTCCGGAAAAGTTGAATAGAAGTGTCTATCGGATGATATATTCAAGATCAAGCATTTATTTGTCAAACTTAAATGTTCATGCTGGGATTAGCTCAGGGCCAAAATTATAGCAGAATGCATTTTGCCCTAAACAAAACCAGAAAATATAAAGACACAAAAGGAAATGAAAACATAACAATATGATATAGTTGACTGCTTTCTTGAATCAAGACAGATACTTTTCTTGCCATTAAAGAAAGCTCGTGATTTATATGACAAAGGGCAATTTCCATATTACTAGAATAGTTCAGGCAATATTTCAACTCAACAACAATTAAGTTTTCTCAGTGGGCGAAGTAAGCTACATAGATCAAAGTTTAGAGGATGTTCCACAAACTATAACAAGCTTTTGCTAACTAAAAGATGTAAGATCATCAAGCAATGAAAGAAGCCAAAGCCAATGCCAATGAGGAGCATTCAAATATAGAAACTAACTAAAAGTAATCAACCTCACCTGAAACACCACCTCCTTTCACAGTACAATTGACATCCCAGAGCCCCAAGGTCTTTGTCTCAGAGAAAGGTCGAAGGAGAGTGGCGCGATGATCAAGCATAGGAAAATACACATCAAACTCTTTATCATTGACTACAAATTTACCACTACCAGGCTGAACCCAGACACGGGCAACACTGCATTTTCTTCTTCCTGTTCCATAAGCACGACCTTTGTCATCCACTTGTTTCACTCTAGCCTTTGCTATTTCCTCCTGCTTCAGACGCTCCATTTCAGCTCTACCAGATTTTCTAGTATTCCTCTCATACCGCATGTCTTCGATTTCACTAAGAGGGGGCAACCCATCAACTCCATCGAAGTCTTTCAACGCAATCAAACTATCAAGCATCTCATCCGTGATTCCAGAAGCAGCAATCAAATCACCAAATGCACGTTTTGGCCCTGCAATAACAATCTCAAAATAACATCACTTACCTAAATAGAGGACCAAACAAAAACAGCTATTGGTACAACGTACAATACCTATCTTAAACCTTAATCCTTAAACCCTAAACCTTAATAATAAATAACTCAAACCTTACAAGAACTATGTCTATATTGGTATTGACAAATTCTACATATATAAAAATGTAGTGTTAAAGCCTAACCTTTGACAACAGCAGTGAGAGCTTGCTCTTCCTTCTCAAGCTGTTCAACATCCACTTTAGGCTTATCATCCAAAACATTGATCTCCCTTTCAGGTTCCACATCCTCCTGGAAATCAAACACATTCTCTTTGTCCTCTTCCTTCAAGCTCCAAGGTTTGAACTCCTCTCCTGCACCAACTCCAAAATTCCCAGCTTCAAAAGCACCACCTCCACCACCCGCGTGGGCGCTTTCCTTCTCGACCCCTTTAAATATAACATCCTCGTCTTCCTCATCGAGACCCTTCTCTTGCAACCACCCATGTTCTTCCTCTTGCAGCCGCCCCCGCTCCTCCCTTTTCCTACCCTCTTCGTTTATACCGGAAAGGGTTCTACCCTCCTCCTCCTCCTCGAATAAAGCGCCGAACTTTTCCTCGGTCCCCCCGAATTCGTTCCACAGGCGGGACGAGAAGGGATCCTTGCCATCGCCGTTGCCGCCGCTGTTGGTGGAGAAGTGTTTGGAGACGACGAAGGTGGTGAAGTTGGGTTTGGCAGGCGCGTGCGGCGGTCTCAACGGAAGAGAGAGGAAGCGACGGAGATGAGAGGGTTTAGGGATTAAACGAGAAAGCATGGTGATGAAGAGAGTGAATGTGAAGTTGAATTATAGAGTGAAAGTGATATCATTCACTCGTGCATTGCCGGAGAAGAGAGAGTCGTCGGAGAGTTGACGGTGGCGATCGGAGAGAGTGGACGAGTGAGAAATGGAGGGACTACTAAGCTTAGGATTAGGTTTACAGAACCAGGGACCAAACCGTCGTCGTTTGATGAAAAAGTTTAAAGGGTTTAATTTCTTTTTTGTTCGAATAACTAACAAGGGTTTAACAAGATCTGTTTATTTTTTTTTTTTACACGTATTTATTTAGGCGATGAAAACAAACAAAATAAAAATCACAGAGAAAAACTCAATTTTTCACCATAGTCCTGTAATTTGTTCTGAAATTAATCGGATAAACTTTTATGGTGAAGACAAATGACAATGACAGTGATTTAACAGATTTTAATGGACTGACTCATGCACTTATTATTTTATTATGATATAAGGGAATTTTTAAAGAGTTTTTTCTTTATATGTAAGAATTGAAGTATAAGAGATCATATCTAATAATTGATAAGTTAATTGTTAGATAACAAAGTTGTAACTTAATATTTCTGAGTTGATAAATTAATTAATTTGATGCTGATAACAAAATTAATTAGTTCGATTATATAGATTTAGTAAAACTGTTTAGTTAATAATCTAGTTGGTAATTTAAAATGATATGAAAAAGAAATATTACACGAATTTATTATATGAATAATTTTTGTGAATTTAAAACAAAAATATATAATTATGCAATTATAACTTTATATTTTTAAAAAATAATTAATTTTGTATTTAAAATTTATTTCTTTTATTTATTTTTAAAATGCATGATTATACTTTTTTTACTTTAATAAGTCATTTTATTTAATTAGTTGATTTAATGAGTATAAATATAATTTTATTTTTAGAAAATAATTATTTTTTTATTTTTAATTTAAAATATTGTGATGTTTTTTAAAATTTTTATTGTAAATTTTATATAATATAATATGCTGAAACATTAGTTTCTTCAATTTATAATATTAAATATTTTCTAATTTAAATTAAATAAAAAATTAAAATAACTCAATAAATATTAAAAATAGTTCAATAATTAAAATAAATTCAATATATTTTCAATTACTTTCTTTATATTAACTCAAACTAATAAAGAAAATAATCCTACAGGTAATAACTGAAAATAAGTGATAATAGATAACATAGTTAAAAATAATAAAAAATATATATATTAAAATATAAGGGATAATAATAAAAAAATAATTAAGGTCCAAGCTGGAATAATTTGTAACTTATATTTATAAACTTTTAAAATAAATTACTTTGGATTAAACTAACACAGAAAATGTTTTTTTTTTTTCTATTAAACTGCCTTATAAGTTAATAAATAAACTAGGAGTGAATTTATCATTGATGAGATTTTTAATAAATTTAGATACATATCAACTCACTTTCTCTTATAATGCACTTGTTAATTATTGAATTGATTTTTTTAAACAAAACTTATGAAATGGAAACTCTTGTTATCATGATAAATAAAAACTGTAAATAAAAATTACCAGATCACAATTGAATGGTCAAATAAAAAGAATAACGAACATTACATTTTTAAAAGTAGTAACATGAAACTAACTACCTAACTTTTAATCCTAAATATTACTTAAATTTATAATTCTCAGTTATTAGAACAAGACAGATTCTTAATTGCTGTCAAAATATGTAACCTACTGATGTACTCTATATTTGTCTTTTTGGAACAGTGTTTTTATAGCAAACAACACATTATTTATTTATACGTTATAGATTTTAGAAATGTACTTATCCATGCATTTTATATATTATCTATTTGATGTTCATATGCTTATCTCCCCGGGCTTTTTAGCTGAACTCTAGTGCTATTTCAGCCTCTGGAAGAGTTAAGTTGTTAACAAGAATCTTTGTCAATACATCAAGTGCTTCTGATCAGATCTCTGTCATATGGTGAGAGATTGCACACAATATTAAGATGATGCAAGTGTAATCCAATAATTTTCCAAGCATAAACTGTTTGGAGTGCCAATGATCCGTGACCAAGTCCATTCTTTCTCCTCCACAAGTTGTAATTCTGCTAACTGCATAAATCATTATGTGGTTATAAACTTATAGTAAGAGTTTTCCATCAGATAATTGGAATCTCAGTGTCATAAGGTTCTTACCCTGCCATCTCTCAGCTCAAATATGATAGAACCTTCAGAAAATGGAATTGGTCTTGTGGATGCCACCTGTGTTGTATAAGATTCAAAGTCAATTCTATGTTAGTGTTACTTTTTTTTTTTTTTTTCTATTTCCT
>Ga0209700_101725_pt1 | contig 45351 bp, 23 predicted proteins | sample SiratroredBW_FD_187528 | JGI IMG/M metagenome (GOLD analysis project Ga0209700, IMG submission 187528) | Root nodule microbial communities of legume samples collected from California, USA - Siratro red BW (SPAdes) (version 2) | ecosystem: Host-associated > Plants > Roots > Nodule | place: USA... | reverse complement strand
ATATATATATATATATATATATATATATATATATATATATATATATATATAGTCCTGGAGAACTTTACATGCTCTCTGTTTGTATACATGTTTCAAATATAGATTCATATCTAATATTCAATTTAGTTATTCTTCATTTTAATATTTAGGGTTTAGAATTTACATATACTCACTTTATCTTCATATTTCAATTCATATATTATTATTTTTGTTTTAATTAAACTTGTATATTTACATTTTTTTATGAAGTGTATTAATACAAATTGAATTCTAGTTCAAAATGACTAGATCAAACACCAATATCATTTGAACTTGAAAAAATTAGTTATAAATAATATATAATCCATATCATTGTTTATAACAAGCCTTTATAGTAGAATTATCTACTATATTTACAACTACATTGATTTCGAGCTACTAAAAAACCCTTCAACTTATAAACTTAGCTTTGGAAAAACATAAAAACATGTTTACGTGTTTAGATCTATCCCGATTTCAACAAATCAACGGTCACTATCTATTCACTAGTAAATCAAATAAAATTTCATCCAATAACTAGACATTAAACCTTCATGTTAACTTGATTTCGTAATCCTAAAGCCTCTCCAACATATTATCTTCCACTATCTTAATTTCAACTTTAATAGTTTTGTTCTTAAATTAGCTTGGACAAAGGCTCCAACACCCAACAACTACAATGCATTCAATTATAGCATTAATGGTCACAACACATGTCTAGATTTTTGCTTCCCACACCCCCTACACCCCATCAACCATATCTAATATTAAATGTAACAAAAATATCTTAAATGTCCAACATATAATATAAGCTTTTAAATAAAACACAATTGATCATGATAACCTTATCTGTAACGTTTACACAAAAAAATATACGTAAAAGATAATTACTATTTCTATTAAATTTCTTTATCAAATAACTAAAAAGAAAAACATATTACCACTGCTTAACCACAATTTGAACCAGGTCCAATAAACCATTACACAACAATAAACATAGTTTTCTTATGCAATCAGTTTCTACTTATCCCAAAAAAATAATTCATTTTCAGAAGAATCTTTTTAATTTATAATTATATTAGACGTTTTAGTTTCGATAAATTTAAATTATAATTTTATATACAGGTCCATAGCCTTAAATTTTCTTACTAATATTGTCATTATTTTACCTACAAATATATGATCTATTTATTTACGGATTATCATGAATATATTTAATATACTATTCATATTACAATGCATAATTAAAATATATTTTTAAACAGTTACAAATACATTAAAAAAATTATAAGTGGTAATTTTAAGTTAAATTGCAGTTTTGATGACAATAGACAACCTAAGAACAAATATATCTTTAACAATTTTGATATTATAACACCGTCAATGCTTTTTTATAAAATCACACTACAAGATAAAAAAAAAAGGAAAAAGGTTGTTTAGAGACTAATTTTTAGTTACCAACTCATGGTTACTAATTGTAATCAAAATAGTCACCAAATTAGATTTTGGTTACTAAATAACTACAAAATAGAAGTAATGATTGAATTTAGTGATCAATTAAGTTAAATAATTGGTATCTAACATTAGGTACCAAAGTTTTAGTGACCTATACCACTATATTATAAATTAGCCTCTAACTGACTGAATTAGATACCAAATTAGAATCTAATGACATATGTCACTAAAACTTTGATAGTTAATGTTAGATAGTAATTATTTGACTTAATTGGTCACTAAATTCAATCATTACTTCTATTTTATAGTTATTTAACTATCAAAATTTAATTTGGTAACTATTTTAGTTTCTAAATAACATTTTTTTTTGTAATATCAATTTTAATACTCTTCCTATAATATATGGTTCTCGTCCAGGTACAATGTACATATTTCATAAAATATCTCAATTTCATCCCAAAACGTTTTACACAAACATAATTAACTATTAAAATATACTAATAACTTCAAATTAATTTTGTAATCTAAAATAAAAATAAAAATAAATAAACCTGTGCGTGCAATAGTTTCAATATTGAAAGGCGGTCTTGGTTCATTGCCCGTTCCCTCTCGTCTGTGTCTTATTAAGATTCCGTTTCAAAATCTTATGTATTCCAAAATCAGGCTATCATCATCCCTTTGAGATGCTCATGAATGAAGAGGCTGCACTTCTTCACTTTGCTTGGCCTCAAAGCAACCCACTGCCAAGCCAAAAAGTTAGGCTCCATTGCAGACATTTACATCGCCAACAACCTCATAACTTCGTACGCAAAATGCACAGAATTAACTTCTGCCCACCAACTGTTCGAAGAAATGCCCCACAGAGACACCGTATCTTGGAACGCCATAGTTTCTGCTTACGTAAACTCTGGTCACCTGGGCGCCACATGGAAAATCATCAGTGCCATGAGAAGGTCAGCACTTGCATTTGACAGCCACACAGTGGGAAGCATTCTCAAGGGTGTTGCCCGAGCTGGCGAGCTCCAACTTGGTCAACAGATGCATTCTGTCATTCTCAAGATAGGGTTATCAGAAAACATGTTTTCTGGTAGTGCCCTCTTGGACATGTATGCCAAGTGTGGGAGAGTTGACGATGCGTACATTGTTTTCCAGAGCATGCCAGAGCGCAATTACGTGTCGTGGAATACACTTGTTGCTGGTTATTCACGAGTTGGTGATCGTGACATGGCGTTCCGGGTGCTACGTTGTATGGAGCTTGAGGGTGTAGAAATTGATGACGGCACGGTGTCGCCACTTTTGACATTGCTTGATGATGCTGAGTTTTGTTGGTTGACAATGCAGTTGCATTGTAAAATTGTGAAACATGGGCTGGACTTGTTTAACACTGTCTGCAATGCTTCTATCACAGCCTATTCTGACTGTTGTTCTTTGCAAGATGCTGAGAGAGTATTTGATGGTGCTGTTGCCTGTCGGGATGTGGTTACTTGGAATTCCATGCTCGGTGCTTATTTGGTGCACGAGAAAGAAGATCTTGCATTTCAAGTTTTCATTGATATGCAGAATTTTGGGTTTGAGCCTGATGCTTATACTTACACCGGGAGTATCAGTGCATGTTCTGTACAAGAGCTTAAACGCCATGGAAAATGTTTGCATGGGTTGGTGATAAAAAGAGGTCTTGAAGATTCTGTTCCTATTTCCAATGCTTTGATTGCCATGTACATCAGATTTAATGATAAGGGCATGGAAGATGCATTAAGAATATTCTTTTCAGTGAATCTCAAAGATTGTTGTACTTGGAACTCCATTTTGGCAGGATATGTACAAGTTGGTTTGAGTGAAGATGCCTTGAGGTTATTTCTACAGATGAGATCTCTGGTAGTAGAAATTGACCACTATACCTTTTCGGCTGTCATAAGATCGTGCTCGGATCTAGCAACTCTACAGTTAGGTCAACAGGTTCATGTCTTAGCACTTAAAGTAGGATTTGATACCAATAATTATGTTGGGAGTTCGTTGATATTCATGTATTCTAAATGTGGGATCATAGAAGATGCTAGGAAATCTTTTGATGCAACTTACAAAGACTATGCAATTGTTTGGAATTCAATCATCTTTGGGTACGCACAACATGGACATGGAAACATTGCGCTTGACCTCTTTCACTTAATGAATGAGAGAAAGGTGAAACCTGATCATATAACCTTTGTTGCAGTTCTAACCGCGTGCAGTCATAATGGGCTAGTAGAAGAAGGCTGCAAATTTATAGAGTCTATGGAGTCCGATTTTGGTATTCCACGGCGAATGGAGCACTATGCTTGTGCAATTGATCTCTATGGCCGGGCAGGGCATCTTGAGAAGGCAAAAGCTTTGGTTGAAACAATGCCTTTTGAACCTGATGCAATGGTGTTGAAAACTTTGTTAGGTGCCTGTAGATTTTGTGGTGATATTGAATTAGCTAGTCAAATAGCAAAACCTCTGCTAGAGCTGGAACCTGAGGACCACTGCTGTTATGTTATACTCTCTGAAATGTATGGGCGATTCAAGATGTGGGATGAGAAGGCTACTGTAACAAGGATGATGCGAGAAAGGGGAGTGAAAAAGGTTCCAGGTTGGAGTTGGATAGAAGTGAAGAATAAAGTGCATGCTTTCAATGCTGAAGATCACTCCCATCCCCAATGTGAGGAGATATACATACAACTACAACAACTAAATCAAGGAATTAAGTTGTTCGATAATTTTGTCAATCAAATGTTGTTACCGAAATGTTTAGATAATCTAGATGATTATGATGATAAAATGTTCTTATGATTTTTGTATTTTTGTTTTCTGGATTTGGTTGGAAGCTTTGAAGGATGGTGTGCTCAGTGTTTTTCACAAGATGCTGATATGAACTTCATGACTAAGGAAGACATCAAGCACGCTCGCTTTTTTTTTTTTGAGGAAAGACTGTTCTCATCACAAAATTTACACTTGTGGCTGCATGTTGTATGCTAACAGTGAGAGAGAAGTACATAGAAGAAGACAAGTGCCATATATGACTGACTCAGCTGCTTAAGCAGTCAAATCGAGCAAATCTGAAAATGTCTGTACTTATTCATGGAGGCCAATCCATTGCAGAGTTTTGAATGGTGATATATATCTTGTTTCGTAGATTGTTTTATAGCTGGTATTTACTAATCATTTGAAACCAAAAATGCCTAAAGCACTACACATTCTCAGTAGTGGAAGAGGAAGACTCTGCTGGGTGGGTACAAGGATGTTCTTTGGGGTAAGGGACTGAATTAGGATGTGAGAATGGAAGGGCCAAAATCTAATAAATTTGCAAGTGTTAAAATTTATGCAAAATATTTAAGATTTTAAAATAATAAAAAGCATAAACCTCCAAAATTCTAAATGAAAGTCACCAATTTTACGATCAATAAATCTTCATGAATTTATTATAAAAATTGGTATTTATGTTAAGTATATATATATATATATATATATATATATATATATATATATATATATATATATATTAAAAATGTATTGATTAATAGAAAAATACATGCGTCCAAATTTTTTCATTACACCGTTTTATAATATTTTTAAATAAAAATCTAAATGTATTCTTATTTTTATTTTATATGGTTTTATTTATTATATAAAAATAAATAACTAGAAAATTTATTTATTGTATATTATATTATATTATAATATAATAAAAAGTTTGATTATATAAAAACAATCATTCTAAACATTTAGAATTCAATTGTATATAGTACATGGATAATTATTATTTTTTAATATACATAAGAGTCACTTGGAACTATATTTTAATTTTTTTTCTTTTTTTACATTAATGTCTTTCATTGTAAATTTTATATCATGATTTTAAAATGTTATCAAGAATAAAATAAAAAATTAATTTATGTATATTAAATAAGGATATATATAACTAAATTTGAATAATTATATTAATCCTTAACTGTCCTTTTGGATAATAGTAGCAACAAATATTAAAAAATAATTTGTTTTAAGATAGTTGGAAAATAGAAGAACAAAATGTTGTTTCTTAGACAAAACTTCAATTCTAAAATAAGTCATGATAAGTATTTGATATTTAATTTGTTTTCGTAATGGTTACACAACCCAAGAAGCTTAACATGCACTCTTGAAATGGAGGATATAGTAAAATTTCACCATAGAATAGATAATAAAAAGCATTAAAAACGTGATACGAAGATAAAATATTTATTAACAAAATTTAAGTCAGTCAATTAGGTATCTAATGTTTGTAAATTTGACCACTAACAAAATTATTCTTTAATTCTCAAAACAATATAAGAATGCTAATACAACAAAGTTACTAAAATATTACAATTATTAATAATTTTAAATTAACAATGATATTATTATAAAAAATAAACTAGTAAGAAAATGACACTCCAATATTTGATATAGAAATGATAAAAAATACAATTATCTTTACACTAAACATTATAAAAGAATATAATATTTTTGTTAAAAAAATTGTTAAATTATTGTTTAAGTATTTAAGTTTTTAATTAAAAGCATTTATATAAATTAATTTATATACATAAAAAAAATGAAAAATCCAGGGTTCACCCCGTAAAGTCCTTAGGTGGCTGTTGGCGGCAAGATATTCGACTAGGGACACAGTGCAAGAATTGCAAAAGCTCAAATCATTGAAGGAAAAGTTTGTAGCAAATTGTGAAGATAAAAATGTTTAAACCAAACAACTTTGCTTTGGTTTTTATACTCGGATTTAAAATATTAGATTAGTTCTTTTCATCTAAGAAGAAAAACTTCCGCATCATAGAAAAATGTTGATCCATATTGGAAAGTGAAGGCAGGGAATATAAAAAAGTCATAATTTGTGCTTGAACACACACATCACATACATTTCACAAAGACCTTGAACACATACATCACTTCACATTAGAACTTGAGGTAAAATCAGGAATGGCCTATAGGATTTTTGCAAAAGAAACTCATGCAAAGAGAGGAGACACACAAAGGCTTTAAAAGGCTTAGAGAGAGTCCCACAAGAATTTACATTTAATGACCTTGTTTTTATCTTTTTCATCATGAATGGTAATTTAAAAATATCATGAAAGGTGTATACAAACAATACCAGTTATTATATAAAAAATGCTATTTAAAAATTAATTTTTAGTTACTAAATAAAATAGTTACTAATTGTAAACAGAATATACACAAAACATATAAATACACACCTTTATTCAATAAAAAGCATGACTTTATGGATCTGTACAAACTGAATTTAACTCTTAAAACAGAAATAACAAAATGATAACAATTTAGGCATAAAATAAACAATTACTTAGACTAGTTAGTCCTATAAACTAGGACTGTTTATTGATCCATTAAAAATAATTAACAATCTCTCCCTTAAACTCTAGCTTATCTTATGGCGAGAAATCTAAATATTTTTCTTCATTATTCTTCATTATTTTTACATAAGATTCTGCTATGAATATGATGAAGTTGAATATGTTTTAAAACTAAAGTGTTACAATTAATTATACCTTTTTTTTTTCTTTTTTGTTGTATCTGATTTTTCATATTTTTGTGTTAAGTCTTCCTTTAATCATTATCTGTTCAATCCTTTAGAAATAAATATTTATATCAACTATAAAAGAAAAAAAATACAAATGACCGAATTGAATTGTGTTATGATTAATTTATTTATTTTTATAAATATTATCTATAATGCCATAAAATATGTAATATTGTTTTTTAGTAAAAGAATAAAGATGTGTGTTTTAATCATGAATGAATGATTTTTTTTTGCCTCTTGCAATAAATTATAATTTAAATATTCTAAAAGTACGGGATAAATGTGAGATTACAATTTGAAAACATTAATTACGTTAGCAGTAGTGAGTGACTCTTGTCCTCATTTTCTAACTATTTCTAATTAGTATTTACATTGAAAGATAATCCTTTTTAAAGTTTTAAACAAAAGTTAAAAAATTATTACCTTTTCTCAGAGTTCTGTGTGACAGAATTCCTAGTTTTTTTCACAATATGTATTGTGGACACTTAGTAACACCTATTGATTTAAAATTCCATCATTTAATATATCAGTTACCTTAAGCTATCAATCATTGAATAAACTAAAACAACATCCATTCCCTTCTCCAAAATATAATCTTTTTAAGCTAACTATTAAAAGTTGACAAGAAAAGCCAAATATTACTAAAATGAGTATAATATGTACTGCTAGTATAAATCATATAGTTTTTATATTTTCAAGAAAGTCTAAATTATGTTATGTTATTTCTTTACTTTAATATATATTAATCATCTTACAAATATCTTAAATATATGATTCTTGTAAAATATCTTCTCAATATCAAGTATCTTACTTAAAAGTTATGATACATATATAACTAGTTCTTTTTGTTTTGGTAGAGAGAGGTTTTAATATCATTTAGGAAAATAATATATGTAAAAGCAGTTTACCTGGTGCATAAATAAAAAGAAACTTATGTTGAGGAGTTATTTAAAAGCTGGGCCAAGACACGAGCATTGGTTGACACATAAGGCTCAAACATGAGCAAAGCAACGTGACTCCATTTTTAGTGGATTGAGATGCATGGAATGACATGGATGGGGACAAACAGAAGAAGTTACTTTGGGAGTCAAGTTTAAGAAGAAGAAAAATTAATCTATATACAAATTTCAGAAGATTTATAGGATTTTCTATAAGTAATTTTATGTTTTTTAAATTTTTCTCTAAGAAGTTTCGTTGACACACACATTTAGGAGAAAAGAAAGACGTGCCACAAAACTTTATTCTAACAAGAAAGAGGTGAAGGCATGTGCGTTCGTTCCCACCACAATCCGTCCAAGAATGAATGCAATGACACATTGATAGCACAAAATGCTGTCAACTTGCTGCTTCTTAATAACTGGGTAAACTTTCTTTTATCTTTGAGTTAACTAAGTTTTTAAGTATTTCATAAATTTAAATATTTTTAATAAAATTTTTATTTAAAATTTCTATTTTATTGAGCATTCAAATTTTTTAAATTTTTGTTTAACTAAGTTTAGTTTTGTTGTCAATTGTATCTTTTCATCTCTATCTTGTTTGTTTCCTCTTCAGTTTTTTTTTTTTTTTTATTTTTTTTCATTTTTTTTTTTTTTTTTTTTTTTTTTTTTTTTTTTTGAATCTTTGTCAACTTGTTATTGGAAAAGAAAAATAAACAATTTAATAGATAAATTAAAAACAAATAAATAAAAAAATGGAGTTAATGAATGAGTTAGAAATAAGAAAAAAATAATAATATACATTATTTTAATAACAAAAAAAAATGTTTAGACAAAATTATTATTTTTTAAGATGACAATAAGAATCTATTTTTGATGTTTAAGCCGAAGTCAAATAATTTAAATACGGTATCAATTTGATTTTTAATTTTCAACTGAATCAAATATTAGTTTTAGTCTGAGATAAAGTTTTAAAACACTGATAGATCGTATTTATAATAAGAAAAAAATACTCCCATTATTTATATGTACATAATATTAGTCTATCTGTATTTTGAATACATAATCCTTCTAATAATTTGGCAAAACATAATTGAATGTATGCCTCTCTAAAAAATTGAATGGATGACTAAAATCATTCCTTCTGGATGGTTCATGTGTGTAATTATATGAATCTTTACCTTTGAGAGAAGTAAATGGAGCTGACAATAATTGAATTGAAAAGCCTGCAGCACAATGGAGAGTTTGGTTAACTAATTGAAGCTTAGAATTCAGAAGATATTTGTCGGCCCTTCTTATGACTGCAACTTGATCTAAGACAGATGAGTACTTGTCACCAATATTCATGAATGAATAGTAAATATGATCATAATTTATAATTTGCTGGCCAATGAAAAGTCATGATCAATGACTTAGCACCCACATGGACTGTATCTGGATCTATTCTACAGATGGAACCAATTGATTCAGCATATATATAGTACTGGAATCATCATATATCCAAGTATAACTGTGCTGGTAAGAAACAACACTTCATTATTACAATAATATTAAATTAAAATTAGTAGTTTTCATTCATTCCCATATTTAATTTCAATTTTTCTATACTGTTTAGTTGTTTGTAGGCAACACAATTATTTACCAAAAACAGTAGAGAAAAAGAGAGTTTATGTAATTTGTTGTTTTAGTTGGTTGGAGATCTTTTATTGACTAGAGATAAAACTTTTTAATATTTTATAAGTGAGTGATAATTTCATCTTACAAACTGGTTTTGTAAGGTTAATTTAGACTTAAACTCTACTTTTTAAGATATATCAGAATTTATCCTAGCAAGGTTGTTAGACCTATCATACTATTCCTTATCGATTTGTTATCGGGCCACCCTTAGATATATAGTCTCATATATGATTTGGAGAGTCTCGGTATGAGTATGTGTGTTATAGATCCCATATCGTCTAGAGACAAGATCTTTCAATGGTTTATAAGTGAATACAAACCTCACTTTACAAACTAGTTTTATAAAAAAGAATTAGACTTAAAGTTCACTTCTTAAGATAGTCATTGATTATGTTATTAGTCATTGATTATGTTATGAGTTATCTTGATTGAACAAGTATAATACTCCTTATTAATAATATATTTCAGTTTATCTAATTATATAATATATATATATATATATATATATATATATATAATTATATCATCATTTAATAAATTTTCAATCAAACACTTTTATGTGAGAATTTACTATTAGATTAAAAATTGGTTTTAGATATAGTGAATTCCATGAGGTATGAGAAAGATAGAATGGTATGCATTTAGGTGTTGAAAGTAGAATGAGAAAAAGAAATGATTGAGGTGGGAAAGAGGGTAATAATTAGATTGTGAGGAGGGAGACAAGGCCTAGAAGTCCGCCAACACTTGAAAGGCTTCTAAAAGAAAAGTGAGGCAACAGCGTCCCAAAATGGACCACACACCATGAGACTGGCCTTCCTTCCGGTGAACACGCTGCCACACCCCCACCTATTTTCAAAACCATCACCATTTCACACGTTCACTATTTGCACTTCACTCTCAAAACATTACATTCATTCATTACTTTATTTTGTTCCTCTTCTAAAGATTCAACAAATTCAATTTTATGAAGTAGAGAGGGCTGTATATTATGCAAAATGCTCATCAAAACATAAATTCTGTACTGTCTATTTGTTCGAAACGTGTGGAAATTTTTATAAATATATGCTCTTTTCAATGATCTATATCTATACTTTTATACATGAACTTTATATGTTTTATTGTGTTTCATCTTTTAAATATGTTAAGTTTTTTGTTATCACGCAAAATGGATAGGTTGTTACATTAAAAATGGTTATAGATCTTTAATTTTGATGTTAATAAATAATAAACACTCTTACAACATGAGACGAAAGGTTTGTTTGATCAAACAATTCAACCCATAGAATTTACGTTTTAATATGTATTGTGTTTAATAGATGAAACTTGCATGATCTCTTTTGTTAAACATATTATTGTTGAGATCTTGGACGATCTCAACGATATGATCACATAGTTTCTTAAGGTTTTAGATATCTATTAATACACTAGACGGTTTATGATTCATTAGAAGTTTGATGACCACAAAATCATATGTATAGTTTATATTTTTATGTTTCGATGATAATAAAAACTAACTCAATGGACTACTTGTATCTTAACTATTTTAACAATGTTTTGTATAACTGCAGTACACTGTAAACTCTTCGAGTGTCTACAACATGTGTTCATGATAGATGATCTGATAAGACTAGTTGATTGCATAACAAAATTCAGATTGAATGTCTTATTTGTGATTTGAATGATGTTTTATCTATGATTTAAATAATCTTACAATGGTTAGTAAGAGTTGCAGTATACAATAGACCCTCTAAGCGTCTTGTTCATTTTAGATGATTTGATGAATATGTAACATGTTCCTTTGAAATAATCAATTGTAAAATGGGAAATCTTCAGAATACACATACTTCCTAAAAAAATGTTTAATCAAAGAGATATTATATTCAAAACGAAAAGATTTCAATCTGTGTATTTTTGTGGAATGATTTTGTTTGACCCTATTTTCTTGTATATATCTAAAATCTATCTTTTCCTAAACAAAATTGTTTAACTTAAGTCTTGCAAGTATCTTTTTAATATATTGTGAATATCTCTAAATCTTTCTTAACAGAAATAACTTGAATAATTTTAAATCTCAAATACTTTGCTTTAGTATCACGTGTTATCTAGAGAAAATATCTTTTTGATCACGTGCTTAATAACCTATATTGCAAATACTTTCAAATTAGTTTCTTAAACATATTTGAAGGAAAAACAAATTGAAAGATTGAAAATTCAAGCTTTCTATTTGAACGTTTATCGCAAAAAAGATGAAGATATTGCAAAATTCAAACTTAACCAATTCAAGTATCAAAGGGTAGATTAAAAAAAACTATATAAAGTAATTAAAGGTGAAGAACGAAGGTAAGAGCAACCCCAACAATTCAAGTTGTTCAAGTGATCTTGTTGAAGATACAAGAGTTACAATGAGTGTCTAGTCTTTTGGGTTGAATGTTAAATCATTGTAATTTTTCACATTGTGAAGTTATACCCTTGTAAAATTTTTGTGTGTTCTCTTTGATAATGTTCTTTGTTTTATTGAGAGTTTTTAATCTAAAGGGATGTTTAGAAACTGTAACCTGGAGATGTGTGAATACTTGTAACTTGGAAAGGTACAAATACTCATCGTAATTTAAAGAGGTGAGAATACTCGTTGTAACCTTGAAAAGTGAGAATACTTGTTGTAACCATGTTTTAGTTAGTGATAACTCTTAAATAATTGCTTAAGGGAACTAGATGTAGCCCAAGTTTGGGTGAACCAGAATAAATTTTGGTGTGTTGGTATCTCATTATTCTTCTTATTGTTCATACTTTATTGTTTACTCTATTATTCTTGTTAGATGATTTGTTAGACAGTCTTCCTAGACGATCCCATTAGACAGTTTATCTTTATTCACTGCAAAAAAAGAGTACAGATTCCATTCAACCTCCTACTAGAACCAATTGCACCTCTAACTCTATGAAGCCCGGATACAGACACGAACACAGATACGACACGGATGCGGACACGTGGATACGGCTACATTGAAAATTAACGGACACGGGGACACAACAATATATATATTTATTAAAATTTATTTATATAGTTAATAATGTGAAAAAAAAGAAGAAACTTTTATAAAAAAGTCTAACAAAAGATATAACTTCTACATTTCGTCTTCATTGAAACATACACCTTCTAATTCTGGTTCATCAAGAGATAAGCTGACAATTTCAAGAATTTCATTATCATTCAATGAAAAGTCATCTCCTGCAATTTAGTTTCCTCTTCTTTGTATTTTGAGGAGTTTATTGAGAGAAGATAAAAATTACTATAGACATAAACTAGATCTTCTGCTATTTTAGGTGTCATCTTATTCCTTTTCAAAGAATGTATAAAAGAGTAGGTACTCTAATTCCTTTCACAACAACAAGAAGAACATGTTGTCTAAGTAGCTTAAGAGCTATTTTCTGAAGTATTGGTGCACGAGCTCTATGAACAGTCCACTATATTTTTGCATCCATTTTACCTCTATCTCTTAAAGAGTCAACATCGTGAAATTCTTCACTTTCATTTGAAAAGTTTGCAAATTCTATATTGACTTGTCTCCTTACATCTGGATCATCAAAGTACCTCATAAAACATTTCTTCCTCTCATGAGTAAGCTCGCCATCCTAATGTGGAGCAAGTCTTTGTGAATCTTCACTTAATCATTCACGACTATAATATCTACAACATTATAAATATAAAAATAAATAAATTAACATAATATTATAAATTTATAATGTTATAAATAAGATAAACACAACAAAAATAATCATAAAATAATTTAACAATACCTTGGATTTAAAGAATGAGTAAGACAATGAAGAAATGTGCTACTCTTAGTCCAACAATTAATTAATATTAAATTTACTACATCGAAAAATAATGAATGTTCAACTTCTGTCTTTCTTTCATGTTCAAATATGTCTTTTCTCACATTTTCAATCATTGAATCCCACATTTCATATACTAAGTGAAGAGTAGCCATATCTATATCTGTTTTTCTAAGAGCATCATAAATAGGAGCAATAAAAGCAAGTATGTAATCAACCTTAATCCACCAATTATCATCCAACAAAATTTCTTTCACTGATTGTGCCTTAGCCACATCATCTTCTTTGTAAGAGGACCATTCATCTCTAATAACCATCTCTTGAAGTCCTTTTTTCAAACTTTTAAACCTTTTTAGCATGACTATAGTTAAAGCAAATCTTGTTGGAGCAACAGAAAGCAACTTTAACGAGTTGAACCTATTGAACATTGATATTCTCATAGAATGCCCAACAATAAAATTTTTAATAAATGTAGCATCATTAGCAATTTGTGAGATCCAAAAACATTGATCATAAGCAACACTATTCTTTTCCGTATTTTTTGCTGCAAACAAATATTTTTCAATGCAAGATTCAAGGTGTGCACTACACAAGGAGTCCAATAAATTGAAGGAAGTTCTAATTTTATAAGCATACCCACGACCTTACATACAGCTGCATTGTCAGTTATAATTTGTACCACATTATCTGGCCTAACTTTCATAACTACATCTCTCATGTGTCTAGTAATAAAATCTTTGTCTTTTATCTCATCAGATGTATTTGGTGACTTTAAAAACATTGGTCCACTATCAGTGACAACCATAAAATTTATAAGTGGCCTTTTTCGGGGATCACTCCACCCATCACTAACAATTGTCACCCTTTTATTTTTTCATGAGTTTCTTATAAATTCCAAAAGGTTTTCTACATGAATTCTCTCTTTTGCAAGTAAAGGACCTCTCAATTTATTATATGTTGGTGACACATATCCACTAAGATTAGAAGTATTAGCTGCATAAGAAAATGCACTCCTATAATAAGGACTTCTTGCTAAATTAAATGATAAATCTGAAAAGTAAAACATCCTCGCAATTTCATAATCAAGAGTATCTCTGGCTTGAATATTGAAAGAAGAATCCAAAGGACCTTTTAATCTCCTTAGATCCTTATTTGTTTGATTTCCTTCATCAGATACAGGTGGAAGAGGGACCTTTTTTTTCTTTGAAATTTCTATAATGTTGTTTCATTATCTAATTTTTTTAACTCAACAATTTTTGACGAACTTACCTTTGGACAACTTCTAACTCCTTCTCCTTTAAGTTGTAATAAATGAGCTCTTACTCTAGTGTAAGATCCATTGAATAAAAAATCACATAAATTGCATTTGATTATATTATTCCCTCCACTAGAAATTTTTCTCAGTTTTGAAACATATCTCCACAAAAGTTTTGTTTCATCTTCTTCGATAGGTTGATTATTCATCTTAATTTCCTATAAAAAATAAATATAAAAAGTTTATAAATTTATAAAAAATAAATATAAAATTTAAAAAATAAATTAAATAACATATTTAAATATAACATGATTAAAATTTTATTAAATAATTAATAATTATATAACATGAAGAATCACAAATAAATATATATAACACGAAGAATCACAAATAAATATATATAAGAATTAAAAAAGGTAACTTTAAAAATAATTATAGAACACAAAGATATATATTCAAAAAGGTAGCTTTACCTATTTTCTTTCAGAAGAACTTTAATCTATGAATTCACAAATAAAAAACAACGAATAATAAATATTTATAAGCTATTTTTTATTTAAAATTGAATAATTTAACTTTTAAAAAGGTAACTTTACCTTTTCTCCTTCGAGAATCTTCTTCCTCACAACACTTTTCTCACCGCACCTTTTTGTCTTTCTCATAGCACCTTTTCGTCTTTCTCCTTTTACAAATTAATAACAACAAATAATTATATAACATTAATAAATATATATAAAATACTTTTTTTTTAAATTAAATAAGTTAACTTTAAAAAGGTAACTTTACCTTTTCTCATTCCAGAAGCTTCTTCCTTACAGTACCTTTCCTTCTTTCTTCTTCCTCACGACCACCGTCCCTCTTCTTACGGTATCAGAGAGCTATAGCACTTCCTCACGACCACCCTTCTCTCTTCCTACGGTATCAGAGACCGCGCTTCTTCTTCCTTTGGTATCCAAGAGCCAAAACTAGAAAACATTTTTACGGTGTACGACTCGTAGAGATTCTCTTCTCCGGTGAGAGATGTGTTCTTCTATTCTTCTCTTTTTTTGATTTGATACGTTTGTCTTCATAGATTATTTATAATCATTTTTAGAATATTTTCGTAATATTATTTGTGTTATTTGAGGAATAAAAATTTTTGATTTGAAGATTTACATATATTTGTTTTTAATTTTATGAATGATTTGTTAAGATTTGGTTTGTGATTGAATATTGCAATTTTGATTTTGGTTGAATGTTGTCATTTTGGTAGGAGACATGCGTCCAACAGAGTGGATCGAGTCTTACTTCCATGTCAACTACAGTGGACCGTATCCGGCCAAATATTAGGTATTCGACGCGATGTCGTACACGCCTCCATGGCGTGTCCGCGTCGGAGGTGCTTTTGAAGTAGGGAAGCGGGTACCATGTCCCGTGTCCGAGCTTCATAACTCTAACTATGTTTTAATATGCATGTTGTTCTTGCAAGACCGATTAGCCCTAACAATCATCGAGTCTTCGGTCAACTTCTACTACTTCCGAGCTCCTGCGACTAGCCTCCATTGCTCCTTGAAGTGTTCTTGATCTCGAAGGGTCCTTGTAAGTACTTCAACGCTAAAGTCAGTGATGGTCTGAGTAATAGAGGGTGAATAAGATCAGAGTAATAGTACCTTCTGTCTTGAGATCATCTTCTTATTTATAAGTTTTCTCATGGGCCTTGGGTTTTTGGGCCAGAGGCCCAATTTATTAAGGAGGTTTGTGGGTAAATTTCTCAAACTGGTGTAATTTTTATCTGAAATTCTTGAAATAGTGTATGTTTTTATTTATTTACTAATATGGGTAAATCGTGCATACTATACATGATATTATTGTGAAGAAATAGTGACCCTATTGCACAAATTAATTTTAGATTAAATGAAATTGCCAAAATTCCAATTAATGAGTTAATTAAAATCGTGAGAATACTACAATATTTGTAGGGTGGTTAATATTCTCCACCCATCCCTCTTCTATTGGTGATGTATTGCTAATGTGCAACTAAAATAAATGCACAGTTACAAAGTCATTTTATTTATTGATAAATATGTAATGGTTGAAATTAATTCTGATTAAGTAATTAAAATAAATATAAAGTTAATTTGAATAGAACAGTGATTACATGCTGAAAAAAAGTTACCTGCTATGAATTTAGTTCCTAATATAGAAATATATTTAGTTACTAATAGATATAATTTAAAAACTAACAATAAATTTATTTAAAAAATTATATAATATTTTCAAATTTTCAATCTAAATTTATTGCTAAATCTTAATTTTATTTTAAATTATTTCTATATTAGTAACTAAATTCAGATATCCAACTTACACTTCATTGTTCTAAATATATTTCATTACTAAATTTTAATTTAATTTAATTTTTCTTTCAACATCAAATTTACTCTTAATTTAATTTAATATATAAATCTTATACTAACATAATTTTTATTTTAATTTAAACAATATTTCCCTCAACCCTTTTATTTAAAAGTTTAACTTCACATTTATTTCAATTACTTAATCAAAATTAATTTCAACCATTACATATTTATTAATAAATAAAATGATTTTGTAACTGTTATTTTTTTAGTTGCACAATAACAACACACCAAAACATAGGAATGGGTGGAGAATATTAATCACCCTAAAATCTTGCAGTATTCTCATGATTTTAATTAACTCATTAATTGAAATTAAATTGTGCAGTATTCTCTTTTCACCAAGGTTACCATTTATTCACAATGGTATCGTGTCTCTCATATGCATGATTTACTCATGTCGGAAAATAAATAAAAAATTGTACTATTTTGAGAATTTTAGATAAAAATTACATCAGTTTAGAAAATTTGCCCCTATTTATGCTTTTTTTTTTATATTTTGAGTTACAAGTCGTCACGTGTTTCCTATCAGTAACACGAGTGAAAAATCTTTGAGATTGACCAGAATGCGATGAGCTTCTGAAGGGACGTGGGTTAGTTGACTGAGAATATATTACAGTGCAAATTTAATTTGCATTTACAGTAGCTAAACTCTATAATACACATATATTTAATGAATGAATCTTGCATGCCGTCCTTGTTAAGCATTTCTGAAAAATAAATGCTCTCTTATATGTAATTAATATTCTTCTTTGACATTTCTCAAAAGATTCAAAGGTTTAAGAAGATGTGTGCTTAAAATCAAAGTCATTAGTCACACTACCATAAAAAAAACACATCAATCATATGGTTCATGAGACCCATTTTACATCAGTTATTTTGAAGTCTTTTAATTTTAGAAGCAAAGTGACTGCTTAGTGTTTTTGTGTTAACCAATGCAAACGTTTACTTTTTAAATCAGTTGCCTTTAAAATCGATTTAAAAAGTATGCAAATTTTAAAAAATTGTCCTATTGAGCAGGCATCTACTAGACAAATATAAATAGGAACTTCTTTACTACAGCCAAATTTTGACTTTAAGTGTTAAGAAAAAATGCAGAATAAAAATAACAATGAATAACAATTGATTATAAATAACTTAAAAGTTAAATTTAACAAGACCGAAAACGTGTTTTCTTATTTTGACCACACCATACAATTTTCAAAGCTTTTCTAAAGAGCATATAGTGAACAACCTTGTTAGATAAAAAAAGAGTTAAAATAATTTATTTTGATGAAAAATATAAAAAAATATTTTAAGACATAAAATAAAAGATCATCTAAACCCTTGACAATAGGTGAGTTATTCTCTACCAGCTTTGATAGAAGATATGTTACTTCCTCTAAACAATACATATATAAGTCTAAATAGACGAAACAATGTTTAAAGTAGACTATACATAGTCTAGGTAAAGGTAAGTGCTTTCATGATAATAACTGTTATGTAATATTATTCTTCCAAGTTGTTTATGTTAACAATACACAGAGTTCATTGTCAAAAAACCAAGGCATGTACAATTAATGACCATCAAGAGGCATGCTTTAATCATAAAAGAATATCTCCTATGTTTCGTAAGAAGATAGATAATCATACTAAATTATATTATTAAGAACGCAAGTTGGCGAAATACATTAAAATATTATTTAAAGCATAATGATAATTTTCTTTGTGCATATCAAAGAATGGAGAAACCAACTTAACTATCTATATATGAATCTTTCTAAAATTTTATTTGAGGTTTATAAGAACTGGAATATCCTCTATTTGAGTGTTTCTAGAAAAGAAATCTAAATTTATAATCCATGTTCATCTATTTAAAACGTTATAGTTTACAAATTATTTTTTTGGAGCGAGTACAAACCTAAAGAGGGTAATGAGTAAATGATTAATATAATTACTTAGAGAAAAAATAAAAAGAATAGTTAGGTTGTTAATCAGAATTAGTTTCGAAGAATATTTGTAAACATTTTTAGTAAAACTCTAAACTTTCGAGAAAACTAGACATAGTCTAGTTAGTTAAGATGAAGTAATTAATAGAAAAATTTTGTCTTTAGAAAAAATCTTTTAATATATCTTTTAAAGAAAAGTAAAAAGTCTTTAAGTGTAAGAAGTTTTTGAAAAACATAATTCAAACTTCTTTTTATGATGTGTCTTTGTGCTAAAAACACTTTATCAAATAACTCCTTAACAAATTGTTCTGCAACACACATTTCCAATTCATATTGTACTATAAAAACAAATAAATAACTCGCAAACCAGAAAAATCACTTAATTTTAAATACATGCACACTCATACTTTCTCTCTCCCTCTCTCTGTGACAGACACACATACTCAAATGAATTCTCAAAGCAACAAGACTGAATTCGAATAAACAATTCCTAAAACCTCAACACCAAAACAAACACAATCAAGTAAAATTACAACATCTCATGAAAAGCAAATTGAAGCAACGATGATGTAGCATCCGAGAATTCTACAACCATTATAATAAGAAAGCGAGCACGAGTTCCAAACTCCAAACATCGTAGTTTCCTTAAACCACTATACGCAACATGTTGTTCTCTTTTGTATGAAAAAGGAAAAAATCAAAACCCAAGCTATTCATGAGGCAAAATTAGAGTCTGAATCAAAGTCCATGTTGCACAAAAAGCATTAGCAACTCCAAGAGCCATGAAAATCGGAGATAAAGTGATGAGTGCATAAATAGGTACATGATGGATTGAACAACTATGTAGAATATGAATTGTTTAATTGTTTAATTCTGTAATGCATATATTGCGTCTTTCATTTTATTTCTTTGTATTTTTTAACTAATTGTTATTAGGCATGCTTCTTGGATTGAACTAATCAGTTGGATGGACTTAGTACTCTTAGATCCATAATATAACTAGCTCATTTTTCTTTTATTTCTGTACAAAGTTTTCACTTATTTGATTTGACTCATTTGACGTAAAAGCATTATTATGTTTTGTGGGAGAATTTTTTTTAACTCTTATGAAGAACTTTCAATTCTTAATTATCCTTGAATTGTTAATTTAAGGTGGCAGATTTTCCTCGAATCATCATTCAATTTTGATTGTGGTGCCTTCTTTATCTTCTTATACTGTTATATGTTTTTCTATTTTTTAAATTATTTGGTTGAATTTGTTGGGAACAAACCGTTCTTCCTAATCCATAATTAAGTATTCATTAGAAAGACACCAATGATACCTTTTCCTAAGCCATTTATTAGCGAGCCTTAAATTACATCTTGCTCTTCCAAACCAGTACCTTATCACAACCTCTTTGTTGAGGGCGACAGCAGCATGCTTATCATCCTTGCACACATTCTCATCCCACGACTTTGACATTTTGTGTTTTCATTTACGATCCCATTATCATCTATTTGTATTTCTATAATTTATTTCTACTTTTTGTATCTAGACAGAATTGCTTTAATTAGGATTTAGGTTTTGTGCCATTGACTTGTTGGATTTGAGGTGCGATAATGACCGTAATCGAAGGTGACAATACACTAAAACTATAGCAAAAATTACAACTATTGTCACAAACGAAAACACTATTTGCACTATTACATCAAAACACAAGATGAAAAATAGTGCATAAGTTTATCTCTTGTACTGTAGAACCACAACACACACCTAGGACTAAACCAATTTTCATAGGATATTCATTCATGGTTCTTGTTGACTTCATCAAATCCTATAACAGTTGTAGTGTTAACCATTATAAAGTACGAACGATAAGTAAATAGTTAAATTTGAGTGTTTTCATACGATAGAAAGTGAATTTGGAGCAATACTAATCAAATTCTTCTTTTTATTTGATGTTATAGAGTTTCTTCTTTGGATGAATGGAAGATATTGTGCATGGAAGTCAAGGAATAAGAAACATGATTACAAAACTTAGAAGTGAAAAAGGATAAAATATAGTGAGAGGTGTTGGGTAATCCGAGGGGCCAAAACTGGAGAGATCTCACAATAATGAGAACTGAGCCAAACCTACATAAGAGAATGACACACCACCTTCAATCCAAAACCCTAAGGCATTAGGTTTGTGGGTCTTCTTTCTTATATGTTGCTCAAATTTCTCATTTCTACTCAATGTGGGACTTAGACTCATACTTGGATGCCTAACAATCTCCCCTGCAAGTGAGAGTCTCTTCCACATTGGTATACTCCCCCTCAAGCAGAAGCATTTTCAAACACGAGTACCTTAATCACAAAGGACCATCACTTGTACCGCCGTTTACATACTTAAACGGGACACGCTTCCCCGAAACCTCCGTCAGGAAGACTTTTGATACAGGGTCAAACTGTACTCGCCCTAGCCGCAAACCATCGGCTCTGATACCACTTGTTGGGAGAATCCGAGGAGGGGAAACCTGGGAGATCTCAAACAACGAGAATCGAGCCAAACCCATATAAGGAAATGACACCACCTTCAACCCAAAACCTTAAGGCATTAGGTTTGTGGGTCTTCTTTCTTATATGTTGCTCAACTTTCTCATTTCTACTCAATGTGGGACTTAGACTCACACTTGGATACCTAACAATCTCCCCCTCAAGTGAGAGTCCCTTCCACATTGGAAGGCCAAACATATAAGGGAAATGACACCACCTTCAACCTAAAACCTTAAGGCATTGGGTTTATGGGTCTTCTTTCTTATATGTTGCTCAAATTTCTCATTTCTACTCAATGTGAGACTTAGACTCACACTTGGATACCTAACAAGAGGTGAGTTTAACTCAAATAGGAAGGAGTTTAGGCTAAGTTTAAGAAAAAAATTAACCTAGGGAGAACTTGTGAACAAGTAGAGGCCACATTTAGGTAGGATCTCATTACTCAGTCAAAGTTATTTTTACAAGAACCAAGTACAACTATTTATAACTTAGGAGGAAGTATAAATAGAGAAGCATAAGAATTCAAAACCCTAATGAAGTTGGGAAATGAAAGGAGAGTGTGACACTTACTAATGTAAACCCACATCTCCAAGCTACAAACAAGGATAAAGAGGTCATAGAGCTAGAGGCTTGATCTGGTGTTTATAGTTTGGGTCTAATTGGGCTTGTTTGAGCCCAAAAAAAACTTTTGGGCCAAGTTCAAAATTGAAAAAAAACATTTTAGAGATTTTTGAGCTTTAAGAATATAATACCTATATTTGTAAAAATTGTATAGATAGTATAGAATTTATTTTGGGCCTCATATTTTGGACCAAGTAGAATAAGATTTTGGGTCAAGTAGTGTAGCGTTTTGGGCCTTGAATCCCATAAGAACGAGTGAAGATTCACCTTTGAAACAAGCCTCCAAGAAGGTGCCACCTAGAAAGAGTAAGTCCAAGAATATACCATATGACACTCCAAAGTAGGCATCACATAGGAGCTTCCTCTCCAAGCTTCTTTTCCCACTTGTCAATCTCTCATTGGAAAGTATTTAAAACTTTACCTATGCCATTCGTCACTCCCTCAATGGAGATGATTTGAGCCAACAATAAGGAAATACTTGTCAAAATCTTAGTAGAGAGCTTTTTTAAGAAGCTTGCTCCATAAGTTAGAGTTAGTGGCTTTCTTAGTCTATAAATAAGAGCCTTTTGTATATAAATTTTCATTTTTTGAATGAGTGTTGAAATGTTGTCCAAATTGAGCATCTTCTACTTGTCCAAATTGAAATTATTATTAAAATGATTATTGTTATTATTATCTGTGACCCAATTTTTGACCAAATCTGTGATCGGTTCTGTGACCGATTTTTGTGACCGATTCTGTGATCGAATCTGTGACCGATTCTTTGATCGATTCTGTGATCGAATCCGTGACCGATTTTGTGACCGATTTTGTGACCGATTCTGTGACTGAATCTGTGACCGATTCAGTCACTGATAATGACCAATTTTTTCGGTCACTGATTCGGTCAACGATAGTGACCGATTTTTTCGGTCACTAATTGCAATCACTATTTAACAATTTTCTAGTAGTGAGTACTACTACTAGTATTATTATTATTATTAGTACTACTACTAGTACTAGTACTACTATTGCTAGTATTACTACTACGTACTAATACTATTACTACTATTACTAGTATTATCAATACTAGTATTATTATTATTATTATTATTATTATTATTATTACTATTACTATTACTATCACTACAAGAAAAAAGTTATTTAGAGACCAATATTTAGTTACCAAATAAAATGGTTTCTAATTGTGACCAAAATAGTCACCAAATTAAATTTGAGTTGCTAAATAACTACAAATAGAAGTAATTATTGAATTTAGTGACCAATTAAGTCAAAAATTAGTATCTAACATTAGATACCAAAGTTTTAGTGACCTATGCCATTAGATTCTAAATTGGCATCTAATTAAGTTAGAGACTAATTTAGAATTTAATAGTATAGGTCAGTAAAACCTTGGTAGCTAATGTTAGATACCAATTATTTGACTTAATTGGTTACTAAATTCAATCATTACTTCTATTTTGTAGTTATTTAGCAACCAAAATCTAATTTGATGACTATTTTGATCACAATTAGTAACAATTTCATTTGGTAGCTAAAAATTGATCTCTAAACAATCTTTTTCTTAGTGTATTGTAACTAAACTTTCAGTACTACTATTATTGAAATTACTACTATTATTAACATGATAATAATAATAAATTATAATAATAAATAATTACACTAATAACAATAAAAATAATAATTGTTATGACTATATTAATAGTAATAATAAATCTTATAATAATAATATTAATAATATGAATAAAAGTAATTCTTGTTACTATATATTAACATTAATAATATTAATAATAATAATTATAATAATATTCATAATAAAAATAAAAATAATTATAATATGATAAAAAAATTCTTTATTATAATGATTATAAGTTTTATGTGTATTTATAAATATTAGGTTCGATTCTCCTCCATAATATATTTATTAATAGTTCTTTGTTGGTATCGATGACCTTAGTATTTTTTTTTATTCGTAAATTTATTAACAAATATTTTACCAACAACAATTTAGAGTTAACCGATATAAATCATCATATTACAAACCATCCTTGCACAAATAGGTACCAAAAGAATAAACATAAACAAGTCCTTGCATTAAAATCCGTGTATAATAAAGCATTAGAAGGTGGGGCAGAAAGCTTCTAACCACCGGGAAAATCAGTCGACACTACAAATAAGTCATTCAACCACACCAAGCCTTGAATCAATGAGCAAAAGTCAATTGACCAAGATATTCAATTGCTTTACACTAAGTGACAAATCTCTGAAAAGCATACACACAAACAAGTATAAGTTCTCAAGTTACCTAACATGTCATAAAACCTTGGGCATCAAGCATGAGCCTCGGGTTGTTCAACTGCCCCAAGCCTCAAAACAAGGGTAAAAGTTTATCAGATTCTAGCCTTGTGCCATTTAACTATTTTAATTAATATTCAAATCAATAGGCACCAAAAGATCAAGTTCATACCTTTAAATATTGACTTCTTTAGTTCAAGCCTTTGGTCCTCATCAACTCACAAAACACCCCAAACAAAATTTGCTAAAAACCTGAGAGATTATCATTTTGAGATATGTAATATACACACCGTTAGTATATAAGGACTGACCCCAAAGATAATTGACCCTGTTCTCAAAATGCCCTAAAAATTGGGATAATTGACATCGAATACCCAACATGCATGACTTATACAACCGAAACACCCTACAACCCAAAAGGCCTGTTTTGTCTCTAACTATGCATATCTTCTATAATCAAACATTAAATACACAAGGTCAATGATTGATTTCACAAATCCCTGTCTACATGTAGTTTAGATCAATTCGCCTATATAAGTCTTTTTAATCACACCTTAATAATGAGAATGAACTATTTTCTTGTAATGCAAATTTTCCCTTATAAACACAGACACACATATACATAGAAAAGAGAATTCAAAATTTTAAATCTTGCTAATGATTACATTATTTTAAAGAACCAATAAATAATTTTTTAAGGTAAGATAATCTTTGAATGCTTTGAAACATGATAAAAGAATATTAAATAACACTTTTTAATGAGAAAACCACTTTAAAAATTCCTGAATTATTTAGAGTCCTTATTAGTTAGGATTAAAAATATTTAATATGTATTAACTGGTGCACCTTTTGAATTTAGGATTCAGGAGGATTAAAAAAATATGCTGTTACATGAATGAATATATAAGACGACCAGTTATACATATGCTAACCAATTTTTCAAGTTGCTGATAATGAATTCAACAATTAAAAGTGGCATTTTATGAAAAGTGGAGGGAATTAAGTGCATTAAAAATGGAAGTGGGTGGGGGCAATGAATTAAATAATAAGTTTAGATATTAATTAAATTGTTGGGCAGGAATGAGGATATCGTGAAACTGGGTGAGATGACATGATGATAATGTGGGAGAGAATTGGAAGAAAGGTAAGAATTAATGGGTGAATTAATTGCCCGTTACACGCAGTTCGAACAGCACCATTTATGCGGGTGCAGATAATTTATGTGTAAGTAGGGTAATTACAGAGAGACAAAAGCAAAGGCCTGTGACGTTATTAATGATTTGCACATCCTAGGGTTGTGTAAGTAGATGGGTCTCAGTCTACGATCTTCCATTTCAATTTACTACTTCTTACGTAGGTAAGTTAAGTGGCCGCGACAAGCCATGTGAATTCTCCAACTTCTTGGTAACCAAACTACTGTTATTGTTACTGTTACTGTTACTGTTACTGTTACTGTTACTGTTGCTTACCCCCGTGGTTCAGCATTCTGCATTAACTCCACCACACTGGGTCAAATATCAACAATTACTAACCATTTTTATATATCATGGTATTGTCGTGTTTGTGTGTACTAGGGTACGTACGCAGCATGTAGGTGTTTGGTTTTAGATGTGTTGTGTTGTGTTGTGTGTAATAATTTTTTAACTTCATCTCTGGACAAATGTCATCGTCAACCGTCACATGGCATGGGTTTCAATGACCCTGAAAATCGTCTTCTAATAAGGGGACCGCTTTCGCTACCAGCTCGCTCTAGCTAGCTACTGCAGCTCCAACCGTGACTCAACTCACTAATATATATCCTACTACACTGCGCTTACTGTTCTCAAATTTACTCATAAACTATAACATATAGAGTAAAACTTCACTTTTCACCTTCATTTTGTAGGTTCAATTATGTTTAAAAACTAAATTTTAAGATAGTTTCAAAGTTTATTTTAATTCTACTAAAATGATTGTTATCATTCTTTCACGTGAAGAAGTATATTGAAAGTTTTTGTATTTACTAAAAAATAACTAAAATAGTATAGTTTATAAATAGATGAAAAGTTCACCTTTTAAAATAAGAGATTGGATTAAACTTAATTCTTTTTTATAAAAGATACATAATAACAATTATTAGTTGAAGAAATATAAAAATAAAACTACAAAAACTATATATTATTTAGATGAATAATGGAGGAATTTATCGTTACTTATATTATATATTCAGCATAAAAAAATATAAATTACTCATTACCTCTCAAAATAACTGTAATTTTATATTTTAAAAAATAAAGAGATTATTTTCAGTTTTCAATAAAATATTCCTTTTTTTTTAACTTGTCTTCAAATAAATCATATCAATGTTTACATTTGCAACCAATAAAATAAATGTATTCAGTAACATTATTTCAATAAAATTGTTTTAGTAAGTCATATATTTATTATTCATAATAATGCTGGAGAAAATTTTAAACTATTTTTTTTGTTAACTTGAAATGGAGAGTATATATAGGTAAAACACCATTTTATGCTTATATATAAATTCTAATGCTTAATGGTTAGGAAAGAAAGAGAAGTCCGAATGAGTTCAACTTCTTGTCCGTAGGTAGCATAGAAGATAAAAGCGTGATTGACCGACATAATTTCTCTTTCTTACTCTAAATGATTAAACTACTACATAACAGAGAACATATTATTTTATCTCACAAATTAGACGTTCCAATTGTTGTATTATCACTGTGCAAAATACAAAATAAATTTTAGATGGCGATCGATTATTGTATTTACTAAGGGTGTGTTTGTATAAACAAATCAATTAATAACTTTATTAAGTTAGAACGTATCCATAAATTTTGAGTGTGAATTCTCAAGTAATTCGAAAATATTTTATACAAAGAAATCGTAATTATTTTTTATAAGATTAGATAAACCCTTTCCAACCCTCGTATACTTTTGTATCCATAATGAATACACGTATATAATCTTTAAAGCTGTTCATATAGCTACGGCAAGACTCCTATGCACATGGAACAGGTGTGTAGTACACATACTTCATTGTAGATATGGTGGGCGTTTTGTGGACAATATATACGAATACAAATCTTCAAAGTTAAGAATACATGTATGTGTTTTACTTGTAATATACATCATCAGTTCAAATAATTTTTGTAAAATTTTATTGATTAACATATATGAATGAATGGAAATTTTTATCTGGATTGGTGAAATCTTTTTAAAAAAATTAGGAACTTTTTAGTGGATTGTTAAGTGTCAATAGACACTAATATAAAATTGAATGATGAAACTACGGTATTATAATCTATAACGAATAACAAGTAACTGTTTTATCACTAATATAAAAAGATGTCCATGATATATAATAAAGTAGTTTATATAATTTATTTCACATACTTTGTGTAATTTTTTATGTACAGGGAACAAGTAGGAAGGAGATACATGAATTTAACCAATTCAAAGAATCACTAGAGTTTGTTTGATATTTCTAGGTAAAAAATACACATTGTATATAACAAATGGGTCCTAAATAAAATAATGGAGATCATTGTGTCATAATGCTAAAATTCTCATATATAGATTGGGACTCGAATCCTTTAGCCCTCTAAATGTGTGGCAAGTTGAAAAGGATTTCAAAAAATCTTATTAAGAAATTTAAGGTTTGGGATTTAGAGTTAAAAGATATCTAAAAGTTTGGAATAGATAGGTATTTAGGGATCTAAATAGAAAGAGAAGAGAAATTATTCTTTAGATAAACAGTATAGATAAAGAGGATGAAGAGGGGGAGCCTGAGTGAGCAATATAGAAATAGGAGAAAACAATTATTACTAACCTGAATAATATCACTTAGATAAGAGACATTCAAAAACAAGAGTTCAAATCTTTTTAGTTAGAACTAGTGGATATGAATACAAAATTTTACTATATGACAACCAAATGCAGGGTAACGAAAAACATAGTTAAAAACATTAAGTCTAAGATAGGCGATATGAGGAACTGAGAGTAATAAAATAAAAAGGTGAAACAATATTTTTTATAATATATTCTCAAGAAACCGAGGGTAAAAAATGGGATTGGATAATGTAGAATTCTCTTTCTTAAATCAAAATAATAATGATATATTTACAAAATGCTTTTCTAAAGAAGAAATTAGTGAGGTTATTTGGGACTGTGAAAATAGTAAGAGTCTGGAGCTGACAGGTTTAACTTTAACTTTTTCAAGTCTATATGTGAGACTATAAAAGCTTATGTGTCTAAGGCAGTAGAAAATTTCCACACTTGGGAGAATGGCCAAGGGAGGCAATACATTGTTTATTACACTAATGCCTAAGGAAGAAAATTCCAAAGATCTTAATAAATATGTACCTATATTTGTAGTGGGTGGAGTATACAGGATCATAGCTAAAATATTATCAAATAGACTCAAGAGAGTGATGCACAAATCATATAAAGAAAACACAATATGCTTTCACTAAAGGTAGAGGGCTAATAGATAATGTAGTTGTGGCTAATAAAGTTGTGGATGAAATTAAAAGGCAAAAACAAAGTGGGGTTTTGTGAAGATAAATAGAGTACCAATATGGGAAAATCTAGCCAAAAGAAGGGTGAATGTAATAAGTCGAGCATGTGTTCTATGCTGGGGGTTGAAGATGAGTTAGTTGAACACTTCTTTTCTGGATGCACAATTGTAGGGAAAGTTTGGGAGAGGAGGATTAATTGGGCTGGAATTGCTAATGTGAACCACAATGATGAAAAAAATTGTCTTTTACATGACTTAACAATATAAGAAATAGGTTTTGGAAATACATTTGGGTTGTCATAATGTGGTTCGTCTGCACACATACGAACAACATTATGTTTAGGAATTGTGTAAAGAATGTTAAAGAGATGTTTACTTTAACACAAATTAGGGCCTATACATGGATAACAAATAAAATACTAAAGACGAACTTCTCTTACTCGTATTGGTGTATTTTTCCTTTTAAGTGTATTTTCTCTATAGAAACGTAAAGTAGTGTTAAACTTGTCCTAGTACTAAGAGGAGCTACTTTGAATTGTCAAGGGGTCGACAATAGGCATGTACATGTATTATCTATTTAGGTTATCATTGCTAATATGTCTCTTGCTAAATTGTCATCTTGTTGTCATAACTACTATGCTGCACAAGTAAAAATCAAGTTGGAAAGCATAACCGATGTTGTATGATTAAATTACTATTAGTTTTTGCATTTAACTATTAACATCTTTGTATCTATTAGCTGAAGACCTGTGAGGATACACAAAACCAATATTGATGCAAGAAAAAACTTGCTCAAATAGCAAATACACCTCTACTTAATCACCATATGCAAGGCAATGTAACTTTTTCATAACAACTATACAAATACTACATTTAGAATTCATGGTAGGTACAAACAATCTAAGTGCTACGAGAATAAGCATATATAAAGCTAAAAGCATCCTTATCCGGAGAAAAACATGTGACCACATTAACAATATAAATGGTATGGAAGTCACTCATATGAATTTGGATGCACACATATCTCTATCTTTTTATCTGTTGCTATAATCCAACAACAAGAATGATTATGCAATTGGGACCTAGACACTGATGATTGTTCAAATATACAAAAAGGAGTATCGGATTCATTAGTTTTATCAAATCTATAATGTCTATATATCTATAATGTCTATATGTACTTGACTCACAATGTTATATTTGTTTGAATCCGAATTATACAAAGACCTTAGCTTGGTTAATTGTGGAGATGTTTTGTAAGTACTCTTATAGAAGTAAGGGATAATATAAGGCTATGTGTAGAAATATTTTGTGAAATTGTTGGTTCAAATTACTTCAAAACCTATGTATTTTCGTTTTTGTATAGAGATTAAAACTCGATTTTTTTCAATTAATATATTCTTTATTATTGACAAAAAAATATAAATTAATTTTATTTTATTAGGAAGTCAATATATATATATATATATATATATATATATATATATATATATATATATATATATATATATATATATATATAAAAGTAAAATTTCACCAAAAATAGTATATAGACGGCTAGATGCTAGATTAAATAGGGTGAAGTAAAAACAAGTAACGCTTATAAATAAATATATGATAAGTAAATAAGAGAGATAACTATAACTTTAAAGCGTGTGCTAAGGCAATTTTAATGAAAAGTTACTAACTCATTCACTATCTTGGACACACAAATTGTTAACTCAATCATAGACATGTCTAGCATATAAATTTCAATACCCATGATTCATAACTCACACATGAACTGATCCAACAAAAATAAGGCAATTGGATGTGATGTACTCATATAGGTGTAATTTACTTAAAAAAAGTTAATTTCATAGCATTAGGAAAGTCAATATTTGAAAACATTCTTGAAGGCTATAATTAATATATTTACTGGAAAAGTCTCAACAACCTAAACATGGTGATTTTATTATTACATGTCTTGTAGGTGACCAGTGCTTTGAGTCCTGTTCATGTATATATATAACTGCTTACTTTTATTTTAGTTTTTTTTTTAAATAAAAAAGCATTTTCCACCTAATTTCCAACAAATGGAGGTTTTAAAATTTTATTCGGATTTCTGTCCTAATAACATGTTATGCTAGAGTTTTTGTATACCTAATTGTTGGTTATCCGAAAAGGAAAAGGGAATGATAAATGGATTCTGCAAGGCCTAATTAATTGTATTAAATATTAATTAGATTATCACAAAAAAATGTAGCTAAAAATCGTTCATAATTATGAAGCCAGGCTAGTTTGGTCCCATTAATTAATCAATTCGAGAGACGTAAAGTAGAGGCAACTAAATCCAATGTGGTCTTTCTGGAATTAGAAAAAAGTTAAAATAATAACGGGGTGCCATAACATTAAAGAAATGTATCTGTATATTAAAAACAAAGACATAATAACAATACCTATTTTTTTCATATTTTAATATACAACCATTTCATTTCTTAATATTCTATCTAAGTTGTATCACACATGGTTTCGTGTAACCCACTAGCAATGATAGATATCGAGATAGGGAATGGAGAGAGACCCACTGATAATATATTTTCTCTCTCTCTCTCTCTCTCTCTCTGCTACATATTTTAACCAAACTAACGTTTTAAATATATATTTTTTTTAAACTTAGCCAGCCAACATATGATGCTATTCAATTAAACTAATTAGGAGTTTTTTTTAAGTTTAACAACTATATGTTCTCTGATAACACAAAATAAATGAATTGTTGTTTAGACCTCTAATATAAAAGGTATTTCTATACACCAACTTAATTATTAAAGAACCAAACAGAAAATGTGTTAAAAAGGTATGACTCATTTAATTAAATAACGAAAATTTATATAACTATTTATAGTTTGAGAGCATACAATATTACGCAACCAAACATTATAGATCAAAACCTTTCCCAATTTGTTTGAGTGGACCATGACCTATTACATCATCCATGGATTTTAAATTTTGAATCTTCCTTTGTTGTTCTAAATGTTTCTAAGTAATAAAATGTTACTAGTCAAGAAAAAAAAAACATTTACTTTCAAATATTTAGACTAATAAAATAAACTGAGATAGTTTGTTAAAGAAACACATATAAAGTTTTTATTTATTTTTTCTTTCAGAAAATGTAAACATAAAACCTTAGTTAAAGAGATTAATTTGTACAATAAACACTAAATTTTGAATCACTTGGATGTTAATATTATTTGATTACCTTTAGAAGAAAAGAAGAAAGTAGAAGAAATGAAAAGAGGAATGATGGTGGGTGCTGGGAAGGCAAGGCGAGTGAGTCTCTGGTGAAGAGAAGTGTTCTGGAATTTGGTTGGACCTCACCACCACACGAGAAAGAACAAGGCCATGTGAGGCCGCACGTGGGAAACCGAATTTCACGCGTGGGGTCCATTGCAGGACCATCGTTAGCCGCACGATTTGCTGACTCACACTCGGATTTACGATGAGGCATGACGCAACCGATCCGATCCCGTGACAGGAGCGAACAACTGTCGGGATTCGAGGATTACTAGGACACGTGTATGCAACGCAAGCCGTTCATAAATCTGGCTGGCGCCAGCCACTGACAGACACGTGCGTGGGCCGCTCCACGCCAAACGTGGGCCTGGCCCACCGGCCCATAACACGCCAAACTGAAACCAAGTCTCCCTCCAAAATCCACACGCATAATACACATAACCTACAACCGATAAATAACGGAGATTATTTCATATTAATAATATAGTATGTATAGTGAATAATAATAATAATATCAATAATAATAATAATGTTTTGTTTCGCGTGGTAGCCGGTTCAAAATCGGCTCGGCTCTCATGGCCCGTTTCTTGAACTTTGCCTTTTTCTCCATTCATTTAAAGCCCTCCCCCATTGCTCATTCCACGCCATGCTCTTCCACTCCCATCATTGTTTTCTTCTTTCCTTTCTTCCTCTTCTCTCATTTAGGCAAATCTATCATATTTATCAGTATTTTCTTCCTTTTGGGACACAAAAATTGTGGTTAATGGGTTGCAAGGACATGACAAAGGTGAAGTGGGGGAAGAGGAGGAAGAGGAGGCAAGAGGGTGTGGAGAGGAGGATGAAGAAGCTGCAGCGGCTGGTTCCCGGTGGCGCCGGAATGAACCCCGACCGGCTTTTCCTGAAGACGGCGGAGCACATCTTGCAATTGAGGATCCAACTCAATGTGTTGCAAGCTCTTTCCAAGGTTTTCAATGCTTGATGATGATTCATTATTTACTAGCTAGTGAGGCAGTGCTATATCAAGTTGTATGATTATTGTTGTTATATGTATTCATCTATTATATTTATTTTTACCAATTAATGCCTATGGTGCTTTGTTAGTCCTTTCCTCATGCTTCTCTATAGTGTAAGTTAAAACAGACAAACACACAAAACCTCTCACAAATGACCAATCAAGGTACCACCACCAATGGACTGTTGCCCCACGGACTCCATTCATTCTCTTTTCTTTTCTTTTCTTGTTTTACTTTAGTAATTCTTTTCTTCGGTTTTTACCTTCATGGTGCTTCGATCTATGGTACTTTCGTTTCAGGTGAATTGGGCTCAATGGGCTCATTTACTTTCCTTTCTTTTCACTTCCACATTTTTTCTAGAAGAGGGTTCACATTATTGCACATTTAATTAAATTTGGGGCTTAAATTTTTAGTTTAGTGAAACCAAATTCGTTGGTTCTTTTTGTGTTTATGCTTAGGATATTTTACTATTTGGTGTTAGTACTGAAAAAAGGAAAATTTGATAAAATAGCATGAATGAAAAAAAATAAAAATTACTAGAATTATCTTTGAATAGAGTTTCCCACTCTTTGTTAACTTGACTATTCAGTTTCATTGATTGTTCAGACTGACACCACACCCCTTAGTTGTCTTCCTTAACTCCCATCTTTGACCTCCTTAATTTTTCATGTCATTCAATGTTGATGCATTAGAAAGTAATATAAATGAATATACTGTTGCGTACTGAATTTAATTTTGTAGGATCTAATTTTGTCATGCATGTAATACTGCATTTTCTTTTGAGTTTTGACATACCCACAAGCATGGTGCTACCAGTTCCTCTTCACTGCAGTACTTTGATATTATTAACTGAGCTTTTTTTAATTATTTTGTAGTGAAATTTCGTACTAATTAACCCATCATAAATTATTACATAACATATAGGTTTCTAAGTTTTTTTATCTCTTTCACTTTTCATTTATCCAGTTATATATGAATCACAAAACACTCATGTATACAGTAATGTAGCCAACCAATCATTGATTGGTCTTAATTTGGTTAATTACCAGTCAACAAACTAAACAATATGATCCGAATTTTTGGTTAGACTCTAAAGATAGGTTACCCCACCAAACCCCTAAGAAAAAAAAAAAAATCTCATAATAGGGTTTGCGTACCCCTTTTCCTACCACTTTATGTTTTTTGAGCTGGTAGTTGTACACTTACATTTTCATGTTACCCAACAGGAAGCTTTTAAAGTACTTTAGTCCAAAAGCACTGTACTTGTGGCTAACCAAACCCTAATTTTACTTGTTACTCTCTTTGGATACAGCAACTATTGCGTTGATTTTGTGTTGTAGCACTTAGTACAAAGATATTTGATGTATAAGAAAATAGATGAATGTAAATGCGCGTCATATACAAGTGTGATACTAAATGTTCCTAACTACAACGGGGAGACGTACGATTGTTATAGAATGTTATAAATAAATGAAATAGCAAACTTAATATGAACAGACAAAAGCATCACTTTTATATTTTTCAATAATATTCATATGGCAAACGAAATTAAATATAGCAATTTTGAGATCAGATAAGTAGTTAAATTCAATCACTAGGGTCGACTTAAAAAAGAAGTTTTCAGTAGTTCACAACAATAAAAACCATGCTCATTGTACTTGTATTGTCTTCTAAAAAGAAAATCTTTTCAAGAGGTATTCTAAACAAAGTACAATGGTGTGGAAATACTGGATACTTAATGATAATGTTCGACTGTTTCCAAGTTTAAAATATATAATCAATTTTTAGTTTTCTTTTCTTTTTTTTTTTTCTGTTTATATGCGAATGATTTGACCTGCCAAAAAATAGTCTTGTGGACTGATTTGCATAAAAGTTGCATACTATTTTATCTAGTCTGTTCCACATAATTGCTAACTTACGGGACAATTAGCTCATTAATAAAAAATTAAAAAATGAAAAAAAAATTATAGCCATAAAAGTTCCTAATATATTTTATATGTTGTAATATCATGTTAATGGAGCCCCCTTGTCGGTTTTCAGCTTATGAGCAAAGGTTCAGTTAAACTTATGATGTAAATTACATTACAAGAATAAAACTATTTAGAGATTAATTTTTAGCTATTAAATAAAATAATTGTTAATTGTGTATAAAATAATCATTAAATTAGGTTTTGATTGTTAAATAATTACAAAATAAAAGTAATAATTTTATTTAGTGACCAATTAAGTCAGTATAATTGGTATCTAACATTAGCTACCTAGGTTTTAGCTACTTATAGAGACTAATTTAGAATCTAATGGTATGCGGTGACATTTTTTTTGTATACAATGTCGATTACAAATGTCACTTTATACGTGTGTGACGTTTCCGCGTACCACCATATATCTGGGCATCACAAAATATACAATGACATTTTTGGGTGAACCACTGTAACATCCGTCATATAATAACTTTTGTAAAGCGGCGTCTACACATAAATAATGTTAATTGAAATTGTCATAATTGTTTTTATTGACAAAAAAAAAGATGGTACGTGTGAATGCCATTATGAATGTTTTAATGTGATGTTTGTCATGACCATATTATAATAAATTATGAATTATAATACGTTAGTTCAAACTGTTGTAATTATAACATTAAATAAATAAAATATATCCAACATTTTATAACTATATCTAACATTTCATAATTAACCAGTTTTCATAATTATATATGTTACATACACATAATTATCCAGTATATTAAAACAAGAGTAAAATAACATAAATTTTATAATAACAAACTATCATTTAATAGTGCAACAAATATTCTCTTCCAACACATTTGACAAAATATTTTGTTCCAACACATACTAATTTATCTTAAAATTGTTGATGCATATTTAAGTGCTAATAGACTAATATTATTACAAATTTGTAAATTGTTCAAACCCAATTGACTTGTGAGCTACTACAAAAACAACAACATATTTAATCTGTCTTGGTGCCTCACTTGATCCTATAATGTGATTTAGGGATGGAGCACCACTTGCAACATCTAATGCCTGAAATAAAGAAAAGAAAGTTAAATACTACAACAGAATGTATGCATTAATACTATAACATAATGTATTTGAGGCACTTACCAAACCAGGTGCCATGGCAGCAAAATGTTAGGATTATTTGATCTTGTAGCAATGTAGGCAAGCAAGGAATTCATTTGTTCCTTCAAAGTTGCAAGCTCAGTTTCCATCTTTACTACCTTATCCTTAACTTCTAGTAAAGGTGCACTTGAGGAAGCATAGTCCATACCACTTAATCTTGTTGTATTTTTCTTAAAAACAAGAGCAGAAAAAGCTCCAAATGATAGTCCTCTAACCCAACCTGGATACTCTTTACCAAATATGACACCAACTAGATCATTTGGAGATATATCTGATGCAATTTATGGATTTTTCAACATTAACTCATCAATTTTTTATTGCAAAAACAACATATGCAACATATTATCCTTAAGCACTTAAACAACAACTAAACAACATTCATATGTAATTAAATCAACGAAACAACATTTAAAACAATTCAAGAGAGGTGTCATTTTACCCCAATCTCTAAAGCTTCATCATTGACATATGTGCCATTTTTTCTCTTATGTGTGATCTTCTACATTTCAACTCCCCGAATATTCCTACGAGTCTCAATTTTCTATATGTTCCAACAAAGATGATATAAGAAAATTGAAATACCAAATGTGAAAGTCAAAGTACAAATATAGAAATTATCCCTTCTTCTTCATAAAGACGTAGCACCAAATTCATAAATCAGATTATAGTATATATTGAAATTTGAAATTCAAAAGTGAAAGTACAAATATACCAAATTATCCCTTCTTATTGATAAAGACATAGCACCACTAATGTGAGGAATAATTTAATAACAGTGCAATGAAAATAAAGAAAAAGAGTGGGCCTAGATACATGAGAGAAAACAGGGACAAGATTGGAACAGTCTAGAGTAACAGAATGAAGGAGATTTAGCAAGCAAGGACAGCTAGAATGGGTAGAGAATGAATTGTGAGCCTCTTCTTCCTTGGACTATTCTTCTCTTTCCATAACTGTTCTTATTCTTCTTCTCATTTATCCTTAACTCTGTTGCAGATGGTTATTCTTTTTCTATTAATCCCTGCGTGACCCTCCAGCTTATGGATCTTTTGTGAATTTCAGTTTCTGATATTGCCAAAATATACCATCTATATACTGTGAATCCTTTTTCATTATAATTTGAAATTGCGGTCGTATCATAATTTGTCTCTTCCATATATCTCTATTTCTATTACACAGGGTCTACAAAATGAAAATAAAAATGAAATTAGTGCAATAAAAATTTAAAATCAGACTTATCAAGAGTGAGCATGTACCACTATGGAAGGCCTGAGACGATAATCAGCAAACACAACCCATTGTTCCATTTTAAGGCCTTCTGGAACATTCTTGATAAGATCATTTCTGGTTAGTAAAGGGTCATAAAATTCATTCCAAAGCTTGCATCTGTACTCCCTCCACAGTTTTCCAATTCTAAATATAACATCTCTTTTGGCCAAATCTTCATTTAGCTTGAAACAAAATTGAGACTTCGAATAAAAGAGAAGTTAGTCCACATGTATTGACTAAATTAAATAAAACTATATAGTATATGACTTTTTTTTACCTTTAGTGCACTCTATCTTTGTAAGCACCTAGAATATCTGACCATCTTTCAAAACTGATGGGAAACAAAATATTATTTGTAGCTAGCTGTCCACAAACTCCTGCAAGTAAACCGGATGCTTCTCCAATTGGTTGGTACTTATCATCATAGTTGACCACCACCCTTAATTACATTAGGCAAGTTATGAGCATCCCTAACCTTGACCTTCAATTTTTTAGTAACTCCTCCTCATCTGAAAACAGAGAAACAATTGGTGTCATTTGAAAAAATAGAGAAATAATTGTTGTCATTAGAAAAACTGAAAAAATAAGTACATGTTTTTACCTCTTGCATCAACAAACCAATAGTGATTTGACTGCTTTCCTCTTTTTGGTTGCACTCTTTCAGGTTCAGAATCAAAAGTTAGTGGTGCAGATCGGAAGGTTTGTGATTGTGGTTCAACAGATGCAGAGGATTATTGTTGTGCAGATTGTGTTGGTGCATATTCAGAAGATTGTGATTCATAATAATAATAATAACAACAACAACAACAATAATAATAATAATAATCGTAATAGTAATAATAATAATAGTAATAATTATAATAATAATAAGAATAAGAATAATAAAAATAATGATAATAATAATAATGAGAATAATAATAATATTTATAGTTATAATATTATAAATAATAGTAATTTTAATTGTAATAATAAGTATAATAATAATCATAAAATGATAGAAAAGTTGCTTTGGTGTGATGATTGTAGGTTTTCTCAAGCTCGTGAGAGGTCCTAGGTTCAAGTCTCTTTTGGTGCACTTTATCCAAAACATCATTGAAATGATTAATGGTAGGTAATAAAAATAATAAAATTATAAATAAAAACAATATAAATAATAATAGGAATAATAGATGTAAAAATAATAATTTTTTTATAATAAAAGTAATATTCGCTAATTTTTAAAATTGGTTACTGATTTGGTCACTATACATTAGCGACCAAGAAAATATTGATTGACGTGTTTGGTTACTAAATCGGTCACTGTTTTAATGAGTAACCGATTTTGGTCATTTAGTGACAAATTTTTGGGTTACTATAAGTGATTTTTCTAGTAGTGAAAATTTCTATAAACAATGTAGTTGGACCTCTCTGTATTGTTATTACCTAGACATTGAATCATTTTCATGAAGTGCATCATTCTCATTTAATAAGTCTATCATCTTCATTGTCCCTAAACAGTGGCAATTGATCAGAGTCATTGAAAACCTTATTTAAGTCTTGTTGTGGACACGGTTTAACTTCAAAAAGTTCAGTATCTTCTTTTCCCATGTCATACAAGTCTCGTGGTTTCAAATGGACAACAATTGTCCAGTCCTTATTAACCTCATCATTCACATAATATACCATTTCATCTTGTGAAGCTTCAATGTATGGATCATGCTCCTCACAATCTCCTATGTGAATTAATCTTGAAAAATTAATACAGGTGAAACCCCAAAGATCCTTTCTAAACCCTTTATCCCTTGTGGTGTCAACCCATTTACATTTGAACAATGTAACTTTAAAATGACCATAGTAATTAAGCTTAATTATATCTTTCAATTTTCCATAATACGCCAAATCTATTTTCCTGATGTTTTGATTGCACTACTTGCAACACATGATGTTGATAAAGTTAAGAAAACTCCACTGTTTTGGGTTTTTAACCCATGTTCTCGAAGTTCAGTTCTAAATTTGAATCCATTTACATTGAATGCAAAAAATCCTCTCGCATGTGGTGTTGGACCTTGAGTTAGATACTAGATACTTAAGAGCATTTGGAACTGTATTTGATATGTATGGGTTATTAATCTACAAAAATATTGATTAAATGTGTCAACATATCATCCAAATATAGCATTTGAGATTTCTAAAATCATATTCTACCTATCATTTGAGGAAACCAATTTATGAAGTCTTTATTAACAACTTTTTCTATCTCCGTAGTTGAAATTCTTCTCCGTCTATACCTCCTTCACAAGTGATGTTTAAATTTCCTAAACAATATTCGATTTCAACATATTAATAATGAGTTCCATGAAAATGTAAGGGTTGAATTTAGTACAATTAAATAATACTTACTCAATGTACGACTTAACCTCAGGACAATTAAATAACACATATCGATGTGTTTGAGTTCTCTCCATGGTTGACATCTCAAAAGTTGACAAGACACTTACTACCCTACCAATTGGTGGAAATAAAGTACTCAATTGAGTAATATCTGCATTAGGAGAATTAGGAGAATCATCCACACGTGAAGGTCTATTCATTCTTGTTTCTACCCCTTCCATATACTGAGAGCTAAAGGAGATAACCTCCCTAGCTAGGTATCCTTCAGCAATAGAACCTTTAGGTTGTGCCTTGTTTCGAACATATGATTTTAAGTGTCCTAAATACCTAAAACATGACTTTTCAATTAAGCTAATCAAACATTATACTTAAACAAATTACAAAGTGTGACAGAAATATTTACCTTTCAATGGGATGCATCCAATGATAATGTATAAGACCTCCAAGTTTTGCCTCACCAGTCAAATGATATGTTAAATGAACCATGGTTGTAAAAGATATAGGATTAAATAATATTTCGAAGTGACAAAATCATGCGAGACTCAAGTTTATCAAGGTCGGATTGACTTAAAGTTTTCACACATAATTGTCGAAAAAATGAACATAGTTCTACTACCACTTCAATGACATTGTTTGGTAAAACATTATGTATGACTATAGGTAGTAATTGTTCCATTGAATATGACAATCATGACTCTTGAGGTTGAAAATCTTTCGCACATAAACTTCTCATCATGTGTTAACCTACCAGCATATGAATGACCTACCAACATATCTGCCAAGTCGTGATTATGAGAGGCACAAAGTAACTTTACAATCCATCATTCACCACCTTTGACTGGTTCTCCTTGCAATCTAAAAGGACAGTCACATTTCCTAGTTCCACTTTTACTAACCTCCAAGTCCTTTTTATATCGTCTGTATTTACCTCCTCTCTCACAACCTAATAATACATATGTTTGCCTTCCTGGTTTACCATTTCATGTGTTTGACCTTAATATAACAATCACAAAACCTAAGTCATATGCAACCTTTCTAGTCCACTTTAAGAGGTCATCCTGAGAATCAAATACCTACAAAAACATATTCACACTATCTATACACGTTTGTGTCAATCGCCTTTACCTTATCTATCGTGAATGCATCATTACAATCATGTGGTCTATATTCATTATCTAATACATCAAAAGAGATTGATTGCACCATATCAAAAATCATCTATCTCACACATGTCAAGCTTATCTGACATGCCAGTTAAAAATTCTACATCCATGATCTTTCCATAAGTCATAACTAAAATAGAAAATGGATTAGAAAAAAAAAACAACCCTTCGAGAGAAGTGAAATCCACATGTATGCCAAGTTATGTAAAATCGTGTAACATTGACCTGCAAATTTAAAACATTACAACATCCTATTAATATTGGAATCATTTCAAATCTCAAAATAATGAGAATGATATATGTACTCAACAAAAAGTAAACTCTCATACTTTTAAAACTATTATATTTAATTCCTTTTATGATTCTACTAAAACTAATTATTATTGACAATATATATATATATATATATATATATATATATATATATGTGTGTGTGTGTGTATATCATTAAATTTAAAATAAATATATATCATAGATATGACATAGAGAAAGAGAGATGTCACATATCCAAATAATGTCACATAATATGAATTTATCAAGTGCTTTTAAACAATACAACAAGAATGTTACACATAATTAATGAACACTAACTTCAAAAGATCAGTATGTTGTTTTGCATAGAGAAGAAACTAGTAAATTGAATATTACAATATCCAAATATAATGGTTATCATGAAAGCCACTAAAACACATGCAAAAGCATATTTGTTGAACTGCTATTTTCAACCTCGTATCTCCATGACACGTACTCTCTCTATCAAGGTTTTTTCTTCTGGCTACCTTTTTGTAAACTATTATGACATTCTTTCTCTTGTGTCTTGAAACAACTACTATGTACTTCTTAATTCTTTAGGCCTATTTTTATAGTAGTTGGAAGATGCTAAGTAACTCCTCTTCTTATAGGTGTACTCAATAAAAAGTAAAATCTCAATACTTTGAAAACTATTCTATTTAATTCCTTTTATGATTCTACCAAAACTAATTATTATTGACAAATATATATATATATATATATATATATATCATACCCTATAAAACAAATATATACAGTATATATGACAGAGAGAAAGAGAGATATTAACATACTTAATTGAAAGGTTTCTTTGTTTCCTCACATCATCTACTCTTTTTATTATACAATTTTTTCTATGTTTAAATATATTAAAGAATTCCTTATTTAATTTTTTTTATTTCTACAAATCTATAATATAAAAACTAAAACAATCTAAAATGATAATATAAGAATTAAAAGACATATTGAAAATATAACTTTGTATTTTATAATATTTTGTACAATTTTGAATAGAATATTAACAGACAGTCTTGATAAATAATAAAAAATTATCTTGATAAACAATAAATACAATCTTATAAATATTAATAAATATCTATATATTTTTTTAACACACTAAATTTGTTATCATAAAATTAAATATTTGAAAACAATGTGTTCAACTGAATATTTAAAATTAATCCTATTACTATTCTATCTCAAATTGTAAATATCCCAACAATAAAATATCTAATTTTAACAAACTAATAAAAAATAAAATAACAATTAATATGCAATTGATTGAAAAAATAAAGATTTGTACTGAAATTATTCTTCGCATTTATAAATTATTATTCTTCATCTTCTTTTATATATTATTTCTTTTACAATAAAAAATGTTTATGATTTTTGTTATTTTCCTGCATCATTCTTATATGAAATCGTGAATTTTAAACATTTTGCAATTTTTTACCCTTATCTATTCACGACACTTTTTATAGTGTACTATGATTTATTTTTTTTATTATGACTCAATTTTAGTTTCTTCTTAATATCCATAAAGCTACAACAAATAATAGGATGAAGAAGATAGAGAGAAACTACCGAAAAAATAGAACAAAAAGTAAAAATCTTACTTTACTAATTTAAAATTTAAATTTTTTAATTTAAAATTTAAAGGTGCCTCCTTTAATATATATATATATATATATATATATATATATATATATATATATATATATATATATATATATAAATATAAGAGAAAGAGAAAAGTTAACTTTTACTTATCTAGTGGGTGGTTCAATTGTGTGTGAGAGAGAAAAAAAATTATTTAATAAATAAATTTAATAGTAAAAATGATAAGAATATTGGTATATTAAGAATTTGTTAAGTGCAGGAAGCAATTTGTATTATGTAAGAAGCAACTGTCTCTAAGCATTTGGTGACCCCTCGCTTAGACTACAGGGGTGTGTTAGGATATATGTGATACATATATGTGTAAGATTGCGCAGATTATTATCATTAAATATATATTTCTGTTAGCCTAATTAGTATATCTAATTAGAGCCTAATTAGGTTCAGATTATAGTCTGATTAATTTGTTTGATTATAGTCTAATTATACTCTTGAATTTGTTATTTATTATATATAAACTGATTATTATAATAAATAAAATGAGGCAAGCGATTATTCTTTCATAGAGATTGTTAAGAATATCTCAAAATCAACCATGATTTGTGACTTCAAACTTAAGATAGGGAAAAAAAAAAGTACACGGTGTGTATATATAATTAGGAAAAACAGTAAGGATGGAATTTATGATGAGATAATTCAGGTTTATAAACTCAATGAAGAGTTTAAATTATAATTGAGTTGAATCGTCACTCTTTGTTATAATTTTTCATGTAGAATATATTTTATTTTTTTAGAGGATTCATAAATGTTTTCATTATTTGTCAAAACTAATTTTGAAAGGATGGACCTTGTCATGTATGTTTTGTATAATTATGTGTATCTTCCCCTTTGTAAACTATATAAACTATATAGAAACTATTATTAGACCTTTGCTAATTTCCCACTCATTTTATGTGGCGGTTACAATATTGAAATAAAGAAATAATTGAGTTGTTTCACAAGAGGTATCAAGTTAAATGTGAAAGCATAAAGAATATTTATAAGTCATTTGAGTATTTGTGTGTAAACAAAGAATTTATAGAGTAAAATTCAGGTCATTTGACATATTTGTGTGTAAGCAAAGGATTTATGGAGTAAAATTCATATCAATTGTTCTTGAAAGAATTAATATGAAAGTACCTTTTAAAATACTTGTTCAACTAAATGGAATTTTTTTTTCTAACTTAGTCAACTTTGAACAGATTTGACCAACCTTTTATAAATAAAAACAGTTTGGACGTCTCGTTTTATCTTTTATCTTATTTATATGCATGGTTCTATCAAGAAAATACCCCCTCAAAAGCGAAAGAGACAACCAAAATTAAATTGTACATTTCTTTTCCTAATGTCTTAAATAAGTGGTATTTCTTAAAGCAAAAATACCGAGCCCATTAGAATTTTCATTTTTATGTTTTGAATATTTTTCTTTAGACGCTATTGTTTTTCAAACCAAGGTTTTGTTATTGTATACGTCTTAAACTTAGTAATTTGTAATTTCAATAATTAAATGCAGTCCACATGACTCAATTTCTATGCACCAACATATGTCGAAGCAAAGCAGAATGAAGTAGATACATTGTTCTTTAAAGCTCTATGAAACATGTATGCAGTAATTTATTCTATAATTTCTAAATGCATGATATACTATATACGATAAAAAAATATAAAAATAATTGTTTGGGTTTTAAAAATATAGGCACATTGTCAAATTCCGTTAAAATTTGTCTTGTTCGGGTGTATAATTTTATTTTATTTTATTTTTTTAAATTAAGGCAGTGTGCAGATCCTTTTATGTAAGTAATTTAAAGCCTAGTTTTGGAAAAAGGGTTTACGAATTTTTAAGTAAAGCAAACCCATCAAAAGTTGATTTGCGAAACATAGAGGTCTGTGTACGTAATTAATTAACGAAAGTTAGACTTTGAAATGTTTTACTTAAATAAAATAATAACGTTGGTTAAACTGGGTATCCAAGGAGCATGACGGCCCAGATTACATCGAATTCATATAAACATTTAATATTGGGTATGCTTTTATTTAATATTATTTATGTGCGTATATATATATATATATATATATATATATATATATATATATATATATATATATATATATATATATATATATATATATATATATATATTTATATATAT
>Ga0209700_101723_pt1 | contig 45353 bp, 20 predicted proteins | sample SiratroredBW_FD_187528 | JGI IMG/M metagenome (GOLD analysis project Ga0209700, IMG submission 187528) | Root nodule microbial communities of legume samples collected from California, USA - Siratro red BW (SPAdes) (version 2) | ecosystem: Host-associated > Plants > Roots > Nodule | place: USA... | reverse complement strand
AAATTTGAAAAAAAAAAAAAAAAATGCAAAATCATTAACACATCAACAAAGTATAAAACGAGCTATGGACAATAAACAAAGTTCTCGGAAAAGAAGCTAAAACCATGTTTTATGTTTGGTTGGAGAGGTAACTGCAGAGAGTTGAATGTCGTGTGTGAGTTCTTCAGCTCCTAAATAGTAGTGGTGTGGAAATATAGAGTTAGCTATGTAATGGCAAGGACGAATTTGATAAGAACTAGTTTACAATTGGTCCACTTGATGAGATGAGTGGCCTGAAATGCTGAAGCAGCAAAGTTTGTGTCCGCGTGCTTTGGAGTTTTATAGGCTATCCTTCGTTGTGTGGCTTAAGACCGTACTCGCCTAACGGAAACAACACTTTGAAAGTGATAGAACAGTGTAGCCACACCTAATGTGTCATCACAAAGTCACTTTTATAATGAACAACTGAAAAAGAAAAACATGTACTAATCCATGTTCTTCAGATCATCATGCTTGATCAAGTATTTTACCATGTCATGCAAACAATCAATTGGGTGAAGGTGGATTTAGGCACGTTTTGTTGTTGCATCAGCAAACTTTAACAAAGTAGTTTTAGGTAAAAAGCTTTGGTGTATCTGTTCTAGAAGCCAGAGACTAAATGCATTGGTATACTTCATGCGTTACACATTTCTAAAACTAACACGCTGAATATAGTAAAGGAGAAAATGTTCCTTATGAATCTGCAATTACGACACTACACCCTCTTGAGTATGTATAAAATCAAAGGCAAAAGGCTTGTCCAAAGCGAAATTAGACCAATTACAGTCACATAATCAAAACTGCATTCATATGAGATTATGTGCACGTGAGTGATTGAACTTTTGTCTGTTGGTAATTTTCATAAACAGTCGAAAAGGCAGCAGATTACATCATGAATCTATCACAAATAAGAAGAGAAAATAACATGGTCTATATTTCTTGTAAGTTTCACTTAGAATGATATAATTAAATTTGAGAGCTACCTTCACCCAAGTTCTAAGGCAAGAATCCCTCACCTTAAATTTGCATGAATTAATAAAAAAAAGTTATATTTAAGGCCATAATATATGATAAAGTTATGTGTTTCATATTTAGTTTGATTTTCTGAAAAATTCCATTGAAAGTGATTGCATGGTGCGTGCAAGAAGCTGCTACTGCCACTACGTGTCTGTAACAGTGTGTGGATGAAGTGAACCTAAGCTGTTGTATGCACCAACACACACCAACTAAAGATGATACTTTGAATGTTTCTTATGATATTTGTCACTTTCAATATTCATAATCATTGTAAGGGCCACAAGGGAAAGTAGTGATAAATTAATTTCGTGACACAACACAACTTCAAGTTCCCTCCAAAATCGGACAAAGATGATAAGAACTTGTCTTTTCACTTCATCAACCCTGTATTATGAGAGATATAATCAAGCAACACCTACGTACCCACATGCCACTTGTTCCATTAAAAAAAAATTAGCTTCTCTCCTTTACAAGTCTTGATCGACTTCATAACAAGTCTATACTTGTAGGAAAAACAGATAAAAATTTTACTTAAATTGAATTTGACGATAATCTTTAATGTCTATGTGTACTTAAAGTTTGCGTTAACATATATGTTGTAATGTTTTTTTTAACAGCTTATATGTTGTAATGTGATTTAAATAGTAAGTAAAATAAAGATTTCATATTTTCATAGACGAGATATTTAAGCCATAAGTTTATTGTTTTTTCTTGCTCTAGTCCACAGCCATAAATTTATTGTGAAACAGGTTTTATGTAGCTTTGGGCTTCTTTGTAATTGAAAGAACTGGATTTTTTGTTCACTTCCATATTTTTCTTTTATATTATCTTAAATATAAAAATTCATATTTTATTAAAAATATTTTCAGATTGTTTAATTTAAAATTATTTTTCTATTTTAAAAAAATTTAGATTGTATTTTCACTTTTAGATTATATCATTCATAAACTTTTTACATTGTATTAACTCAGAAGTCATTTTCTTTATAGAAAAGAAGTTTTCAAAATGTGTAATTCAGAAGTGCTTTTTAATTTAATTTTCGTATTGTGCAATCTGCTGACTTTCGAAGTTTCTCCCTATACCTAACTACCATTATTGCCATCACCTATCACCACTGCAGTAAAAGAAAAAAGAAAAGAAGAAGAATAATGCAGTTAGAAAAAAAAAATCGTTTCAGAAAGCTATTTTGGAAACACGTTTTCCATGTTTTAGAAAACATATTTTGGAATGTATTATTATAAACATTCCTGAAAGTTTGTCATGGTCCAGAAAACTTATTCTAAAATATATTTTATAAGTTTCAAAATTTTATTTTAAATAATCTTTTCCATAAATCTTATCATGTTCAAATGTTCTAAAATTATTTTATATAAATTCTAAAAAGAATGTTATGAGAAAGTTTAATTTAGAAGTCCCTTTAAAATAACCATTTTAAAAATTATGGGGGTGCAAAATTGAAATTGAAGAGGTGCAGAAAGCAACTGCCTCCAAAATAACACTTAAGAACCCTAACCGGATGCTTACATTATGATGCTATATATTAGCCACACTGGGTTAACAACTATAATCTTTTTTAATATCAAACTTTATAAAATCAGTGATTTCTTTATTTTCTTTATGAAAAATAATAATATAAATTTTATGGTACATATATTAAATTAATTAAATGTTTAAATTCAACTATTTTTATTTTAATTATTAAAATAAACTAAATATAATTTCACATATGAAGAATATTTACTAGATAACTTAACTCGTTACCTTTAATGAGATATAATCCTTCAATCATATTTTTTCATATAAATACTTAAAACTTGAATAAGATATCACATTTATTACCACTTAAATTAATAACTGGTAATCTATGTTTGTTATGTTTGTTAGGATGGACATTTACAACTACGTATCAACACATTTACTAATTTTATATTCAGTAAAAATATAATTATTTCTATCTAAACCGTAAAATATATATATATATATATATATATATATATATATATATATATATATATATATATATATATATTAAGACGGGTCATTTTCTTCACTTTAATTTATTTATTTAATAAGAATGCAACAAATGATGATAGAATAGTTAGTCCATTACATTACATGATAATAAATACATTTTTTAATACATGTTAGAATTATTCATTTTGCATACTTTTTATATTAATTTCTATTTTCATATTTTCAAACTAAAAGATGCTCGCTCTTGTATGATATATGCTTAAAAAATATAGGTTATTATTTATTAGATAAAAATTTGACAATACTAAATATTTATTTAAAAATTTACCATATTTTGATCGGATTCTCAATTCTAGATATTTATTATATTTTCAAAAATTGTACTAATGGCCGCAGGAGCAAGGGCTTTCCGGAAGAAATAGGCGAATTGGTTCAAAAACGGCGTCGTAATAATGTAAAGACACATGAAAACTTGGTAGCTTTAGGTTTAGCTTTCAGTGAAGAAGAAGAAGAAGGTGGAAGAAGCATCGCATTAACACATTCTCCCGAAGAAGAAGAATGTGGACGCGGATACTCGCGCGAGCAACACGTGCCGTAGCTGGTGCTCGCAACTGCTCATCAATTCCTCAACGCATCTCTAACCCTATCTTTTCCAAAATCCCCAAATCAACTTTCCCCCAGATTCTCAACAGCCCTCGATTTTTCGCCACCGATTCCACACTCACCCTCGATGATGAGCTCTCGCCGGAATCTCCTGAAAACAGTGGTGACAGACAGCACGTAGAAGAAGGAGAAACTTATGCAGAAGGAGACTCGTACGAGGTTGACGTCGACAAGTTAGAGAGTGTGCTGCGTCTTCTTGAAACCAGTGCTGATGGGTCCTTTGAGTCGTGTTTGGATAACATGGATTTGAGTCTGCATCAGCAATTGGTCACAAAAGTAATCGAAAGTCCGCTTGTTTTGGGTGAGAATCTGATAAGGTTTTTCAGATGGGCATGGATTGAGAGATCACTGGAGGTGACCACCCCAATGGTGGAGTCTCTTGTTTTGGCCATTTGTGGAAATGATGTGAAGAAGAAAGAGGCTTACGCGCTGTGGGATTTGTTAAAGGAGATTGGAGAGAAGGAGAGTGGAATCCTCAATGTGAGGATTCTCAACGACTTGATACTTTGCTTCTCGAAGTTGGTTAAAGGGAAGGCTGCATTGGAGGTGTTTGATAAATTTGAGGCCTTTCATTGTGTGCCGGATGCAGACACGTATTACTTCACAATCGAGGGGCTTTGTCGGCGGCGAGCTTATGATTGGGCTTGTGGTGTTTGTGATAAGATGGTTGATGCGCAGGCATTTCCTGATGGCGAGAAAGTTGGTGCCATTTTGTCTTGGTTGTGTAAGGGCAAGAAGACTAAGGAGGCCCATGGAGTGTATGTGGCGGCAATGGAAAAAGGGAAACGACCGCCGATGAGTACGATTAGCTTTTTGGTTGCCAATCTCTGTGGAGAAGAGGAAACTGTGAAATTGGCTTTGGAGATGTTGGAGGATATTCCTGAGGAGAAGAGGGAGCGTGCAATAAAACCGTTTATGGCGGTTGTTCGGGCATTGTGTAGGATTAAGGAAGTTGATAAAGCCAAGGAGTTATTGGTGAAGATGATTAAGGATGGGCCGCCACCTGGGAATGATGTTTTCAATTTTATTGTCACCGCGTACTCAAGGGCAGGGGAAATTGGGAAAGCTGTGGAGACGATGAAACTGATGGAAAGTAGGGGTTTGAGACCGGATGTGTACACATATACTTCTCTTGCTAGTGCTTATTCAAATGGCGGGGAGATGGAAGAGGCTCGGAAGATCATGGAAGAAGCGAAAAATAAGCATGTTAAGTTGGGCCCCGTGATGTTTCACACCCTGATTCGTGGATATTGCAAGTTGGAACAGTTTGATGAGGCTCTGAAGCTGTTCTCAGAGATGAAAAATTATGGCGTTAGCCCCAGTGTGGATGAGTATGAGAAGTTGATACAGTCTCTCTGCTTGAAGGCTTTGGATTGGGAAATGGCGGAAAAGCTACTTGAGGAAATGAAAGAGAATGGTTTGCATCTCAAGGGTATCACGAGGGGTTTGATTAGAGCTGTCAAGGAGATGGAGAAGGAGGTTGTGGAGGGTGAGAGCATTACTGCAGTGGCGTAAACATAGTTCACTGTTTCAGGTTATGTGAGTGGCCTGGTAGTTGTAACCCTTTTTTTTATTATCATACTATTTTGATAGGAAGTTGCAGTTTGAATGCAAAAATAATTTAGAGGATAAAATTTTGGAAGTGATTGTTGATGTTCTTGATGTTTTTAACCTGCACTTTTTATTTATCGTTTTATAATATTGAATTGAGTTGGCCATGTTTCATATCCTTCCGAATTTTGCATAATGTTGTGATCAACATTCTTTTTTATTGCTCTTGATGATGTGGGATTGCGTTGGATAAGAATCAGTTTGCATCCTTTCCTCTTCAGACTCATACACTGACACATGAAAAAGGTCGCATACTAGTTGAATACATAGACGCATAAGGCTTTGTGGCTTACCATATTTGCTGCATTTGGTGGATCAGAATTCTCTTTCAATGAGAAGATGGTGTCTAGATAATTTGTGATCCTTAATTATATGAAGTCTTTGATTGTTAACAAGGAAAATGACTATAGTAGTACTTATGTTACTTGTTTCATTGACAGGAGGCAACTTTTAGTTGATACCATATTGTAGCAACCCATGTTGTGTAGTATTACTTCTCTACTACGTACATTTGATCTTTTCCTAAGATGTTGCTTAATTGCCTTGGTTCTGGCCACAAGGAGGTAAACTAAATTCTGTTAACGAAAAAAAGGGCAAATACAACTTTGGGTAGGCTAAGAAGTCTTCAAAAGTAGAAGCAATTATTATTTTTAGAATGAAATAATCAATTTTGATGTTTTGGGCAGGTTTGATCAAATAAAGACGAAACTCTGGTTTGTTAAATTGGGTATGGGGCTATGAGCTTAGCATTCTGCATCCTGAATTTTCACATTCTAAGGCATCAACCATTGACACCAAGTATCCAACCTCATTTTCTTCATCATCAACTGTCTTCTTCAGTTGAGTTAGCCTTCGTAATAGTTTATTTCAGGTATATGTTAAATTTTTTCTCCAATTGAAGCCTCTAATCGAGCTGCTCTTGTCTTGATAAAACAGAAAAAAAAAACATTTCTTGGAAAAAATTTACAACCTCTTCGTTTATCTAAACAAATGTTAGACATTTAAAACCTACAAATAACTGGATGTTCAATTAATATGCAATTTGAATCAATTTGGGATTAATCATATTTTATATAAAAAGGCTTCTAGGAATATAATGTTTTTGATTAGCTATTCAAAGTAGATGCTAACCATTAAGTTAATTTGATAGTCACAGTGACTGTCTCGTCCGAAACTTGGTCTTCATGTTGTATGATGACATTCTTTTTCCATCTAACTACAGACGTTGTTCCATCTTGGCTTTGACTATCTGCTGCTTTTGGAACGTGTTGATCTTGGTTTGGAAGAACCAAGACTTAGGTATTAGATCAATAATATGGAATTCCCTAATTTTAGCTCTCAATTTGTGCAGACAACTTCTAAAATCGAGGACTTTTACAAATTGTTACCCTGAACTCTGCTTTCTACGTTCTCAAAGTACTACTCATGTGCGACTAAAATGTTGCTAGAAATCAAATCTGACCGTTTCGAAAACACTTTGGTCGAGCATGTCTGAAATATCCTTCTTAAGAGAAATCAATCAATGAGAATCTCTTTCAGCTGGAGACAGAAGCAGAACGTAACTTATAATGAAAGAAAGCAAGAAACTGATATTTCTGGAGGCTCAAGTGACATTCAAAACCAAAACGCTAGAAGTCCGTAGAAGTCAAACAATTAAAAATTGAAGTGACGAATTACCTGTTGAATTGGAATATAACATCAAAAACAGGTTTTGTTTGTTTAATTTTATTTTTCTATTACAAAATTGAATAGGCAATTCAGGTCAAGGAAGCCCGACCAAATAGAAATTAGAAAAAAAAAACATTAGTTCCCAGATCATACGCAAACAAATTGCGTTGTCATATAAATATAAATAAGCTGTGTATCATGCGCTTATATGCATCTGGAACCCAAAGGCTCAATAATAATAAACCAAACAAATACCAATGTTTACATTTCACATACTGTTCCTCTGAAGCAAAACATATTACACGAAATGAAATAGAGAACACACAAGTTGAAATCCTTGCATTCGCTGAATTATTTTCAGTAGTCGTATTTGATATCAATATCATCATCACATCATTTATTGAGTCACCAAATATGTTAAAGAATGATATGTTGAAATGTGTAAGTGTGGACTTCAATTTGTGGTAGCAGCCATCAGTCCATGTGATTCAAAATTGAAAAAACTCTCATTCCATTGATGCAATTGATAATACCATAACCCCAAGCTCCTCATCTATTTGCTATCAGAGGTTTGGCTGACAGATCTAGACCGTTCAAGATCATCAGAAGGATCCCAATCCAACGTAGAGGATTGAATCTTGGACAACGTCATGAAAACCTCGGAAATCTGTGGTCTTGAATTGAGGTCACGAGCAACACAGCGTTTGGCAAGTTCAGCCGTGGAATAAGCCAGTTCCAAAGGATATTCATCTCTCAGATTTGGATCCATGAAACGACGAAGTTTCTCTTTAACGTTTTCTCCTTCAAGCACCTGATTCACAGCCACCGAGAGCATCTGGTCCCCAGATCCATTCTTGTCCCCACCAACAGCCTCTCTCCCCGAAAGAAGCTCCAAAAGCACAACCCCAAACGCAAAAACATCCATCTTGGGAGTAATCAAACCATTCTCAATATACTCAGGTGACATGTACCCTTGAGTCCCCACCACGTGCCTTGTCAATTGAAATCCCCCATCATCCCCTTCACCCTCCACCGTTCTCGCCAACCCAAAATTCGAAACCTTTGCCCTGAAATTCCCATCTAAAAGCACGTTCCCACTCTTCAAATTCTTATGCACATGAGGAGGACTAGTATAGTTATGAAGGTAATTAAGCGCGTCAGCAACATCACGAGCAATATGAACCCTCTGCACCCAACTCAGAGACACCGAATTCTCGTACTTCTTATGACCACTGTGAAGCCAATCCTCGAGAGAATCATTCTCGGCAAACTCGTAGACAAGATAGGTGTTACCTTTGTGAACACAAAAACCCGACAATCTTATAACATTGAAGTGGTTAATCCTCTTGAGAATGTTGATCTCACCCGACACATCGCCTTTGAGAATCTTAACCGCAGCATAATCACCCTTGAAAGAAGCCCTATAAACAGAACCCTTGATTTTGTTCTCTTCGCTGAAGAATCCCGTAGCGTTCTGCAACTCCTCAAACTTGTACACACTCAATGACTCTATCGCGTAACGAATCCCTTCCGAAGAAAGAGACCACGACTGCGTCGTCGGAAGAGTCATTTCTTCACTCTGTTTGTGGGTGGGGCCCGAGAAAGCCTTCGCCGCCGGAGTCGGAGATGGCGGCTGTACTCGTCGCCGCCGATAGAAACAGAAGAAAAACAGAGCAGCGCAGACAAGCAGCAGCAAAACAACCCCAACCACGATTCCGACAATGACCCATTTATTGGAAGAGTCCGAATCTCCGTCCGCCGCCGGAGGCGGCGGCGGTGACGGGGAGTCATCCGGGGGAGCCGCTGCTCTCATTAAAGTAGTCGGAGGCTCTGTTTTTAAAGGAACTGAAATCGGCGTGAAGTAGAAAACAAAGGAATCAGCAGAAAGCTCGTTTGCTTCGATGATGCTCTGTTCGTCAACCCCGAAGATTTCAGCAATGGAAGAAACCGTTTCTCCTTGAGAGACCAAGTAAGTGAGCAAGTACTTGAACCCTGCTTCGCTCTGTTTCTGGGTGGGGCAGGCGCACCTGAGAGGCACGTGGAGGTTGAGACCGGCAACGAGGCTTTGTACGTCGTAGGTGTTTTGGCCCGTGAGAGCCTGACACGTGGTGAGGGACTGGTAGGTGTTGTTGGCGATGGAGAAGTATGTTTCACCATCTGTTTTGATGGTGTAAGAGGCGTTGTGCTGATAGTAGCGGCCGGAGCAGGAGCAGTTGATGGGAACGGTGATGAGGGTGTCGGTGGGGATGGATTGGACGTCGGTGATATTGTTGGCGGCAGCGATGGCGGTGGTGTTAGAGTTGAGGAGGTAAGAGATGGAGACAGGGGTGGCGTAATCTGGGTGGGAAGATTTGAAGGTGAGGTAGGATGTGCACGATGGAACACTGTTGCAAAGGTTGCCATTTGTGGCGTTGGTTTCGTGATCGGTGCAATTAGTTAGTTGTTTGTTGTTGACATACGCTTGTTGGGATTCAGATTTTGGGATGGAGGAACAGAGGAGGAGGAGTAACAGTGTTACGGCGGAGGCGGCGGGCCACACCACCGTGGCCATTTTTGCGTGGTGAAGAAAAAATGAGTGCTTTCTTGGTTTGGAGGGTGTGCTGAGCTTAAATTCAAAGAACGCGTGACTCTTGTGTTATCAAGTTTCAATCTTTTTTGCGTTCTAAACCAAACGTAAGGGATGGGGTGGCGACCCCGTCAAACTCGTTTTGCTTTCGGAAATTTCCACCTTTGAAATGCTGTGCTTATTTTTACTTGGATTCACATTAATGTTCACTTTGAATAATTGTTCTTATGGGTAAAACATTATTTTAATAAAGCTGGATTTTTTTGTAATTCTTCTGCAGAGTGTGAAGTATGAACTTGTCTTGTTCTTTCGTTTTCTGCTACGACGTAGAATTGACCAAGTTGGAAGATAAATGTAGTTTGACTTTAGACCAAATGCAAGATTCCGCAGCCTATGCGGTTGGATAATGTACCCTCCACACACGCAACTATTGTTTTAGCTTGAAAATTATAATTTGAAATGAAAACAAAAGGAAGTGTAAAATAAAATTGTATGACAGGTTGAAATAGAGAAGAAACAAATGTCCATGGAGACATGAAATGGGTATTATTGTAAGAAACAATATTTGGAGCAGTAGAAGACAGGTGGAATTCAAGAACAGGACAGATGCTAAACGCTAAGAGAAGTTTATATGTATATTTCAATTTTTATATTTTATATTTGAAACAGTGGTGTGCCAATTATTAATTGACCATAACAATACTATCTTAAATGCAACTGAGAATGAAGGTTGAGGAAAAAGAGAGGAAGTTGCATCAAATAAACTTTGTGGGCATTAGGGTAGGTTGACTTCCTGGTGGTATGGTTGAGTTTAATTTGATTTGCTAAATACACCAAAAATGGTGTTTTTATTTTATAACATAATTTCTTTAATACTAATAGAAAACAAATTATATATAAATTATCCTAGATTTTTTATTAGCTTTTTAAATTTGAATTATTTGTAAGAATAAGAAACTTGAGTTTTTTTCGTCTTCTTTGGCGGATTTGTCTTAAGGTAGGCCATAGTTTTCAATTTGTCATAGCTGTTTCTTTATAAAGGAAACGTAAAATGGATAAAAATTCACTCATTTTATCACTGTATGTTAGAAATTTTTTGGGTTAAAACTAAACATAAAAAAGAATAAAAATCATAGTTACTTTAAAATAATTCTGCACTTTTTTACTTGAGATTAACTAATCTAGATGTAATTTTCATTTTTAAGATTAGTTTGAGAAATTATTTTTCGGAGTGCACGATACAATTGCCTTAAACAGTTTAGTAACTTTGGTTTTAGAAACTTTTATTTTATACAAATTAGTCCGTGGAATAAGCTTTTTTACTAAGAAGTTAAAATTTCAAAAACTATCTAGAAAATTAAAAAATTCAACCGCATTTAATTGCTTTTTTCTTCCATTGAATCTATACCCTCCATTGATGATAAAAAAATAGACTCGCATTTCTCTTTTTCAAGTAATTCACATAATCGGGTAGATTTAGAAAAGAACAAAGCAATAGATAAATCATGTTTGTAAATATGAAAATTGTGTTAAAAACATAATTTTAGTTTTTCATATGTTAAAATAAAAAATTTCAGAAGTCATATTTAAAATAAGGCTTTCTTATATTAAACTAAACATAATTAAACTACAAAGTAATGTTTTAAAATATTTTTTTTTCATTTAAAATCGTGTTTTGAAACACATTCTGCATTTTTTTTTTTTGTAAAACTTTTTAAAAAAGTTGTCATAGCTATGGTAAAAGGTCCTCTTTTTCTTGGCATATAGTTGTGTAATAAACTGATTCTGAAGCAGTGCTACCAAGTACGTGTCTTCTCCCATAATGTACACTCAATTAATTCATTTGCAATTTTCTTTTTCTTTTCTATCTCTTTATGTGTTTCAAAGTGCACAGCAATTTTGAAAACCCATGCTTTTAGAAAATAACAGAACACAAATTTATGAAATACTAACAAATAAATCAAATAAGGCATCAAATAAAATGGTCAAATCACAAATTGAACCTAAAAACCAATTGCTTTTAAAAACTGTTTCTAAAATAATTTCTCACCATTCAACAATCAAATTCCCATCGAAAACAAAAACAGTAGGGAGATTTTTCTCTTAACTCCTGTTCTCATCTAGTTCAACTGACCTCTCCCTCAATTCCAGTTTTGTGTCTTGCACCACCCTTCACAAGCTATCAGAACAACCTTGCTTAGATACATTTTGAAAACTAAACAATTTCTGAAAATATAAATCAAACACACCCTAATTGTCCACATTGATAAAGGATTGATTAGTGGAAACAGTAGAAGAATTCTATACATCTTATTCACCTATAACCACGGATGTTAAATCTACAAAAAGGAAAAGAGATAGCACATGCTCATTTTGCTGACAGTGTATGAAGCTACTTGCATCAATCGTGCTTTCTTTTGCAGCTTTCTAGTCTGAAAAGTCTGAAGCAAGTGTAAACTAGCACTAGGAATGCAACAAGCAACACTGCAGCCAAAAAACAATTAAAATATCCCTTGAAATCGGCTGATAGTAAGCAAATTAGTGAAAACAAAGAAAACAGTTCAATTTAATCATCATACTATAATATTAGCATGTCACATTAAAAGAGTGACAGACAAACTAAATAACAGACACACACAAAGGATCACTTGCTATGCTAGTGATGGAAGTTAGAAGTAAGTGACTTACCAATTAAGGTGCAAAAGAACAAGATCGCCAGGCGATATCTTACAAGCCATGGCAGACTAACTTCAAGGGTGCAATGCTTCTGATTATCATGTCCTGCTTTTGCTTTGTCAAAACTTTCTGAATTTGATAATTGCAATTCGGTCAATGAAACATCAACACCTATAACCGTGATGCTCTCTTTATCCCGGACTTTTAATTTCAAAGTCACTGGGTGAGAGTCCCAATCTATTTCAATAGTTCCAAAGTTTGCCCGACCTAATGAAAACCCACATTTGAAACATCAAAACATGAAACGCAATATAAAGATCCTTACCCAAAAATAAGAAGGAAAAGTTTACCGTATATACAAGATTTGTATCTGCAGTTTTGGCCCTTTACTCTCATTGTAGATGGGGTCAACAATGCTACAAATCTCACAAAAGAACGCAGGAAAGGTGGGACAACTTCCTCAACTGATTGAGTAACCCCACTTGAGGTTACATCATAAAGTGGATAGCCCACAGCACAATCATATCTCGTGATTTCCCCAAAGTGAACATCTCCACTGATAAAAAATACTCCAGCTCTCTGCATAGAAAAGACTAATGAGAAGTGAAATGAGTACTCGCTACACCAACGTGAATGATACCAATGTAATTCCCTTTAACAACAAAGATGTAAAACATGAAAAAAAAGAAGTAGAATATGAATGTACTGAAATTTATTACCTTACTATCAGCTATTAATTTAAAAAGCCGGTCTCTTTCCTTTGGAAAACGACCCCATGACTCCATTGCAAACAGTGGATGAATGGTTGCTGAAAGATTTGATATAACCTGACATATAGATTAACTATATAATGTAACACAAAACAAACCACCACAATCAATACCAAAAAAGGAATGTACAAATGATTTCTTATTGGCAACATAATATATTGAGATCAGCACGATTTTCCTAAGAAAAACACCCAAAGCTAGTAGAATATAGAAAACAACTTTCTAAGTCAATAAAATAATCGCTTCCAGTCAAATTTAGATATACACTTTCAAAAACACAGGTCTAATAGTTGATAATGTAGCCAAATCTCAAAGATGCCAGATGTAATAAATCTATCATGTTCATTTTTATGAATAATTTTGATCAATGTCTGGCATTATCAGTAATTGTTGTACCTGAATAGAAGATCCAATTATGGTAAGAGCCGTTGGTGGACCCTTGAGCTCTTTCTCCAACCACAACCACTGTGAATTCCCCAAAATGGTACCATCACTTCCAACAGGGTCTCTGTGATATCTAGTATCTAAGAGTACAATCTGAACAGTTTTCACCAATCCACAGTAAAAGCAGTATTAGCACAAGATGCGTGCTTAAAAGTTAAAACACAATATAAAAGCAACTCTCAAGTCTTATTATTGACATAAAATGATCAAGTAATGGCTACCATCCTACCAGGGGGCAATAATTTAGAAAGAATTTTATGAATTTGAGAAAGAATATTATATTGCATTTGGTCAATACCTTGATATCTCTACCTACAGGACCATAAGTATATGAGGCATATACACCAGCCTGTTTGCGCCTGAAATGAGAAGATAGGGTAAGTATCTAAATCAACATCTGCTTCCTATCAAAATTTGTGAATGGGAGAATACATAATCAGCTAGACATGCAAACCCATCTTCACTCTCCATGAAGAAAAAAGAGGTTTCACAGGCAATACAATCATAAGTGTCATACTGTTGGAAAACTACCCTCATAATCAAGAGAATGATTCAATATGTTAGGCAGAATAAATCAAATAACACAACATGTAGTATTAAGATCAGTCCAACACGATAATGCAGCAATGGAGATTATCCACCCACCGTGGGCTATCTTGAGGTTCATCCAAGAAATCAAGAAGCAACTTCTGGTTGGTGATTTTTCCTTCAAATTCTTTTCCTGCATCATTTAATCCATAATCGTGATCATCCCATGTACCAATAACCTATTAACAAACCAAATGTGAAAGTCAAGCCAAGATACGTATAAGAATTCAACAAACCCTCAGACATTTCAACAATGTGCTTTCAATAAGAATCTCAACCAGATAACAATAACAAGTAGAAAATCTTAGGATGAAACACCTTAGCATTCTGATGAAGTCGAACATATCCAGGACTAGACTTAGCCTTTTCATATCTAGCCTTCATTTCCTGCTCAGAGGAAGGAACAAATCGTGGGACATTCTTCCACGGCCCAATAGTCCTTTCCCGTCCGAATATTTTGAAAGGGCGTTTGGAGTCCCCGTAAATGTTATCACCCAGCCATATAAAAATTTGGGGACGGAAGTCCACCACTGCATCCCAAATGGGCTGGCAAACACACACCATACACATATGTTAATGATCTGACATGAAGAAGTTAACAACATCCTGAAATCGTAGCAATTAAAAGCCTAAATAATAAGAAATATTAGGATTTTAGCCTAAAGCTGTCAAACAAGAAACCAATGAACGATTTGTAAACCCAAACTACAACCACAAAAAAGCACCAAAGTTAGCTCTGTGATTTCTTGAATTTAGTTGCAGATGAAATACAATTTGGATGGCTTGGTTAAGAAATACTGCAAAAGACCATACAGTAGCATTCTGCCTAGTACAACGTCAAATAAATAGTTGTCTAGCTTTTGGTTCAGCATGAATGGTTTTTGGTGGTAAAAGTTTGCAATCCAGGGAAAATTATAAACAGAAACAGTTGGTTTGTTACTTGTTACATAAAATTAATCAAATTTCTTTTGTTCACAGAAATTTACATAATTGTTGTTGTTATTGCGGTTTCCTTTCTAAGTTGAGTACAAAAAAACTGCAGTTCGCTTAAAGCTGACGTAATATTGGGACTGCAACAGCATGTTAGTACAAGAATTGAGACATCGTGGTAGAAACAAAGAAACAGAATGATTAGTATATCAGTTCCACGACACTGCAGCACGGGTAAAAATAAAACAAAGACAAAGACAAAACAAGAATAAAAACAGAAAAAGTAAAAAACAAAATAGGAAATTTTTTGAAACCTGAGGAGCGCTCTGGTTGGAGCATGATCCGAAGGCAATTCGAGAGACTACTTGTTCCTGCTTCTCGTGACTGTCGGAACTGGTAACGGTTACTGTAACGCTGACCATTCCGATCAAAACGATGGCGTTCCACCACCGCCACCGACGTTGATCGATACCCATTTGCCCAAAAGCCACGACTTCGAATTCAATTCTTTCTCAGAGATCATAAAAAGGGAACTTTCTCACGATTTGAGACCAATGGCAGACACAAAATGAAACTTTCGGTTGTCATATAAACAAATTCTTTTCTCTTTTTTATATACGCTTTCCGATATAAATAAATAAACACAGGATTGAATGAAACAATTTTCAAATTTGGAAATAAATATACGTAATTTTTATGAGACAAAAACCTCTTTTTTCTTTTTCTGCAAGATATTGTCGCAAAGTCACGTTTTTATTTAATCTTTTAAAGACAATTTTTTTTTTCGGAAGAGATAGTCAAAAAGTCTCTGTAAAATTAATACTCTTAGATTGGAAATAGTGAAGTATTTTCTTACTATTTTTATTGGTACCAAATATCTTTTAAAATTTATCATTAACCTTTATTAAAAAAATCCGGCTTTACTAAAGTAAAATATTCTCACTTTAATGCTTTTTTAAACGATTAAACTTAAACTTGAAACTTCATTCAAAAATTTAAATTAACTTGTCTCAAACAAATAATATAATCTAAAAATAATTAAGCATTAATATTTTTACTAAATGCCCATAATTTTTAACTTTTAATTTAATGTAATTACCACATCTTACTTGTATAATATTATTTTATTTAATTATGATAACTTTATTAAATTTAGAATGATTATTTTAAAAGCCATGTTTTGAACTATTTTTTTATTAATTTAAAGGATCAAACTTAAACTATTTTTAATTATGGTTTATATGTACTTAAATATAATATTTAACTCTAATAAAAAGATTATCTATATTAATATAAGAGTTTAGATTCTATCTCCTTACTTAAAATCTAAGATTTAGGTAAAAAAATACTTTATGTTAATAATATAGTTTTCGAAAAATTAAAAATAATATGTAAGTGGTATGTGGTAAAAGAAGAAAAAAAAATGCATAATCATCGTTGTACTAACTGATATCTAGAGAATGAGAATATAAAGAAAAATATAAATATACAATGTAGCTAAAAAAAATGTAGTATTTAAAATATTGAGGTCTATCCATTGGAAAAAGGGAATTCATGAAGCAAATTGTAACTAGGCAATTCAATTTCATTGCCATTTAACAAAGCTTTTAGTAACATCACCATGTCTGTCTGTCCACAGCACAGTGAAACAACTTTATTTGCCCCACTGATAGATGATGATGGAGTTTGCGTTGACTGTAGTTGACCACTGACCAAACATGGAACCATTTATCCTATGTCCTCCAAAAAGCATTCCTCAAAGGCAAGAAATCTGGACTTTGTGCAACCAAACAAATCCAATGTTATCACTTTCAACAGTTACATCACCCAAAACAAGTACCTTCCACACACAATTAATATATTTATCCTCTCTCTAATAAATTGAGGCATCTTTTGTTCATATGCTTTTCTATTGACTGATTTTTTTTCCTCAATTTATTTTGTAAAAGGAACCTGAATTTATATTTAAAACAGTGAAATAGTTAAATAAATGCATCAATAAAATAATCATTTGACCATTCGTTCGTGCATGTTCTATTCAAGATCAAACATTTTTTACTGCACTTCGCTATTCGTGAAGAGTGACAAAATTTTGGCAAGAATCAATACAATAATGTTACGGATTTTTAGATATTATTATATTTTTAGAAGACAATATATCAGATAGTAAAGTGCAAAACTACTCCCACCTACTATAACCGCGTAATGTCCTAGAGATACCATAACCAGAAAAAATTTAAGAATGAATCATGGCTTGGAAAACTTGAAGTGGTCAGTACTTTGACAATGGCAATGAGAGTCTCCCTTTGTACAGAACTTGTTGTGTGGAACTAACTAGGTAAGTTCAAAATAACTTTTGCAACTCTTCAATGATCAATAGCAATGATAAAACCAGCTGAAGGTTTTCATGGCACCCATAATGATAGCTCCACAGTTATAAACTTGGATGACACAATCATTAGATCAAGGGTTTACGTGTAATAAAAAATTTCTTCTTACATTATCGAAATAAAATTTTAAATTTGATTGATAAACAACCTTAACATCGTTAGGATATATGATATATTTTCGAAAATATATAGTGTATTAAACAAATTATGGAATTAGAGAAGGTTCAAATAATGTTAAAAAATAGTAAATCTTGAAAAAGGTAAAATAGTAAAAGCTTTCACCTAAAACCTTCAAGAAACACATCATATATTATGAGTATTTATCATAAATCTTGGACAAAGCACATCTAAATGTTATATTATATATACAATTTGGTATAGGCCTTAGAGATTCAAGCTTTTCCCATGGAATTTTAAGGTCAGATGTTATATTATATATACAATTTGGTATAGGCCTTAGATATTCAAACTTCTCCCATAGAAATTTAAGATTAGTATAAAACTCAATACATATATTTTTCCTTGTTTGCAATTTGAGAAGATAGAATAGGAATGGTCCATAAAAGAACTATGATATTGCATCTTTCTTATTCTTCAAAGAGAGGGTCGCTGTATTGTGGAGTTATGATGTTTCTATTAATGGATTTCAACTTATTTTTTTATAAAAGAGTATGTCACGTGTTCTTATTTCAAGAGTGGTAATTGATCTCATTTAATAGGAGAAATAAAAATTATTCCTAAATTTTTTCCAAGATGCCAGTAATGGGAACTAGAAAAATTTAAGGATTAGTCCATGAAGGATTAACTTAGTTTTAGTGGTAGAAGATTTTACATCCACTAATCAACAAAGAAGAAAAAAGAAAGATTGTAACAAAAGTATAACACGATTTAACATGTTCCGATACCATATTTGGTAGAATATTTGCTGGTGTCAACATTTTATTCTATGATAGCAGGAGAAGAAAAGGTTCCCATAGTAAAACGTTGATGCAATCTAAAACATGTAAAATTGTAAAAGAGGGTGAGTAAAGAAAAAAAAAATCTATTTTCAGGAATAATATCTGAAAAATAAAGATAGGGTAAAAATTATAATAACAAGACTGTAAATGATATAACATTATTGTAATAAAAACACTTTTGAGAATATTTCAATTAGATTTTTAGGGAAAAAGACAAGTATGATTAGTATTTTTATTTAATAATTTTTATTTTAATTTATATATTTTTAGTTTTTAAACTAATTTTTTAAGATAAAAATGCAAGTCTGAATGTTTACAGCTTCCCGTCAAACATAAAATTAGGATATATATTATCATTTTAATAATATTGCCTTCTATAGAAATGATGTTGTTCTCAATATTAAATCATGTCAGCAGGAGAGTTCATTATTATGAAATCACATCAATCATCTTTATTTTCTATGGTAATTATTATTCCTGGCTTCGATCTCTTGCATTAGAATGTTTCAGTTTGGCTTTTTTATTCATAAATAAGTTATCCTAATTCTGAATTTCAAAATACAATTCAATTAAATGCAAGATTCCACTTATTCTTTATAAGCTTGAAACACAGCTGATTGAAAACATTGCTGAAGCCATCTTGATCAAAGTAAAAGACAATTGCTTTTATCAGCCTTCTTTCTGGTAAACCAAAATGAAATTCTGTCACTGAGTATTAATGTGCAAGAATGAACAAGAAGCTGATGTCATTAGAGAAATGGTATTAATGTGTCTGAGACAAGAAATACAGACTTTTTTATATCTATAATGTAAGTACATTTGAGGCCATAATAAAATCTCAATCAAACTCTATAAATCACTCACCAATGAGGAAAAAAAATAATGGAAAAAGAGTTGGCTTTTGACTTATTTATGATAACATATACTGTATTAATAATTTAGTATATATTATTTGAAGGAAGCAACCAAAAGTGAATTACAATCTTGAACTGTTTTGTGGTTTTCTATATGCAAGAACTTTGCAAAAACACCAACTAAGGGAGCAGTATTGTATGTGCATGCTTCAGTCTGCATAAAATTGTTCCTTCGATCCTCAAAATTGTCTTGCCCATCAGGCCCTCCAACCAAAGCCCCAACAAGAACATTAGGGTTAGGTTCTTGGCTACCATACCAATTATCATACCCTTGGGTACACCCTATGAACCCTTTGTTCTTTTTGTAAGACACAATGGATGCCCCTCTGTGGTGCACCCTTTTAGGGTAGTTATGGCCATACCCTACTAAATAGCTCATGTTCACTGGATTAGACCCCAAAATGTAATCAACCTGTGATTTAGCAAAATTATGAATTTCTTCATGATCCACTGTGCCCCCATGGCAATTCAGCTTTTGATCTGTGTTCTGAAGGAAATCAGAGTATGTTGAAAGCAGAAATGCAGCTGTTGAAACATATTGCATGTTGTTCCACTCTCGGATATAGAGTAATCCACCCGGGGTTCGTTGCACGTTATCCTTGCTGTCGTTATTTTTGTTGAGACATGAACATATGTAGTACTCTGCTTTTGATCTGTATTCTTCAAGTATATCTCTATGTTTCTTCTCGTTTTCTTCTCTTAAGAGCTGCAAAACATGAAACTGTAGTTAGAGTGCAGATACTTGGTACATTACTATGATTTAACCCACTTCATGCTTGTTGACATTTGATTCTAAGTTAATCATTCCTTCACATAGATTTCATGTTCATCCATAATCATTTTTTTTCGATGTTCAAATTATTATAATTTTTATTCTCACCAAAAAAGTGTACACATGGGTGGGGTCAAGTCTAATTATAAAGTTCAACAATTTAATTATGTTCGGTCTTGATTGGATTAAATTTGTGGTTTTTTTAACTGATCCGATGGAGATAAATAGTATTCAGTTTGGATATGATTATGTGTCCTCAAAAGACAAATTCTTTTGTTTTTAAAAGTGGCATGGGATACAGAGAAAGACGTATTTTGGACTAATGGATTAAGACAAATGATATAGTTGAGAGCAGTTAATTACTTGATTTTTTTTATTTTTTTTTATTAATTAATATTTTAAAAAAAATAAATTAAAACAGTTTCTAACATAATTTTTTACTTATTTCCACTTACGTTTCACATGTTTTGTTTTGTGCCAAAGGGGTCCAAAGGATGCCCTACCTCATTACTCATTTACCACTATTTATTAAAAGGGTAAAAAAAAGGAGGGGTAGTGAAGTGAGGTGTTCAAGGGTCTGTGTACTTAAGGTTTCTAACAATGGGCTCAACCATAAGCCACACCACTTTAATTGCACTTTGTTGCAAAGCTAAAGCAGTAGCTGCACATGGCTTTGTGCTTGGATACACTATTTAGTTTTTGTGTCTTTAATACCCTGCATAGTATACTAATTAATATACCTTAATTGCTGCATACTCCACCATTTTGATTTTTGAGGTTACAAAAGCAAAATCTAGATAAAGTTGGATACCCAGAAAAGTGGAAGTCACATGGGAGAAAATGAAATAAAAGGGGTTTGTTGAGAGTGAGAAAAAATTTACCTTTGAGAGCATGAGTTGAAGACCAGCATACTTAACATCCCAGCTGAATTCTGAAATGGACCAACCAGTGCCACCAAAGGTATTAGCGTTGGAAAGAACGTACTCAAGATACATTTTGTTGTCGGTGGCCTTGTAAAGCCACGTGGCAGCCCACAACAACTCATCCATGTATCCACTCACCGACGCATAGTAGCTCTTTACCACTCCGACACTAGCATCATAATTTCCCCTATACTTGTCCCCAAACTCGAACAACTACAAAACACACACACAATAAATACTACTATTTGTTCATCCATTCATTAATTCTCATTTTTAATCTAGTCCTAATAATAACTTAAAGACTGTTCTATAGCAACACTCGTTAATGAACCTTAATTTCTCGTACCCAATTATTAGTTTTGAAACTGAGATTGTCACACAAAAGTTGCTCCTACGATTATTATTAATTGTGGCACCTAGTCCAAACCTATCAATAAAGCACAATCAATCAAACTTTAATTAGCACACAAAGAATTGGCTAATCACTCGCTAACTCACCTGCAGGGCATGGTGCAGAAGCAAGTGAGAGTAATGTGAGTTTGTTTTTCTGAACACAATGGATGCAGCTGCCATAGCTGCTGCTGTCTCTCCGGCCAGATCTGAACCGGGATTGTTCTCATCGATCTTAAAAGCTCGCCGTGAAGTCGTCATGTCCTCTGGCCGTTGCCAACAATAATGGTCAGTGTCACCATCACCCACCTGAAAAAGATCACTCATTTCAGAATTCCATTCAGTCGCCTAAACCAATGGCTCTGAGTAAAACACTGGGAATAATGAATTGGATTCAGTTGGAAGAGATGATATGGTGGCCAGAAAAATCTAAAAACTTTGGTATAGTTGTTTTTTCGTGTCAATAATTAAATGAGTTTCTTTTGATAACAGTGTATCAAAATCCTTAAACTTCTGAAATTGGCATAGATTTTTTTGTCTTGAATTAGTTAGTACCTCAGCCCATAGGACATTTGGGCTTGTGTGAGCTTTGATGAAATAATCAGTGCCCCATTTGATGGCCTCCAATGTGTGTTGTAACTCACCTGCCTCTTCAATCTGTTGCCTGTACTCTATGGCACTCCACGAGAGCATTGTGATGGTGAATGCCATTGGTAGACCAAATTTCACATGATCCCCTGCATCATAATACCCTCCCACCAAGTCCACCTACAAAAAAAAAGTTAAGACTTTTGAGAGGGAATTTGGCATACCATGAAAGTAAAAGACAAATTTTGATGAGTTGTGGCATGTGGGTATAATTGAAAACTTGGACCTACGCCTTCTTCCAAACCATCAGTGAGGCCAGAATGATCTCTCCAAGTGACACGCTGATTGTAAGGTATCCTCCCAGAGCGTTGTGCTTCGAAGTAGAGAAGGCTCTTTGAAAGGGCATCAGCATAATCAAAAGCTGTGGTGGTGCTGAAGAAGTTGGAGATTAAGAGGGTGATAAGACAGCAATGGTGTACTAGGAAGGAGATGTAGGAAGTTCCAAAATGGTGTTTCTTATGTGGTTGTGTGTCCATCTCCATTGGCCTGCCCCCCCTTCCCTCCTAGAGATTTTAGGAGTGGAGGGAATTGGTAAAAAAGAAAAGTGAAGACTCAGAACACTAGAGCCCCAAATGGGAGTTTGAATTGTGTTTTAAAAGGGTGAGATATGCCTACGATGTAGCTAAAATAGGATCGGATCATTTTGGGAGGGAGCCCCACAAAATGAGAACGTGAAACTATCCCTACAAGTTTTACTTGTTTGTTGTACTCGCAAGGGTGAATTTTGCAGTACTTGGATGTGCCTCTGTGTGCCAAATGAGGAAAACAACACCATGTTCTGTTGACTCTTGTTAAAATTCCACTGTCATTTCATGCCAACTCCTCCTGTTTCCCTCCATTTATTACCAGAACACTTTTTTCCTTTACTTTTTGCAGGATCCACCTTCTAACTTATTTTTCTCAGTTTCAAATCAGATATAACTTATTTTTTGTAGTTATTTAAAGAGTTACAGACATTTTTTAATGTAATAGTATTTTACTTCTAATTTAACATTTTTTCAGTCAATGTTTTCAGGACACTCACTCTTCAATCTTTGATGATGAGTTTCAAAGTGTTTTGAAATACTGGTAAAACAACGAAATATATTATCAAATATTTTTTATTACTTTACACCATCAAATGTCATTTGACTTTTGTTTTTTTTCTAATATACTGATTATTATGTATCTTCAATGTTTCTTATAGGATTAATTATGCTACATTCATGAGCACACAATAAGAAGTTCAAATAGGAAAACGTTTTACTTGAAGAGAAGAGTGGGGTTAAACAAGTAAGTATCATGTAAATAATTATATATATATTAACTGAAAATAAATCAGGATTAATTTGATTTTATACAATAAGTTTGATTAAGTTATTAAACTCTTACTAGTATATTTAGTATTGTTACTCATGTGTACATAGACACCCAATAAAAAAAAACTCATTTTCTGTTTGCTTTATTCTTAATCAATGTTGTGATAAATGACTAATTCAAATCTCTATGCTAGCTTTTGGTAGTCGATATCATTTTCAAGCAAAAATTACTTTTAGAAAAAATTTAAAAAGTAGAAAATACAATTATTTTAAAATAAAAGTAAAAATGATATTATATAATTAAATGACTTAAAATTGAGAATAGGGGTGAGTATACAATCTAGGTATTTAGACTCTAATGTCAAGTTCGCAAATTCTATGTACAATGAAGCTTAAGAGATTAAAACCGTTTAAGTTCTTGAAAATCAGGTATTATATAACTATCTAAATGGTATATATATGTGTGATGCATAGCTGGTTGGGGTGAGAGTAGATGTTGAGAATTAGAAAAATCGTGAAGTAATTGGAGTCTTGGGTTGCTAAGTAGGCTTCATAAATGTTGCAATGTGCATGCACAGGGTTGGTCTATTTGTTATCTTTCTAAATAGTTAACACGTCAATGTGCACGAGTTTTAAGCTCACCAAAAATGCTTCTTTAATGGCTAAAGTTGGTCAATTTCTTATATCAAAAGCGATTTCCCTGCTATTAAAGAGATTGCGTTTGCCAAGCCTTGGTACAAGCAAAAATGAAAAGTACTTATGTGTGCCATACAAGCTTCTTCCACATACAATATGTTTACTCAATCATTGTTAATTTCCCTTTTTTCAATCCCTTCTTTGTGTTTTTTTATAGAATATGATCTGCAAGGCCTTCCTAATGATATCACAATGATTCTATATTATCATGTTTCTGTATGTTTAGATGCAACCATCTCAAGCAACTTTGCCCTATCTTTGTTTCACGTTCAAAATATTTAAACCTCACTTTGGGACCAATTCCACAAGACTCATGTTTCTCAGTTTGAGTGTTTTCAAAATAATCACTAAACTCTAGAGTAACAATATCAAATGAAATTATTAAATGAAAAAAAATAGTATTGAATAAATGACACGGTAAAAAAAGTTACATTACAATTACGTTACATAATTTCTAAACTCTTAAATAAAAAGTATTAAATTAAAAATAACATTTTAAAAAATATAAATAGTTTGTGTATGTTAACGTAAAGGAACAGTTGTTACAAGATTGCACCGTTAAAAATGTGGAAGCCGTAATTTCAAAATAAAAGGTAGATTGATATAGCCCTGCACTGCTGTTATTATTCTCTTTCTATCAACTGTCTTAAGTACACATCTTTTAAACACCTTCTTGTAAAAGGTTATGAGATTAAGAAGTGTCTTGGATTAAGAATTTTTCATACAAATTATTACATTATTAAATAAAGATCTTCAAATAGTATAAATAAGTATGGTAGTATCCCATTAAAACTCAAAATTTTGAATGGAGATAATGAAATTGATTTTCTTTACCTAAGATTTGCTGTGACTTATAAAAATTTTATTCATGCAATGATACTAAGATAAAAAAAAATGTGTACAACAAAAATCAATTACTAGATTTAATCTCTGTTAATAATTATTATATATATAGAGGTTTAATATTAATTAAGTACATAATTGTTATAGATTAAAAGTATAAATATTCGATTAATTGTTTTTTTATAATAGTTTTAATTAATTTTATGCAATATTGTAGTAATATGTGTAATTACCTCTCTCTCTCTCTCTCTATATATATATATATATCAAAATATCACATTTAAGTCCAAGAGACTATTGATTATTTCTCTCTCTTTTACATGTACTTTTTTTCACTTTATTAAAGGTAGTACAGACATTCAGGTTTAATAGTTAATAATTTTCTTCACGAAAAATTATGAATTTCTAATTGAACTGATAGAAAGATGATCTTCGTTAGTATTGCACAGTAAGATCCTAATTTTAAATTTATTATTCAAATTAAACAACATGGAAGAATGTATATTATTATAAAAGATATCACCAGATATGATTTCTCTCTCAAACCACTATTATAACTTGAAAGGCAAATGTCCTCACTTGAATGCTTGAACAAGGTGCATAATTATCAAAATTAAATTTTTGTTTCCAATTAAATCAAAACAACCACTTTTTAAGAAAGTAGAAACTATTCAAATTTCTATCCATAACTCAAGGTACATAAGTCTTATTCACAAATATGCTCACATGTATAAAAAAAACAATTGTGTCGTCTAATATTCTTTGTTGATATAATATTTTACATCTCTTTAACAAAATCCATAATACTTATTTTCATACTCAATTAAGATTAACACTACAAAAGTTCATAAATAAGTATCTAACCTAAAATTTAATCCAAAACCAAGCATTTGTTAAAAAATCAAATATATTAAAATAACAAATATTAATCTTTTCTAATCAAATCACACACACACACACACACACACATATATATATATATATATATATATATATATATATATATATAACTAAAAATAAACAGGAAATTGGAGTATTGAAAAAAAAATCTACTTAAATAAAAAAAAATCTAATAACTCAAATTGGCATATTATCTTTTAAATTAAATGCTTTAAAAGACAAAAGAAAGAAAAATTTGGTCTAAAATACTTAAGGAGAACTTAGAAATTTCTTAAATTTTTAAAAAATAAAGTATTTAAATGAATAAATAAATAAATAAAATTGTTTTATGTTATATATATGTGTGTATGTGTATATGTATACGTATAAAAAAAATCCTTACACCAATACATAAATTGATAGGTGAAAAAAATGAAATTATAATAATTAATTATTAAAAGATTTCTGATAGTGTCATTTTCCTTTATCATCACTTGTTATTATTATTATTATTTTACTTCACTTTCGTATTCTTTTAATTTTATTAAATTCACGAAATTATTTTTAATGTATGAATTCGTAAATTTTTTCTAAAATCTTTAAAATATAAATCATCAAAATCCATACTACAAAATTTTAATCATAATTTTAAAAAAATTATAAATCATAACATTTTTACATAATATTTTAAAATTTACAGGAATTTTTAATACCAAAATAGTCTTATTAAATTTCAATCCAATGCAACTCAAATGGTTTCAAAGTTAATGACTTTGTTACAAATAAAAAAAAATATGAATTTAATTTAAAACGATTCTAAGTTAATTAGCATTTGGATTTTTCATTAAAAAAATACAAGTTGAATTAAATGCATTCCCGCGTAGTCGAAAGGAAAGATAACAATGAATATAAAATGTCTGAGAACAAACAAGAAGCTCATAATGATTCTTTATCATACCAATCAACTAAAGATTACTGATAACAGCACAACAAACATAATAATTACTCTCGAATTAATAAAAAGCAACATAATAATAGCATTTCCAAAGGTCAATTGTCCACGTTCCCCAAAATAACAACTCATGAAGACCATTATTTATAAATTAACTTTTATAAGTGAGAAACGAGTAAGTTTTAAATTTAGACATACTTATATAATTATTTTTCTTATCTTATTTCAAAATTTTGGCTAGCGCACCAATTTCAACATTTTATAAGTAAATTCTCAACTTAGATAACTTTTATTTTAGTTTTTAAATTTAATCAAGCGAAAAAAAAAAAGTAATGGTAGCAGTGTCTCTTTCTTAAGTTATTCACTTTGTTGAGTCTTGTCAATTTATTTTAGTGGAACATTAAATGTAACATGTGTATACAATTTATATATGCAAAAATTATTATAAAGAGTTTAAAATTAGATTCGGCAAGTATTAATTCCTTGAATTTGACGAAAATTCGTTATCGTATTAATATTAATATGTGAATTTAGCTATTTTGGTTGTATTAATTTCTATTAAAAACAATCTTATATTTTTATCTTATGTTTTAAATTATTTCAAATATTAAATTACTTTTCAATTTTAATAAAAATTCATAGACGCTATTTTAAGATCCATTTGGTAAAAATAGTGAGATAACTATTTTATCTTACTCTAATTATATTTTATATGTAGTAATATATATGATTTGTTTTTGTTTTATTATTATCACATTTTCAAAAACATTATATTAGAAGACAACAAAATATGATAGTTATTTTTATGTTATTATGATCATATCACCATTTTTATTATTGATGTTTTCTTTGACGTTGTTATCACTAGTAATTTATTAATACGCTTGGTATTATTTACGACCTATTATTGTTATCATTATTATCATATCATATTTATGATAAATATTATCGCAAACTTCATTAATATTATAATCAATTATATTGTTATTACTATCGTACTTATTATAACTATCATTATTATATCATTATCTTTACTTTTATCATTATCACAACTTATTATTTATTCTTTATTATAATATACATTAAACACTAATTAATATTATATTGCTTTATCATATTTTTATTAAATTTATTTCTCTCAAAACAAATACTTAAGTGTATTATATAACGGATAATAACATTCATGACATGATATAATGTAGGTATTAGAAATTTGCACCTTCAGTTGTTGTATCTCTACTCTGTGTTGGGTAGACTCAAGAAACTATTTCTACTAGAATAATAAATAATTTTAAAAGTAACCTCTTCTAAGTTTTCAAATTTTCATTTGACTTATTATCCATTGTGTTTTCTATAATTGAACCTGACCAACTTTTTTCTCAAACAAAAAATCATACATAGCTGTAAATATATCATAAACTAAATTATTAATTTACATAATATCTAAAATTAATAAATAACATGAATAATTAAAATAAGAAAATCAATTATTTAAAAACTATATCATAATTTCAATAAATTGAGGAATTTAAATTTTAGTATTTAAAAATGATTATAGTTTAAATTATTTAGTTAAAATAAGATAATAATATTAATCTTATTATTAATGACCAAGTGAAAAAAGAACAAACATAAATCATATTTTTTTTTTGTCTTTCCATTTTGTGAAAGTGTAAGCATGAGTAAATTAATTATTCAAAAAAATTAGTTTTTTTTTTTTTTGAGACGCACCGACAAAATTGTTTATTCCAACTTACGCCGCTGTCATTGTTCCTTCCACTGTCTGCTTTCCGTCACCCCATTATCACATCACATATTTGGATCTACCCTCAAAAATCAGTCTTTTTTATTTTTCCTATTTCAGTACAAGAACCCTAACAAAACGTGATTTCAATTCAGCTTTCTTAGAAACGTGTTTTCTTCCCCAGACACCACGCTGTTCATTGTTGACAAAATAAACCACGAGTTTCATTTCTGCCTTCTCTTAGTGCAAAAGTTTCAAGATATATAATATTCTTTTTTGCATGTATCCCTTATGCTTGTTTTACACAGTTAAAGAAAGTTTCACCCGTACAAAGAAACCTAAAGAAAGCATCGTATCTGATACCATGCATGTCACGAAATATCCCCACGTATTAGGGCAATAATCATATCATTAACTAAATTTAAAGTATTGGATTAGAATCAATTATATTATATTTAGTTAACTGACACCGAATGTCTAGTCATCAATGTAAATTATTCAGATATTGAAGCACGTCCTTGGAATTAATTTAAGAGAAGAAATAGAAATGAATGCCTAATTAAGCTTCCACATGACAACTACATAAATGGCATTCTTCTATATAACAAGATAATGTGTTTGTCCAATTGTGAAATACCCTATATGGATGACTAGTCCACATTATTTCCACAAAAATATTTTCGTTATATGACATTGTACTTGAGCACCGACTACATGTATGTATAATCCTAGGTCTTAGGAAGTTTGAAAATGAAGTTGTAGTGTTATTAAGCACATAATGAAAAATTGATAATTGCGATTAGACGAGGATTAAGCACAGTGGATGTGTTTAGAAGGTGACGGTGAGGAAGTTGGTTTGGTGTGAAATGGTCCACACGTAAGACAGTGGCTTTAAATGGGTTGGTTGCGGAACAGACCCAACTACGTTAAGAGGAGTCGGTGCATGGCCACAGTTTTTGAGCTCTAAACTCAAAGTGTAGGCCAATGAAAATCTATTATCACATGCACAAAGTGGTCCAAAACCAGATCTTTGTTTCGCCAATGAAAACTTCATCCCTTAGTCAAAATATCATCACTTGTGTGAGAAGAGAAATTAATTTTCTAGAGTTCAGCTGCTGTGTGATTGAACTCATCAGCTTCTGCCTCTGCAGCTTTAGCTGTTTCTTTTGGAGTTGAGTACCTAGTAGTGTATATAATACAGTTTTCAACTCTGAACCTTTGTATACTAAGAAATAAATCTTTTGTTTTCATTCTTTAATTTTTTTATCAATGGATTACCATATTTACTATATTTTTAATGATAACTTCATTGAAAAATGACAATCAATAATATTCATCTTTAAAAGAATAAACATGCTTCTTTAAAAATATTATTTATAATAAACTGTAAATATATAAAAATAATTTTAATATATCTTATTACGTTCTTACGCTATGTTTGTTCACATTCAAACAAAGGTTGCTCTTATCTAAATAATATGGAACGGATAACTGTTGAACGCAGAACGAAACCCTGCTCTCATCATTCAACAGATTACAGAAGGGAGCCCATACTTCTTTTTTGGGCCCATGACTCCATTAGTGTTATGGACCAAAAACTTCATTAGTACAATTATTATTTTAGTATGTACTCGTAAATACGTTTTTTCTTAATTGAAAAATATATATCATATAACCAAATCTTTTTAAGTTTAATATGTTTATGCATTGTATTATAGGGCTAATCAGGAACACACCTTATGATAGTTGCCAATCACCCAAGTCAACATGTTGGCTGCTATTTTCATGAGCCGCATACCATACAGACAATCCATGCCGATATGTTTTCAGTCATTCCCACTTAGACCGATATGTTTGCAGTCATTCCCACTTATTAGTCTCTTCACCTGATCTATATTTGAACAAACATTTAACTTCTGACAAAATAACAGTTTTTAATAAACATACAGATAAAATAAATTACTCATTTTTCTCTTACAAAAATAAGAAGATAATCATTACATTCAAGATTATAAATAGTGAATAGTAATATAAGAAAAGTTCATTCATTTTAATCTAATTCACATGAGTATTTGTTATTGGAGTTAATACCTTAAAAAAAAAGCATTATTTTTAGTCTCAATACTCCTTAAGAACGTATATATAATGTCGTTACTAAAATAACATTTTATTAATAAAAGTAATTATTTTTATGAACATTTTTGTACAAAAATATTGTATTGTGAAATTTAATATATGATAATAAGTTAATGGAAATGCATTAGTAATCGTGTTATATGATGGTGTTATATTAAGAATGAAAACAAGTTGAATAAAACTTGAAAATGTACGTTTAAATGGTAATTCATTAAAAATAAACAAAGCCAAAGCTTTCTCTCACTTTTATTTTATAGAAAAAGGATTATTCCAACTAATTTTTCAACCTGGATATATATATATATATATATATATTTCTTTTTCGATATTTCTTTAATTTAATTTCGAAAATCACGTTCAAAGTAAGTTACCATACAAAGTTTGGAAATTACACAATGGAATAATAATAGTTTATTAGATTTGATCAATAAAATTCAATTCAAAGTATTGGTTATTTAAAATATAAGTCAAATCAAAATATCACTTTTATTAATTATTATTTTACTACTTAAAATCATAAAACATATTTAAAAAAAAAGAAAAATGGTCATAAACATCTATCATTTATCATTCAAATAGAATTATTGCATATCTCAATTTAAGTTTTTTCATGACATCCACATTTTATCACTAATATATATATATATATATATATATATATATATATATATATATATATATATATATATATATATATATATAAAATACATAATACATATAAATTATCATTTCAACATAATACATTAAACACTTGAATATAAATTCCCTTTTTAAATAGAGAAACATCACTTTAATTAAAAGTATCATTGTTTAAATGACAATTTTTTAATGAGAAGAAATCAACACGTATTGACTTTCTTTTTTCCGTTCAAATTGTGAATCAACACTTATGTGATAAGATATGTCATTTGGATGTTATTACAACATTTAAATATACATTTTAGAAAGAAAAAAATTATATTACCTCTCTTTTATTTTCTGAGTATATGAGTACTTATTCATTAAAAATTAGAAAGCAACATTTTTGTCAATGGAGAAACTTTACTAAAATTAAAATTTAGTTTTATTACTAATTGAATTGAGATAAACTTTCCTTATTTTTCAAAACATTTTTTCCTCTAAGCTATTCAAAATATTAATGTCTTAATTCAATTATAATAAAATATTTCAATATGATCATCACTAATATACTAAGTTTATATACTAACTAGTCAACAATTACAACATTGAAGGGCCATATAAATATGTTTAGATAATAATTCACTAACATTTCAATATATCTTTCTAATCCTATAAAGGATAGATTGTAAAAAAAAACAACTAGTTTTATATTAATTAATTAATAGATATCTAGTATGTGTTCTCAATTTAAGTAATTTCCCTTAGCTTTTAATAACTGCTTCTTTAAAATTTTAACACCAACAGACATAAAATTATAAGAAAACTTAGTTTAATAACCTTAGTACATCCGTATAAATCCAGACTATTTAAAATTCATCTATTTTTGATCATGCATGTACGAATACTATCTCATCTCATCTATTAAAACAAATATAACGATCTCACATCTTTAGAGAAAATAAAATCGTGCTAATTGAAAATTTGATAAACTAATATTAATTTATTATTCATAACTATTAAAAGTATGGAATGGAATATAAAAAAAATGAATATTATAAGACAAACTTAAAAAGAATAAATTTTAAAGAGATTAAATTAAAAAAATGAAAAACAAATTAATTTTACATTATATATAGCTTCTTTATTTTATAAAAAGTAAATTAAACTCACTCACTAAAAATATATTTAATTTGTTTGGAAGTTGAAAAATTTAAGGATTGTATGCATTTGAAGAGATGAAGGCAAAGTTATATGAGAAACACAAAATGTCCCATTTACTATTTATTTAGGACAACAAAATGATGCATATCAAAGTCTTGAGTACAATCCCAGTAGTGGCTAAAACAGTCTTTTTGGGAACCAAAGGACTTTTCACTGACCCCACTTCTGAATTTGTGGGGACCCATGGATACTTTCTTAAACCATGTCCCTTTTTTCCAACCCAAAAAATAATAACTAGCTTATTCAGGGTGTTACATAGATGCACTTTCCCTTCCCATCATTTCACTAATTAATATTCATGCTTTGCTTCACTTTATTCTTGTAGCATTGCACTTTACTTTCTTCTCAATTCTTCTTCTTCCTCTTCTTCTTCCTTTTCCTTTTCTTCTTTCCATATACCCATTTCTTTCTTTTGCATTCTTCTCAAGCTACGACAATGGCAGACATTACCCATCTCCCTATGGAACAACTTCAGGACCTTGAATGCTGCTTAGACTCTAATCCTCCCTGGGGTATGTTTTTTGTTCTATCTCTTTCTCTCTCATTTTTTTTCTCAGGTTATAATATACAAATATAAAAAACTAGTTTGTTTGTTTCTCTGTACCTCTTCGAGTTGCTTATCTCACTTGTCATATATATATTTTTTTTCTATTCCATTTCATCATCTTCCATTGCCATCCAGCAAAAAAGGGTGTTTTTTTAAGAAGAAAAAAAAAAAGGTGCTTGTTACATATTTGGTTTTGAACTTTGATGATCGTTTGTGGGCAAAAAACAGAGGAAGAAGAAGGTTGTCTGTTTTGAAGAACAAATGACAATGTTTTACATTTTCTAAAACCGTTGTTACAAACCCAAATGGATGGGATAGAAGAAATGACTGAAAGCTTTTTTTTTTTTTTTTTTTTTTTTTTTGGGTCTTGAAGCTATTGCATGCGCTAGGTTTTCTTCCATGCGGGTTTGTTAGTTTTGAATGTGAGACTACGCTATTACTTCGGTCTGGTATTATATGATTTGAAAAGTTGAGATTTTTATGTTATTCAGATAGAGTGGGAGTTTAAAGTTTGAACTTTTCTATTTTTTGACCTTTTTCTTCTGGGCTTAGATTTTAATTTGAAGATTAACTGTGCACTATAGTAGCATTATCGTTTTTAAATAGAAATCTTGATACCGTTGTTTTTCGTCTTCATTTTTAACTTGTCTTTTGGCTATTTGAGATAGTGATCACTGTTTCTAAGAAGGCTTTTAATCATGACCATTATAATGTAATTACCACTTTACCCCACCTCTTCTGGCGTGGTTCAAGGAAAAAATAAGTTACTAATGACGATCGAATAAGTGGGCCTACATATTAATTCATAACTAATATGCATATTAGAAAAGTTTTGGAGTAGTTGTTCTGAAGCATCTGACACGGACGCAAATACTTAGATATAGGGGCACCTTTTATTTCCATGCGGGAAATAATAAATATTAGCCAGAATTTTTCTTCACAATTGATGGACCATTATCTTCGTCAAATAAGTGATTTTTTTTTTCTTTTGTTTCATAAGTAATAGCATAATTCTCTCTCTATATATATAATGACTCACAGAAAGAACACAAAGGCATCTTTTTCACAATGCAATTCTTACACAAAAAAAATCCAAAATAAGATGAGACATATTTCTTGAAAGTTAAAATGACTTGTTAAGCCGGATGATAATGAGCGAAAAAATGTTATGAGTAGTATTTCTAATAAACATAAATTAAATTTATTTACAAGAAAATGATTGAAATGTTAGAGAGGTGTTTAGCCAATAGTAGGCGTTGTCTCACTTGTGTTAGAGATTTGTCTAGCATATGAGAAAAAGAAAGAATCTTTTAGTTGTGACACCATGGAGGGGTGTCCCACATGTATTCAGGGTATGTTTGAAACGTCAAGATCGACACACCGGCTCACTTTATTGACTTGTGTTCGAGTAGTGTATAAAAAAATAAGATAGTGGTATTTGTAGATATCATAAACCCTGCACTAAATTTTCATAAATGTGTGTGAGATGTGTAGTTATGTTAAAGAGTTGAGGATGAAATGCACAATATACATATAGGTCTATTCTAGTGAGAGAATGCAATATCATCTTAGAACGTAGATATTGGGTTAAACTCAATCCTATAAAATTGACTTATACGATAAGAATGTAGATATTGGGTTAAATTCAATCCTATAAAATTGACTTATATACTTCTAGATGATGTAGAATCTCCATCCGAATCCGTGCTCAAGATATACACAATTTTGGCATGAAGTTCTTGGCTTCTTGTTTTGTAATCAATGGTTTGAAATTTTGAATTGCAATGTAGATTGTGACCTGCGTTATTAATGTTCCCATTTTCCTTTACATGCTCTTTCTTGTTGGCTCATTGTGAATTCCTTGTCTTGCAGCTGAAGCTGTCCTACTTGCATTTCAAAATTATATATTGATGCTGGGAACAAGTGTGATGATTCCGTCGTGGATTGTTCATGCCATGGGAGGAAGTGATGTATGTTGAATTTCTGCTCATGTGTAAAACAATTATTGCTTTTGACACATTTATTGCTAATATTTACATGTTAGTGATTTGTATATTGATACCACCAGGGTGACAAGGCACGGGTGATACAGACTCTGCTCTTTGTAGCTGGCATTAACACACTTCTCCAAACGCTTTTTGGAACCAGATTGCCTACAGTAGTTGGAGGAGGTTCATCTGCATACATATATCCAATTGCTTATATTATCACCGACTCATCATTACAACAAATTAGTGACCCTCATGAAGTAAGTGTCGTCATTCCCTTTCACCACTGCTAGTTTCAGAGGACATTACATTTTTTTATTTGTAACATCTAATCATCTATTTAGTTTTTACCAACTTTGCTATATCCACTTAGTATGAGGTTGTCAGTGAAGTTTAGAGTGAGAATCCACTAGCGGCTCACTTTTTGACATTCTCTTTCTAACACTATAATTTTGTTTGAAATTTTTTGGGACTCATGAAATCTCGTGGACCCTACCTATTCAATGAGTCTCACATGAGTTTGTGTCTGAGTGAATTTCAAACAATAATAAATAGCATGCTACTACTTACTAGCATTCCTTGTAACATACAATATTTTTGTACTCAATTATGATTTAAACTTCCTCTGAATATGTGGACTTAATTTTGGATAGATGACACCGGTAACCTAATATAATTTGGGGATTGATAAGAGACCGAAACTGTAAAGGATGGACAACAGGAGAAATAGGCAGTGAACAGTGGATCATATACAATCTCTAATTGAATGTATTTGATTGATGAGGAGGAGTGGTTAGAATGGGGGTGGGGGTAGTTAAGGTTGGAATAAGGGAGAAATTTAGGCTATCTCAAATACAGTGGACTGATACATGGTATTTCATCTTCTACTTCTATATCACCTAGATCAGAGTGGAACCCTACCTAATGAATAATCTACTTGTTCAATGTTGAACACTATATTTCCTCTGTACTGGTTTGGTTCTTAATAGTTGTTATCAAAGCATTCCACCACATCTCAACTGCAAAAAAGAGGCACAAGGTGGTGATAGCAGCATTGTAGTGTCGTTCTGGGACTAGTTGATGGACTAATATACTGTTAGCCCGAATAGGTGCTGGGGCTGTGGAGGGTGGTGGGATGTTAGGTTCAGTTGGGAGATATGATGAAATTTATTGTGTGGTTTATAAGGCCTTGGGCACTCCAATTACAATTTCTAGCTTTTTGTTGTGTGGTTTTCGTAAGGTGTTCTCATTAGGGAGCAACATAAATTATTCAAACTTTCTTAGAAATTTGCAGTGAAATTTCTCTTTTGTTTGGAATAAGAGATCTTGACATGTGATTGCTTTGCAGAGATTTATACAAACAATGCGAGCAATACAAGGAGCTTTAATTGTAGCATCAAGTATTCAGATAATCCTGGGTTACAGCCAAATCTGGGGACTCTTTTCAAGGTTACTAGTAACATGTGACATGTTTGTGAGTTGAAAATGTCTAAATAAATTTCAAGCATTTATTTTTGTGGATCTTCTCTCCAGATTTTTCAGTCCCCTTGGTATGGCACCTGTAGTTGGATTGGTTGGATTAGGATTATTTCAACGTGGATTCCCTGTGGTAGGTGTGGCTCAAATATCCATCTTAATTTTGATGATCTCTGTACTAATTTTTTGACAAATGGTCTTCTATTGACAACAGTTTATGTGAATGCAATACAATATCATCATCTAGAACAAAGTTTATTTTGAATAATGATAAACTGTAATATTTAAGGAACTTCTCTAGAATCCAATCTTCGAGGTTGTTACCTATTTAAGTGACTCCAATTCAACGCTAAATTTTTATCCTTCTTTTCAGCATATGTGCATTGAGGGCTTTGTTTACTTTTTGTCTTCAAATTATTTGGTAGTAGCATAATTATTAATTATATACAGATATTGAGAACATTTTTGGTGGCAAAATTCTTTGATTCACCATGTTTACAATATTTCTGAGTTATCTGATAATGGCATAGGCGTTTTATATTTGCATGCAAACATTGATGGCATTTTCTTTATCAAAATCTTGTAATTGGCCATGATCTCTACAAGCTTGATGATTGCCATATTTTTCATACCATGTTTATAAATTTACTCAATGTTTTCTGTTATCATCTTTTTCAGTTGGGGGATTGTGTAGAAATTGGTATACCAATGCTGTTGTTGGTAATTGGTTTGTCTCAAGTAAGTGCTTTAACTAGAAATTTATGATTTGCATCAAATTATTAATCTTTTCCTAAAACAATCAAACTTCCTATAATGTGCAGTATCTAAAGCACGTGAGACCATTTAGAGATATCCCTATCTTTGAACGTTTTCCTGTGCTGATTTGTGTGCCAATTGTTTGGATCTATGCTGTTATATTGACCGCCAGTGGAGCTTACCGACACAAGCCAGACACAACACAAAATAGTTGTCGAACAGACAGAGCTAATCTGATATCTAGAGCGCCATGGTGTGGGAAACACCTGTTTTAATTTCTTTTGTTATGTATCAAGGTGTTGCTGACTTCGTAGGTTTCTTCATGTTGTACTAGGTTCATGTTCCCATATCCTTTCCAATGGGGTCCACCTACATTTTCTGCTGGCCATTCATTTGCCATGATGTCAGCAGTTCTTGTCTCAATGGTAGAGGTATCTATTCTATTCCTCATTATTTTATTTTGTTTTTTTTGGATTGACTTGGCCTGTATTAGCTTTATTGTACTTGTGTATATGTTCTATCCCAGTGCATGTTAGCTGTTGCTACAGATTGACATTTTGAAATTTGGCCTACGGTCTTAGGTCCCCCAAAAGCCTCAGAATGAGTAGTAAAGAAACAAAAAACTGATACAATCACCATATAGTCTCATGATAATTTTTTTTTGAATTTTCAGCAATGTATTGACATCTTGACATTCACTTGTTGCAGTCAACTGGTGCATATATGGCAGCATCTCGACTAGCAATTGCTACTCCTCCTCCTGCTTATGTATTGAGTCGAGGCATTGGTTGGCAGGTTAGTTACTATATACACTAGTCATTTATTATCATTGGATTGCCTAGCTTATGCCTGTGTGTTGATTGAATAGTTTTAAAACTTCAATCTTGTGAGCAGTTATTAAGAGTTTCAATATTATAGTAAAGTTTATATGACTGATAGCTTGAGGTGATCTCTATCTTAACCAGGGGATTGGCGTCTTACTTGATGGTCTCTATGGATCAATCACTGGTTCCACTGTTTCTGTGTAAGTCTTTATCTTCTTTGAGTTTTAACTGCAATTGTGTATGATCATGATGGCATGATGAGCATGATGGCTGATTTTTCTAGGGAAAATGTGGGACTCCTTGGACTAACCCGAGTTGGAAGTCGCAGAGTTGTTCAAATTTCTTCTGGCTTCATGATATTCTTCTCTATTTTAGGTTGGTAGACACAAATCAAAGATTGGCCTGGCTTACACTAGAAGTAAACCAGTTCCTCGCAATGCTAGAGTACACAGTTTCACTTATGGTGTTTTTGTTTTCTTTTTCTTCAATCATGTGTAGGAAAATTTGGAGCTGTGTTTGCCTCTATACCCTTCCCAATTTTTGCTGCACTGTACTGCATTCTCTTTGGCCTTGTGGGTATGTCGTATACTCTAAAATGAGATTTCATTGCAATACATTGCTCTTGCTCCTCAATTTACAACTACTTTCCCTTGTTTACAGCTTCAGTTGGAATATCATTTCTTCAGTTCACAAACCTGAACTCCATGAGAAATCTTATTATCATTGGGCTCACTCTGTTCCTTGGGATATCTGTTCCTCAATTTTTCAATGAATACTGGACTCCTTCACGACATGGTCTTGTTCATACTAATGCTGGATGGGTAAGTTTACTTTTCCTCAGCCAACTAATATCATGCTTTATCAAATAATGTGTTACTGTCACGCTATCTCTTTTCAGTCTTCTTTTAAGAAATTTGAACTTTTGAATTTTGATTTGGTTTGTAACTTGTTCTTTACACTTGTCATCATCAAATAGCCGCTTAGTAGTTTGCTTGCTCTTATACAAAATTTTCATCTTTGCAGTTCAATGCATTCTTAAATACCTTATTCTCGTCAGCACCAACAGTGGGTTTGATAGTGGCAGTGTTGCTTGATAACACTCTTGAGGTAGAAAGGTCAAAGAAAGATCGAGGGATGCCATGGTGGGTGAAGTTTAGAACGTTTAAAGGAGACAATAGAAACGAAGAATTCTATACATTGCCATTCAATCTCAATAGGTTCTTCCCACCTACATGATCTTAATGAAGATGAGCCAGGGTAGATCAGATTTTCTTGGAGTTGCACGTTCCAGCATTCATGAGTTAGGACTAACAAAAGCTGCTTTTTCCTTAACTACCAGCCAATTTTTTGTGGACCCCATGTGAAATCTTGGTCCAACAGTTAAGGATTCTAAAGCATTTGGTCCATGCTCAGTAGATGCAATAATTGCTACTCACTGATGAGTAATGAGTTCTGATCCTAGATGTACATGCCCACCAACTGAATTAGTGAATTTACTGTATAGTTTTCTCTTTCTGTGCTACTGTCAAAGCAGCTTTTGTTTCCGTAGGATTCATGATTTCATTTTTGCAAACGTTAATAGAAAGCAGGTTTTTTATTTACTAGAGGTAAAAGAAATTGATGACTGAAAGGGGCACCAAGCCAAAAACATGCTAAACTCTAAGCTGTCAACCAAACATTTCATGCATGGATATAGTAGCTGTTTTTCATCAGCTAAATGCATTAATGATGTACCCTTTATTTTGCAAGGGCATCTGCATCAAAATTACTCTCTATGAAGATGTGGTGGACTGATATGGAATGATTCCTCTGACTAAAGGCTTGAATGGCACGTTATGAAACCATTTCTCTATCTGATGAACCAACAAAATAATTTAAGCCCTTAGGACAAGAAGGGAATCAGATGAGGTGCTGACTGCGTTATTAATGATTTGTATGGTTTAATGAGTGAAATGAAAGGTGTGGCAATAGAAGGAAAACAATAGGCTTCAACTTTCTTCCATTTTGAATTTCCAAACAGTCAAAATTAATGCCATTCCATGTCTTTTGACCAGAGGCTATGAAGCACGTCTTAAATGTTTGTTGCTATTGTCAAGAATTAGAATCAAATATAAAACTCAATTTCTTTTAAAGACAACCCTTAAATGCTAGATAACACTAAAGTTAATTACACCAAATTCAAACGAACAGATTCATAATGATATAAAATTCTGTGTTTGTATATTTAAATGAATTTGATCAAACACTAATATAAAGATGTGTTATTCCATCATCGACTCCATTTAATTATATTGTTTATAATATTTTACTGCTTAAGATTTTCTTACACAAATGGAATCGCAACAAATATACTACTTTTCAATAAATAGATTATTTTTATGAATTATTAATTTAAGATCATATCAGACAGAAACAAAGTTGGATTTATTGTTGAATGGAGGAAGTATAAAGTTAAATAAAAGTGTTTTAAAATTTTATTTTTCTATAAAACTGTTTTTTTTTTCTAAAGAAAATATCTTTATAAACTTATGTTAACATTTTTAGTTTATTAGTTTTCATATCTTTAGTTCTAATTTGGGTTTCAAATCTTTAAAAGAATATCTTATAGATATTTAATTTAAATCTTATAGATAATTTAAAATATCTTATACCACTATATAATCTTTTAATCTAAAGATACATTTAATTTATAATTTAAATTGTTTCTTTTTTTACAAATATTTAATGTACTTTGTACGTTTAAAATTATTTATCTATTATAATTTTAATTATACAAAATAAATATTTATTATGCGTATTCACCAAACTTCCATTCTAGACAGCTAAAGATAGAAAATAATAAAAACACATGCAAAATTTTATTTGCAAGATATTGATATATAGTAAATGAGAGTAAAATACATAATGCTTCCACTGATAAAAATTTCATGATTTGAACAATTTATGGCACACCACCAATTTATTTCCAAATATCTCTAGACAAGCTGCAACACATAACAAGCAGCATAAAGAGAAGAAAAAAGAACTTGAAGTTAGAACACAAAAGAAAGCCATGTTCAATCATTTTGAAGTTGTCCAAGTACAATGGTGTTCACTGTCTCCCTCATTAATGGTGACTTAGGCATCACAAACTTGTTATACACATTTTCCATGGTTGGACGAGAAAGTGGTCTTTCATTCAAACAAGCAAATGCCACTTTTGCAATCAAGACCACCTCATTAACAACTGGCATCACTGGAAGAGGAAGTCGTTGGTCTATCACATCCTTCAATAGCAAATTAGATGCCACTGCTGTTGAAGAAGGTGAATGCATGGAAGAAATGAGATCTCCTGGATGATTTCCCATTATTATTTCCAAACAAAGCACCCCAAAACTGAAAACATCGCATTTCTCATTCACTTCCATTGTATAAGCAAGTTCTGCATTACATCAAATTATGAAAACTATGTAACACAAAAGGTGGCAATGCTTATTATTGAAACAATTGTAGAGTTTCTTAAGATATGAAAAAATTAAAGGGTCTAACCTGGTGCAGCATATCCGTAAGTGCCAGCAAACGAAGTTAAATTACGTGAATTAGGATTTAGAATCTTTGCTGTTCCAAAGTCAGATATGCGGGCTTCATATTCCAAATCTATAAGAACATTCTTGCTTGATATGTCACGATGAACAATAGGAGGAGAGCAACCATGATGCATATGATACAAAGCATTTGCCACACCTTTAACAACGTTAACCCTCTTGTTCCAATCAAACATTGCTGCATGTGTGTCGTTGTTTAGTAATTTATCCAAGCTGCCACCTTCTAGGAACTCATAAACCAAGAAACAATAGCGTGGATGTTCACAAAAGCCATGCAACTTCACAATGTTACGATGTTTGATTTCTGTCAAGGCTCGAACTTCAGTTGTAAAAGCCTTAAAATCAAGATTTTCCCTGTCAACTTCAACTTGAAGTTTTTTCACAGCAACAATCTGGCCAGAGGGTAAGATGGCCTTGTAAACATCTCCAAAACTTCCTTTTCCGATGAGATATTTGTCATCGAAATCATTTGTTGCTTCGATGATATTTTCATACACTATTTTCCCATCGTAATGCCATATAGAAAAAAGATCTCGAGTTTGTTCTTCTTTCTCTTGCTTTTTTATTTTTCTTGCTTTTACAAAATGAAAATAGAGTGAAACTCCAACCACAAATAGTGCACCCAAAGTAAGGAAAAGTTTCAACATCATGGCCCTTTTATCACGAGGATTGTGACTCAACAACTGTGGGCAAGGCATCAGCCCAGAAACATAGCCACACAAGTTTTTGTTGTTTTCCAATGCTTCAAATGGAGCGTTAAGGAAGGCTCGATTGTTAGGAATTGGACCCTCTAATTGGTTGTTAGATATGTCAACATTTGTCAAACTCAACATATCCTCAAAACTGGAAGAAATGTTTCCAGTGAGATTGTTGTGGGAGAGGTTCAAGTTTTCCAACATCTTCAATTTTCCAAGTGCTGCTGGAATTTTTCCATTTAAAAAATTCCAACTAAGATCAAGATGTTGAAGATATTGCAATTGGCTTAGTTCAGATGGAATGCTTTCCATTAATTTGTTATGGCTTAAGTCCAAGTGATATAAGTTGTGCAACCTTCCGAGCTGTTTTGGGATTGGACCACTTAAACCATTTGCTGCAAGATCAAAGTACACTAGTTGCTTTAAGGAACCAATTTCAGTGGGAATGTTGCCCGAAAGTTTGTTCTTACTTATGGAGAGTTCAGACAAGTAGGTCAAGTTCCCAAGTTCTTTTGGAATCTTTCCTGTTAGACGATTTGAAGACAGTTCAAGCCTTTGTAGTTTAGGTGCCTGGCCTAGCTCTGGGGGTATACCACCGAACAAATTGTTGTATGAGATCATTAGGCCTATGAGATTATGACATTTGACCCAATTTGATGAAAGGTGGCCGTTAAAGGCATTTCTACTCAGATCAATGTACTTCAAATTTGGATATACACCAAAATCATTTGAAATATTTCCGACCAACATATTTTCTGCAAGGTTGAGCCTTTCAAGACTAGAACAGTTCTTCAAACTTGATGGAATTGGACCAGTCAAAAGATTCTTATTGGCTGCAAAATATGAAAGTGACCCTCCAAGGCAAGTATGTTGTGGCAAAGGGCCAGTGAAATAATTAGAGCTTAGTTGTAAATTCACTAAACTGGTAAGGTTACTTGTTGCCATTGAAAAACTTCCAGTAAGTTTGTTCATATAAAGTAACAGGAAGGTAAGCTTAGTCAAATTTCTGAAGGTAGAAGGAATAGGTCCAGAAAAATTGTTTACTGCAAGGTTAAACTTTTCTAGATTGACCAAGTTTCCTATGGAAAAAGGAATTGATCCAGAAAGCATGTTTTCAGACATGGACAATTCAGTGAGTTTTGTCAAGTTTCCAAGAGAGGGAGGAATTGATCCATGTAGTTCATTACGAGTGAGCTGAAGCGTCCTCAAATTAGCCAGGTTTCCTATGGAAGACGGGATTGGCCCAGAAAGATGATTTTTCAACAATTTGATTGTTGTGAGAAGATGAAGTCCTCCCAACTCCTCAGGAATAGGACCAGACAGAAGGTTGTTAAAGAGGATAAGTTGTTCTAAATTTGTTAAGTTTCTAACTGAAGGGATTGTACCAGAGAGATGGTTGGTTGATAAATCAAGTGTGACAAGATTTTTCAACATTCCAATTGTAGGGGGTATGGAACCAGACAGTTGATTTGCTCTCAAGAACAGATACTCCAAGTTATGCAGTGCCCCTATTTCTTGGGGGATGGAATCACTAAAAAGATTATGATCCATTTTCAACTCAGAAATTTTGGACATGTTACCAATTTGGCGGGGAATAGGTCCACTGAGGTTGTTGTAACTCACATTCAACCTCATAAGCATTGGAAATGATGACAAGTTGAGATTGAGAAGTGTACCTTTTAGTCCAAATTTTGCAAGATTTATAGTGCTGACAGAGTTGGATTCATCACAAACAATTCCCTTCCACTTGCAAGGACTAGTAGAAGTAGACCAAGAAGACAAGGAAACCTGGCTTTGGTTATCAAGGCTGGCTTTCCACTTCAACAGGGCACTTGCTTCAATGTCTTCATCTTCAGCAGCCTCATAGCCAACCACAACAGTACCGTTGGCCAAAGAAACACCAGAAACTTCCAAGGAAGAGGACCTTAAAAGTGAAAAGAAAAATGTGATGAAAATAAACTGAAATGTTATAAGCTTTGTGCTCATCATGTTGGACTTTAAGGTAAGAGATGAATGCCCACAGAATAAGTGTTTTGCTTTCTGCACTATGTAGTGCAATTGTGTATTCCTCACTTCAAGTAGGCTCATACTTAGGAGCACGTCTATATGCTCAAATTAGAGTTTTTTTTTTGGAAGTTTCACATGGAAAAATTAAAAAAGTTTAAAATTTTTTTTCCATTTCCTATGTTATAAATATATTCATGTATTCATTTTGAGATAATTTTGAGATAAAGCTGAATGAAATGTAATATAAGCTTTGTCCTGAGAAGGTTAGTTAACATTTTTAGCCTAACCAAGTAGATTATTTTTTATTAATATCTTGGCTTATTATTTTTGATTAATATCTTGGCTTAGCTAATTAAAATGAAATTTTTTGACTATTCTCACCATTAATGTGGTTATTGTTAGATTGTATCATTGAGCAATTGTTGTATTCCTTACTTGAAGTAGGGTCCATTACTTGAATACTACTTGCTTGAAAATGAGCATGCATGCATTCATCTTAAACACCATAACAGAGTTTAAGATGAACTTTTCATTTCTCGATGCATGCATACTTTGTGGGCATTCATCTCTTAGTTCCCTTAGAAGCTTCTGGTGTTTCTTTAGCCAACAGTAACCAAATGAAATGCTGGTTCATTTTATCTAAGTTTCTCCACACTTTTAATACATTTTACGTGCAAGCTGTATTGTGTTACTCAGAAGTAAGAAAATTATATACGTAAGTACGCACACCTATATTCATTGTGCATAAACAACTATTCCTATAATTTCACAACTCAAAAAAAGTTTCACCACTTGTTAGAGGAGAAATGATTGTTTCTCTGTCGTTAGTTCATTAATTTTTGTAAGGTACTGATTTTATCATGTGCCAGAATAGAAAGACAGGTTTCATTCATCCATAAGACTATTATGTTGACCACACCATGCACCATTTCACACTCACCAAACATCTAATGACAAAGCACACGCCACATCATTAATTATTTCTGGAAGAGGAAATTTATGGTGCCAGAACGTAACATCATTTTCAGTTTACAGAATAAATTGCATCTATCAGACCATTAGATATAGTCTGTTGGTTCCTCGCGGACCAAATTCATGAGTTTTTTTTTTTTTTTTTTTTTTTTTTTTTTTTTTTTTTTTTTTTTTTTTTTTTTTTTTTTTTTTT
>Ga0209700_101721_pt1 | contig 45366 bp, 22 predicted proteins | sample SiratroredBW_FD_187528 | JGI IMG/M metagenome (GOLD analysis project Ga0209700, IMG submission 187528) | Root nodule microbial communities of legume samples collected from California, USA - Siratro red BW (SPAdes) (version 2) | ecosystem: Host-associated > Plants > Roots > Nodule | place: USA... | reverse complement strand
CTTAAATGAGTGTTTTTGTCCTTGACTTGTCTCTCTTTTGCTTGGGAAACTCAATAATGGCGGAATGGGTGGTCGTGGCCGCCGCGTGGTTTCTCTCTTCAATGTATCTTTTTCTTGATTTTGAGACACCTACTTTTAGAGGATCTTTTGTGTAATCTTGCCCACAAATTTTTTTTTAGTCATGTAAGTGCACAAATCGTACCACACTACTTGTCTGTGACTGTTTTTTTTTTGTCATTAATAATTTAGTTTGTTAACATTATTATTATTTTTAATAACTTCTTTTTACACATAATTAAATATAAGTATTTTATGATTAATTATGTAAAGAAGTACGTATAATTTTAGCAACATAACTGATTATGTGTTTATTATAGTTAACTATGTTCAATTTTTAAGCAAATTTCTTACATATGTGCCAAAAAATTATGTTCTTTCCCATCTTCTTATTTTATTTTTCATATATCCAAAGATCTAAATTGGCACTAATTCAAATAGTCTTTGATTTTAAATCTAAATTCGTTTAATTGGATCGTGTTAATTTATTTTTTTTAAATTTAGTTCAAATTTAGTAATTTAAACTAAATTAAATCTACATCTATTTGATTTGGATAATTTGTTGACGTTGAAATCAAGACTACTATATTAAAATTAAATCTTATTTATATTAATTTAGTTGTTCATTGATTTCTTTAAGTTTTATTGAAATTAGTTTAATTGTTATATTTTATTAAATAATTATTTTTTTCAAGAGTAGTTTGTTAATTTTGGGATAAGAAGTGATTAAATAACACAATAGTTTAATATGAGAATGCAGGTTTTGGGCGATTCTGATGGAATCTTTTCCCATTGATTAATTAATTTTTTCTTTATAAAACTTTTCCCTTTTTTTTATCCTGTGGCCATATAAGCACCTGTTTATTCTCTATAACTATCCATTTTTAATATAATGAATTGTTATTTACTAAAATTTTATTATTTTTAATATAATTTTAGAAATAAATAATAATTTATGTGTTGAGTAAAACTATTTTTTAATAGAACCAGGGATGATGTTTCAATTGATACCAAATTGAGGATTTAGATTTTAGAATCATAATTTAATATTGTAAGTTTAAATCTATATTTAAATTGTATTCTTATTATATATGCAATTTATGTAAAATTCTTAAATTGTCCAATTCATACATCATATATTTTTATTTTGTACATTTCATTAGGTGAAAACAAGTTATAATATTAAATTGATACCATATAATAGTAATACAACAAATATTGAAATACAATATAAGAATAATATTGAATTGATACAGTATAATACTTTTTTTAATTTTATTTAACTAAATCCCGTGCATAGGTAAAATACTAGTTGTATCCCAATGAAAATCCGTACATATTTAAATCCTAAATATCGTATTGAATATTAAATTTATCTCATTAAAGAATTAACTCCATAATTATTAAAGAATTAGAAAAAATCTGAGAAAGATAACTCCAGAGACATGTTAAATAATATAAACACACACAACTACATAAATTTTATGTAATCATAATTTTAGATTTTTCAAAATAATTAAATTCTTATTAAATTGTTAGTACTTATATTTATTTTTTAAAACTTGTATATTTTTTTATTTAAAATATACTTTTCTTTACATGAGTTGTTCTAATAAGTATTAATTAAATTACATTTTTTTATTTTCAAAAATTTACTCTGGTTTTACTTTCCCAATTTAAACTACTCCTATATGTTTTTTGTCACATAATATCGAATAATGAAACATTAGTTGCTTTAATTTGTAACGTTAAATCCTTTTTGTTTTGAACTTCATAAACAAGTAACTAAAAAAATATTAAAAATATTAAAATTAATGCAACATGTAATTGTCTTTATAAATAGATAGGTATTAATAGGAAAAAAAAATCAAAGGTAATAGAAAATATATTAAAACATAAGGGGTAATAATTGAAGAAAATTAAAAAGTTTTAAAATAAAAGTTAGAAACTAAGTATCTTGTAACTTATAAACTTGAATCTCCTAACATAAGTTAATTTAAGATATTTTACTAAACTCTCTTTCTTAATATTTTGTTTTTCTTTAAAGGAGGTAATTCCTTTACACTTCAAAACAAGAATAAATCATGATCTTTTGTATGAAAAAGTTGTTTTTTTTTTTAAAAAAAGCCAGAAATGGCATATCGACATAGGCCCAACATACTACTAAACTGGGTAAAAAATGGTGGTCCATTTTAAAATATAGACTAGGTTGGAGTATCAAAATTTTGTATATTTAACTTTTAAAAGTGTGTTGGACCCTAAAATTGTTTCAGCTTATTTATTTTCTACTGACATGGATTGACTATTCTTTCACAAGTTTTTCTTTCTCAATTTAATAGTTACAAATCATGTCTTCGTTATTAGTAAAGAAAGATAAGAGAAGTAAATCTCAAATTAATAAAAAATCTCAAATGATAAGTAGAAAGTTATATAATTTAACACATTGTTATAATCACACTGAATATTAAAAATGAATAATTTTTCTAACTCTGTAATATTTATAGAAATCATAACACCACGAAAGAGTTGAGATAAAATTTTGTTAACTTTATTTTAACTATCATTCCAAAGATGATAGGTAAGGGAGAAAAAAATTTAATATCCAACTTTTCCTATAAAGTATTTTAAAAATGACTTAAAAGCTTTATATTTTTGTTATATATAATGCTAAAAAAAAGAAAACACGAGAAAATTAATATTCATATAATCTCCTTGCAAAACATTTTCAAAACATGAGAAAATTGATTTTCTTATAACTCCATAAAAAAACTTCAAAACCCGAGAAAAATGATTTTTATATTACTCCTTGCAAAACATTTTCAATGATTTTCATATGAGAAAGAGACAACGTGTTTCTATTTTTATTATTCCTTTTTATTTGAATTTTTAATTTTATAATATCAAAATAGTTTAAAAATAAAAGTAATGTTAATAACAATATTACTTAATTATCACGAGATGATTTGTTTATATCATTCATTTATTTGTTAGTTACTATTTTATTATTAAAATAAACGGAGATAAATTATCTTACTTATTTTTCTTCGTATTTTCAATTCATCTAAATAATATTTCATTCCTTCTCATTCTTTTCTCTTTGTCACTCCCCCATCCAAAAATTCATTCCGATGATGATTACTAGTAATAATCTAAAATTCCTCACACGTGATTTATTTCCACAAAAAGAAAAAGAGAAGGAAAAATAACTTATTTCCTTTTATTCAGTTTGATTAAAAAAATATAAAATACAAGAAAATAATGCGGCTTTTTTAGAAAGTTTGAGCTAGTGGTTTAGGTTTAGCTAGTACTAATATAAGATTCACCACCACCTTTTTGCTTGTGTTAACCACAGCACGAAGGTGACAGTGTAAGAAATGATGAAGAAAAAATCTAAGCCACGTCAGAGGATAACATCCAAGCCAACCAATAGCAGCAATGGTGATGAGATGATGAGATAACACCTTCCAAACACACCTTCACTGTACATTATCTGCATCACCCATTGCTCCTTTCGTCTCAGCCACACAAAAACCAATCCACACCTTTCTCCATTTTCTCACTCTATAAAACAAAACCTTCGCTTTTCTCCATTTTGATTTCCCCATTCCACACACAAACCTCACTCGCCAGACCTCTTCACGAACAGACATGGCCGCCGTCACCTCCGCCGCCGTCGCTATTCCCTCATTCACCGGCCTCAAGGCGAGTGGAGCAACCAAAGTGAGTGCCGCAGTTAAACTCTCGGTTCCCCAGGCCCCGCGCTTCGGCGTCAAGGCTTCCCTCAAAGACCTTGGAGCCGCCGTTGTGGCCACCGCCGCCAGCGCCGTTCTCGCCAGCAATGCCATGGCCCTTGAAGTCTTGCTTGGCGGCGGTGACGGCTCTTTGGTGTTCGTTCCCAGCGAGTTCTCCATCGCCTCTGGGGAAAAGATCGTGTTCAAGAACAACGCAGGGTTCCCGCACAACGTTATTTTCGACGAGGACGAGGTTCCCAGTGGCGTGGACGCAGGGAAAATCTCTATGGCCGAGGAAGATTTGCTGAACGCACCCGGTGAGACTTACAGCGTCACTTTGGATACCAAGGGAACGTACAGTTTCTACTGCTCGCCTCACCAAGGAGCTGGTATGGTCGGAAAAGTCACTGTTAACTAAATCTATGTTTCTGTGACTGAACAAGAAAATTCTCGTGGTTCGTTCTTGTGATTTGTTTTTGTAGAAGAGCTTAATTCACATCGTTGTTGTTATCATGGGATATATATATTGTTTATGTGATGAATGGACCGATATAATGCCTTTCTTGTAATTCATTTACTTCAATTTCGTTTCTTTTCCCAGCTTTGATTAATTCTCCCTTTAATCCAAGCTCGTGTTAGTGACTAATATTTTCTTTAATGAAAGTGTCACGTAAGGATGATTAATGAAGTTAGAGAGTTACTATAATCACTTCCATTCTCCTCTGGTCAAAGAAAGAAGAAGTTTTATGGGCATACAAACGCTGACCTAAAATTCACTTATCACCAACCATTCCTTATTATAGCTCACTAGACTGTGAGATGTTGGGTTTGGAGAAGAAAACAGTAGTACGATATTTCGTTAGGCGAATTGCTCTCTATCACGTGTAAACAGGCTTTTATTGTTTTCTTTCTGATCCTACTTCCATTCGAATTAAACCCAAATTATACTATACAAATTTTCTGAGTATGCGTTAGATATAAAGGAATTATGTCTACAGACTTCAAATATTTAGTATAATTTTCTCAGGTTGAGTTAAACATGAAGAATTACGTTGACATGCTTCAAATACTTCGTATAATGACATTTTTTCATATTTGTACGTGGTTTCGAATGTAGTTATTTGCAACACATTTGCAAAGTTGATAAATTCCGGCATGCTTGTGAAGTTAAATTTTTTTGTGAAACTTGAATTTGACATGACGTATTTTTGGGAAGATGAAGTATCATTTGGGTGTGGAGATTTTGCAAAGTTCTGAAGGTATTAGTCGAAGGAAGTATGTGAAAGAGATTTTGGAGAATTTAAGATGGAGATGAGTAATATTGTAAAGAGTCCCCTAGTCCCCGTGTGATAGTTGGAAGTCTTGTTTATATGACTGCGACAAGGCCTGATATGATCTATACAATACGTCTCACAGTAGATTTATGTCAAGCCCAATTAAGTTAAAATAGCTTTACTCTATTGGTTTGTCTAATATATAAACATTACAAAAATGAACACTTTAAAACAAAAATAAGCGTGATTGAATATTTGATGATAAAAATACAAAATTGAAATAGATTATCATACAAAAAATTTGTAATTATTCGTGTAAAAAAAAATTTATATTACAAGGGCTAAAAAATCAACTTTAAAGTTGGATGACCAAAAACAAATATACTTTAAATTTAAGAAACTAAAAATATTTAAATCTTGAATTTTTAAAATATTTATTGTATGTCAACATAATTATATCATTCAAATAAGTTTGTTTATATTTTATATTTGCTGATCTTTAAATTGTTGGAGTTGGGATTCACAATTAACCTTTCTCATGAGGACAATGTTTGACTTTGAGTTAGTACTAATCAAGGTAGAACCTTCATTACGAGATCGTAAAATATATATATATATATATATTCTCAACTAATGCGTTGCAGAAAATAATAATACAATTACATAACTTATAGAAACCAAATTGAATAAATTCATAAATGCTTGAAATGAAAATTAAATGCCTAGGAGAGAAGAAGAAAAATTGATTAATTTGATTTTATTATTTTTAAGAATTAAAATGATAAAGCACATTTATTAAAGTTTAGAGATCAATTCATTATATATAAAATAGATAAAGATAAAAGGATGATACTTAGAAATAGCTGAAAGAGAAAAAAAAAAAAGTTAAGGATAGTATAAAATGCACTTAAAAATAAGAAAAGTAGAAAAATATTAAGGTTATCAATTGCAAGAGATTGCATTTGAAGAGTATGAAATCATCTGTAAGATATATTAGCAATATTTTTCCTACTCAAATGTTAAATTTGAGCCAGTACAATGATAACATGTGTTATGACTGATTTAAGAATTAGGGATGCAAATATACAAGTGGAAGGAAACGAATCAATGGTTTATTGGGCATTCGACCATTTGGCAGAGAAGAATTGATACACATATATGTGGCCGTGACATGCAGTCCACTAATAATTACTATACGCAGCCTGTAGATGATTAAAAAAAACCCTTTTTTAACTTTTTTATACCAATTGACCCCTCTCTTCTGAGGCTTGGTACTTACTCCCATTTAATATAGAAATTAAGAGTGTATGCTATGCCTATGTGGTTAGAGCATCAGGAAGGTTAGACCTGGAGCCAAGCACCTTGCCCCCAACATCTGGGAAATACTCAAATCCGGGTATGGACTTTACCTTCCCATTGGCATTTATATTCACAGGATATTTCATCAGGTGCCCTTGCAATGGAGTATAATCATCAGCTATGTACCTCCTCCAGTTTTCTTCAGCAATATGGTTCACACTTCTTACGCACTCCAGACTTTTAGGATCCTTAAAGCAAGCTTGTATTCTCCCCATGTGTTCTGCCCATAAAGACATCCTATAACCATATACCTGCAAATACCATAACTAAGTCCTCTGCAAACAAATAACTGGGGACTTGCCTCTAAAAGGCAAGAAAGACAGGCCTGATTCAACCTTTGGGCCAATTTTACAAATAAAATATGAATATGGTTTTTGAAACAATTTATTGCCATAGATTTGTTTTGGTGTCGTTCTCTGAATTATAATCAACCTTGGAGTATCTCTAATGCGAGATATTTATCCATGTGTTTGAATAAAGTACTAGTGGTTTGCATCAATTAAAGTAAGCAGCTTTTTCATTGAAATAATTTGAACTAAAATTGGAAGTTGTTTAAAAAAAATTGAAGTTGCTTCACCATAGAATTGTCTCTTATCAATAAAAATAATTACTTTTTGGGTTAAGGAAGAGAGAACAACAATACGACAAAAGAAAAAAAGACAAAAAAATATAAAATTGCAAATTACTTAAAATTCTTTTAAAAAATGTTAATAAAACAAAATTAGATACCATTATTATGATATAGTAAAATCTATTTTATATTTTTAACGTGAAAAATAACTTAGGAGAATTGTTTCTATTGAAGAAGTTGTTATAACACCCCAATTTTTGTTTTTTAAAATTTGATTGTAAACCCACACATCGTGACATCAAGGTCTTGTTAGTCAAAGCAGTAGAATAATTGTTGCTACCAAGCAGTTTAACCAGAATGGAACTCGTGACATGGTAAAAAAACAGCTAAAGTTGGTAGCGCTAGAAGTTAATTTAACGAAAATGTTACAGGTGACATGATAAAAAAAATAACTAAATTTGGTACTATTCATAACTGGCTTAACTAGAGTTCGACAGTTGCATTGTAAAAGATAAACTTTACCTATTTTAATTATTTAACATTTTTAACCATGCCATGCGTCTCACTAGCTTTTTGTTATTCTGCTAGTCTTCCTGGCGAATTATATGTGACATGCTAAATGGATTCGCAGTCAAATTTTCAAGGAAATAAAAATAAAAAGGTTGATTCGGACTGAGCCTCCCTAGTTTGACTAGTGGGTTGACCAAATCAATAGTCAAAGGAGTGTTGTGCTAGTAATTAGGTTTTTTTATTCATAAAAGTGATGCAGAATGTTGAATAAACCAGAAAGATGGAGTAAATAACTAACGTACTCAATTTACAGAGTATATATATATATTTGATGATACAAACCTGACCATGTGGATGCCCCTTTTTCTCACTCCATGTATAACGGGGTTGATATGCACCCATGGCTATCTCAGTATCTCTTGATCCAGCCATAGATCGTTGATTGATATTGGCAGACCCAAGAATTACATATTCATCATCCACAATCATTCCCTTGGCATGTACATAAATCATGAACCTTCGGAACTTTTGTGAGGCTGAAATCTGATAACATAAAGACGTTAATGTGATTAAATACAAAACAAGAATAATAACCACGAAATACATATCCACCAACAAGTAAATTGTCATTACTTCGCAATTAAAAGACAAGAACTTGTTTTCTAAGATATCTCTCATCGTAACTTGATATTATAAATAAAGAAGTCGTTAAAAATAGAATCACCATTAAACGAAAAGTGATTTAGAAATAATGTTACTAAATAAGCTGAAATTAGTTAAATTTATTTATATTTAACCTCAAAGTTTATCACTACTGGCTAAAACCTGTCAATTGCTAGTTTACTGATTCATTCCTTTACCAAACTCAGAAAAATGTTGAATGATTACCGTTTCGCCATTATCTGGAGGCGAATGACATGGGCTGAAAAAATCAGTTTTCAACGGCTCTCGGTTTCCAAGACAATAAAAGTTGAGATAATCTAGAGGATGATGGTCAAGTTTCATAGCTTTTAATTCCCGAGCTATGACATCATACATCATTTGCATAGTTTGTCCCTGAAAATGTGAATTCCTTTTTAATTAATAAATATAACAATTGCAATTGATCAACGAGCAAATTTTTTCCTGTTTTAGAATTTTGTATGATAAGTTAGCAACGGAGTTTTTTAACTAACCTGCCAAAAGAGTATCTCTTGCACAGAAGCAGAAGAAGGGCTACCTTCGGGCCACATCGGGATGACAATATAAACTGTAAATCTCTCCCTGGATCGTATCTTACTGACTATCTTCAGTGCTAACTCCATAGGAATTAGGTTATCAGCGCCTGATCAATGAAAAAAAGTGGAATTTTAGATAAGTTGAAAATGTTACTGAAAAAATAATGAAAAGAACGATGTCAATAACCAAGTCATGTCCCACTAGGTGGGCTTTTATTGAGGGAAAAACAAAGTGATGCAGATATTCAGGCTACACAATCGTAGTAAATACCTCATAATTTACTTAGACCCTGTTTTTCATTCATCAAGTGTGTTAAGCAGAAGTTCGATTTACACCATGGGAGCTAAAAACAACAGTATTGTGATATGATCCAAACTTATTCTCACTGTTAGGCCCAAAGGAATATTAATAGCATATCTTGTCCTTTATTAATGATAAAAATGAGTCAGCTAGGTTCAAAAAGGAAATTATTAAGAATCAGTTATTGTTTCTGTTTTGTGTGTAACAACATTATTCTAGGATACCGAGGTGTGTATCATTCTGTTATAAATATAAAACCCATTGTAATGATCTAATATTGGAATCAGAATTAAGTCTATTTCCATTTCTCCCTTTTGTTTAAGGAATTTTGTAGCGTTCCGAGCTTACAAGTAGCAAAACGCATGTCACATGCTAAATAGTAGTCATATAGAAATTATGAGCAATAAGCAGATGCAACAAGTTACATTAGTAAGCATCAATATTCTGCCAAAACCTGCATCTTTGTAAGCTGGCCAAGCAAAGGATGATCCGACAAAATATTGATTCTCGATATAAATAAAATGTTGAGCAGATCTGATAGCATGTATATATGCTGTTTGAATACTCTTGTCTATAACCAAATTTTTTGCACAAACAAGGTTCTGCAATGAATGACAATAAAAAGGAAATTAACGAGACAGGGGAATCCAAAAGTTCTATGACATAGTATAAATATTGAGCAACTCAATGTTTGGATAACTTACCTGGGTCTCAGCCTCAAATACATCCTTAGGAAATCCTTTCAAAGAGCCAGAATCTATGGATCGAAAAACCTGTGAAAAACATAAACCAAGTACAACTAAACAAATTCTATGTTGAAAAAAAGAAGAAGAAGGAAGCAGAAGACACACTTTAAAGACAGTGAACTAGTGACCTGAACATGCCAATTGTTAGGATCGTCCTCCTTTGAAACCCATAGTTCAGGATCATCAGTTGGAATTGATTCAGAAGGACTAAGAATCCAAGAGATGCGTTCTAACTTGATCAAAGAATCATCGTGCCAGTGAGATACTCTTTTGAGTTTTCGACCCAACTCTGACCATCTGGTGGCCTTTCTCCAGCGCTGCTCAAAATTAGTGAGTATATCATATGCAGCAGGGCCTTCAATTTTGCAGTGTAAATCATGCCATGGTTGCCTTGGACCCTTGGTTCCAGTCTATTAATAAAAGTGGACGACAGGACAAATTTCAGCTGGTAACCGTACACTTACGATCTTAATATCGGTATCAAAGAAAACATCAAACGACAGTTCATATTTATGAAACAACTACTTGATGCGAAGTGTCAATGACAACTACTTGATGCTACCACCTGCCGAATGAGTGGAAGGCTTGAAGTTTTCTGTCACTATTTTTAACATGTTAAACAATTATAATATGTAAAAAACAATGCCCTTGTGAATATCTATACATCAAACTAAGAAATCACTATCAGCTTATGAGTATCTATATATACTCTTATTAATTAAACTCACTGAATAAAACAACTCTACTTTTGCTTATTAGAGAAGGAAACAGAAACTAGACATATATCGTCCTAAATAGAAAAGCTTTTATATATGTGAGTGAGTCTGTGTAATCGATGCATATTTAGGAATGCAACAACTTCTACGTAAAGCAAAGCATCCTCAGTGATTATGAACTTACGCAAAACGTGGGATTATGATAATCGTCCTGATAAACAGTGTCAATATCGCGTAAAATTCTGTGCTCAGGTGTATCATACCGGCCATCACAAAGATCTAGACCGCCTATAAATGCAGTTATCTTCCTATTATTGCCGTGTGCTTGAGTATCCACAATCACACATTTCTGATGATGTGTAAAGAGCGTTCCCACAACCTGAAGTTTGGCGCCAAGTAATATAGTCAACATGTTTTTCAATTTTTTTAAAACAAAAATAACTTATTTTTAGAAAAGCAACTCTGTTGAAATTAAAAAAATCTCAGCTGTTGATTATTAAATTATTTTTTTTCCGGGTTAACTGTTAAATTAACAGTTTACATATGTCAGGCATGCAGTGTCGGCAATACAAAAAGGAAGGGTTCCCCCTAATTACTTAACACATCAATGCAAAGTTAAAGGAAGGAATTTATCCTGTGAATGCGAATTAACTTGTTACATTTTGCACGATCTTGTTAGGTAAAAATTTTGAGTCTATTTCTCTCTTCACAAACATTTATAGATTTTGATATGGGCCCCCTGTTTAATGTCCATCAAGACAATATTATTTCATCATGTAAAATATCACGTTAGGAACCGTCCCTCCTATGCATATATTAAAACTAGAGAGGTATTCTGAACAGATGGAAAGCAAACATGATCAAGTATCAAGAACTTTCTAACAGAAAAATGACAAAATCTGGGAAAGCTACTAAACCATAGCATAAAGCATGCCTGCTGCTTGAAAATGCTAAGCTTACTGCTGGCATATCTTGGTGACAGCAAACATCTAACTGAAGAATGCTTGAAAAACTTTCGAGTTTCTTCATCATGCGTTTGCATTACTCCAGTCTGCAATCAAATTTACTAACTCGTAATGTTGTGAAAAGAAAAAACTCAACAAAATCCATATTCAACCAGGCAGAATGCCAAACAAAGTAAATATGTCCAAATTGGTTTCGATGTTGAAGCAACTGGGAAGTACAAAATCGAAGTGCATATAAGTTGGAATGTGCCTATAAAACAGGTGATTTGTGATTTGAAATCGTAATCTGTCACTGGCTATTTAAATCAAAATTGAAGACCGGTACTATTGTAAGGTCCAATTTGAATACCAAAATCCAATATGGAAGGAAGATCATCAATCCATTCCTAAAAGGCTCTAACAATATGTCACAAGCATGCTCCAACGAAGGAACAAAAATCAAATCAACATGTTACTACTCAAACTTTGTAAGCTAAACTCAGTTTCTTATCATAATTGTGTTCGCATACCTATATTTGGTCTGAAACGATGTTTTCATAAAATTAAGATTTAATTTAAGTTTCTTTTGCAAATTTAGTTTAGAAATAAAAGCTACTCCAAAATAAAATTTGTCAATTTTAATTCGAAGATGCACTACGTAATTATATCGTGAGAGCAACTCCTGCTAGAAATGAAAACAAAATTTGAACAATACCATAATGTATGGATGCTAATTTTTTAAGTCGGTGGTGAGCGGTCATATGTCAGTTCAATTGACAAAATCACGTATTTTTTTAATCTTAACAATTTAAATATGATTTAATGCTACATATTCAGATTTCATTTCTCACATATGCCAAGTGTTTGAAGCGAGAGTGAGTAAGTATCACTGTGTCCTCACTCCTCAACACAATTACAAGAAGATTAAATTAAAATTTCTAAGCTATCATTCATCAGTTTGTACGGTAAAATTCAAATTTAAATAATAAAAACAAAGAGAAACACGATTGAACATTGTCAACGAACATTCCATTTTCACCACAAAACGAGTGGTGAAACATAAAAAGTACGTACCGTGTTGATGAAAAACTTGCTGTGCGAAGTCTTGTCATCCCAAACCAATAGTAAAACTCGCAAACCTTCTTGGGACTTGTACTTGAGCAACTCTCCCAAATTCAAATTACCACCGCTAGGTAAGGGTTTGGTAGGCTCTCTCACGAGCTGAACCTTATGGTAGATGGACCAACCCACAATGTAAACCAAATGGTGCGCTTCCAAAATGGCGTGGCATATATCTTCCCAGCACTTCCCATGCTCAAACACCAAACCCTCGTCTAACTCAACCTCCGGCAACATTGCCTCAGGCACGTGCGCGTCCTGATACAGCGTCACCGCCCCTCCGTGCCTAACCGGGAAATACGAATCACGAACCACGAACCGGTCCGGATCCGGTTCGTCGATGGACCGGAACATGCGACTGTCCTCGCACCTCGTGAATTTCATCGCGAGGCGAAGCGCGCAGTCAGGCTTCGGCGGCTTCCCGAACGAGCCGATGATCGGGAACCAGTCGCTGATAGGTTCGCAGGAGAGGATCCTCTCGGCGGAGACGGTGACGACGCCGATGAGGTCTGCTCCGAACATGTCGTTGTCCTTGACGAAGAAGTCGACCTGAGCGGCCGGGTGCGCCAGCGGGATCTTGAAGTGCTCGTCCCAGCAAGGGTTCTGCGAATTGGAGATCACGCGGGTGCGCGCGACGGTGGCGCCGGCGAGGCAGACGGTGACGTAGGGATCGCTGGTGATGATCTTGCGGTGGCGGTGGCGGGCGCGGTTGAGCTTCCGTTTTCCGGAGATGGAGGCGCTGCAAGTGTTGAGCGCGGAGAAGAACCTTCGGACGCGCTCCGAGAGCAAGTCCATGTTGGGGAGAGAGCGAGCCTCGACGATTACCAGATCGAGGGTCCCGTGGAGGTACACCACGTTGCTGTGTTTCTGAGGCATTGTGACGGCGGAGCGGTCACCGGCGGGTGAGATTAGATTGAAGGAGGTTTTGCGAAGGAAAGTGATAGGGAGCGTCGTTGAATAATGCGAAGCGGAACCTTCGAACGCTCGCTACCACGTTACGGCGTTACGGAGGCTACAGCATTATTACTCCGTCGGTTTTTTTGTTCGGCGGCGAAACCGAATGGGATGCCACACGCTGGCGATGGTGTGTGCAATAAATATTATAACTTACTTATTATTATGGTGGCGTTAGCGGGAAAGAGAGGGTAACGGGATTGGCCATTCGTTCTCTTCTGTTTGTTGCCGTTGGCGTCTAATTTTGGACACATCGACACGTGTAAATGACAGGTTTAGGAGATCTCATGCAATGGTCATGGGAACAGAACCCCTCAGGTCAGCCCAATTAATATTTTGTGGGCCCTTTTGACTCACATGGGCCTGTTCTGTCACTTCATTTCATTTTTTTTCCTTAACAGATCCATATCCGTCCATAATTATACAGTACTGTCACTACCATACAACTGTTCTTCTACTTATTATTTCCTTTTTTTAACATCTATCTTACATATTTTATATATTATATTTGATAGAGAGATTAAACATAATAATAAATGATGATCACAAAATTAATACAAAATTAAAATTTTTTGAGAGACTAAAATGTATTTCTTAAAAAATTAAAGATTAAGGTCAGTAAAACAATTACTGAGAAATTATAAGTGAATCTTTTAGAAAGAATAAAGACTAGAAATATAACTCCTAAAAAATATTACATTATTATTCCGTTAAATTAATAAAAGATGTGACGGTTTATATGATTATGGCATTGTTCTTTAATGGTAATATGTTGTCATTAGAAACCAAAAGTTTTAATAGAGAAAAAAAAAAATCATATAGAACTAATGATGGATGTCTTTTTAAAAAAGGTAAAATTTAACGCTTTTATTGAAAACGCGCTTATAAATTAATAAAATTCAACAAATGCAACTGTATGCCTACAAGTTGCAAGGTGATAACAGAATAGATTTAATGACACTTTTTAATTTCATTATTTACCTATTTTATTCAATTTAATTTTACTATTATTAAAATATAATGTTTCATTTTGAAAAATTAATAAGATAATTATTTTTCATCTAACTGATATTAAAATTATTAATAAATAAATATTAGTAATTGTAATTTATGTACAGTATAATTTTCCCGACTTATAATATAATACACTATTAAATTAGTAACGTTAATTTCAACATAAATAATTATCATATTATTGTATTTTAAAATATAAAAAAAAAACTTAATTGGATTTTAAATAAGTACATTGATATATTATTATATTTAAAAATTGAAGAACTTGATCGTGTAAAAAAAATTAAAAAACCTGATTGAAACTTTTATTTCAAATTAAACAATAAAAAAGTAATTACACCAACCAAATAAAAATGACATTAAAACTATGAAGTTGACCTTTGTATCCTTTTATTTAAATCCCATAATTGATATTCAAGGAAACACAGAATCATATAGTATGAAACTAAAAAGTATATCAAATGTCTATTCTTGGAATCAACTTATACAACATATTGTTTCCCCAAAAGCATCACTAAAGGCAAAACTCGTATAGACCACAAATATTTACTATCGTTAAAATTACAAAGGCTCTAATTGACTTCTATTTGCCTAACTCAAAATGGGAGGATCCACTCGGAGCATCATACTCTGAACAAAAGATACCATCTGCAAAACAAAATTCAACCACACAGAGTATTATGTAAATACATAAATATAAAAAGTGAATGAAAATGAAGTGAAATCTATACTTCAAATATAATATATATAGAACAACTTTTTATATTGATAATTAAAATGGCATTCAACTAGATTCTACTATAAAAATCTAAATAAGAGAATCTAACACGAGTCAAGGATATATTTAGAAAAACTTCTTATTAAGAACTTTTATAAAAGAAAAAATAAATAAAAAAGATTTATTTATAAATTAAAATTAAATTATATGAAAAATAAAAATAAAAATTTTAAAAAACTATATTAGAGAGTTTCTACAAATTAACTTTATAAATTAATTTTAACTTCTAAAGAATCAATTTTTTTTTCCTAAAAGTTCTCGTACACGCGTTTCACCAAACATATCCTAAATCAAGAATTGTATTACATACAATGTATACTTATAAAACTTTGTGGTTTATAAGTCAATTTACCTATTGATATTGATATCTAAGGTCTAATGTTGGCCTTGGTTTGAATATTACAAATTCCAATACCGAAAGAATATTATGTACAATGGAGTAACTTTCATGTTGTGTTTCTGCATTATGTGAATGAATCACCCAAGTTCAACTCAATACCATAACTACACTAATTACTATCCACAATTGTATGTAAGAAAAATATTTGAGTCGGCATAACCAAAGAAATCTAGACATCAATATGAGGAAAAAAAAATAGAACATTTCAATCAGGTTAAGTTCTTACCGAAGCAAACCCAATGCACATTATACTAAATCCAGGAAAATCGAAAGGTGCCTTTTCAGATAGGAAGAGAGCTGACAATTGAAAAAGGTAATTGTTAATAAATTGGGATGATTATCTAAATCTAATATCACATATTCACATGCTTTCACCTGTTAATGGAGAGAAAACTAAGGGAGAAACTATATGTGCAACTGAACATATGCCAGAGATGCAACCTTGAGCCTTTCCCTAAAAAGGAAGAGAAATAAATTGAAATTAGGCTTTACTTATTATAAGAAAATCAATCCCAACCACCTTGTTTAACTTTAATCAGTATTATTAACTAACTTTAATCAGTATTATTAACTCTGTACCTGCTCACGGGGACCAACTTGTTTAGACACAATACTTCGTATCTGCGAATGTAAAATTAGATTATTCAACATTGTGTTTTGAAAAAACTACTTAATTTGAAGGATGAGAATGAAAAAAATTATGCTTTTAAAGAATACAGAAAGACAAAATGAGGACGCAAACTCACACAAGGTTGTGAGAAAACAAATAAAATTGAGAACATGGCAGAAGCATATGGAACCTGTCAACATTCACACAGTATAAATTATACAACATAAAAAGAAAATAGGAAACATGCACAACAAAGGGATAATAGAGCCATACAGAAGTGTGAATAATCAACCATTCTATCTAAATTTTAAACCTTATAATGATATTATACATGGAAAAATAATTGACAGAAACAAACTTGTAATTAGAAATAAAGTTGAAAGAGACATACCAAGGAGGACCATGCTATGCTGTAAAGGAACATCTGCATCCCACATTTTAAAAGTTTAGAACTTCATAAAAGAGAAAATGTTTCATGATTGTATTAAAAGAATACTTACGTGTACACAATGAAAGAATAGTCCAATTGAAAGTAGCCTTGCCTCGCCCAGAATAGGAGCCAAAAGGGGCATAATAAGAAGCTATGACAATCAATGTTTAATATTTAGATTCGTAATATAGAAACTCAAAGAAATTGAAGATTTATGAAAGAACAAGAGGCATATCAATTGATAGTTGAAATATAACCATGTAAAAATACCTGAGATACAGTCCCTGCAATTCCAGATATGACCATCAAGTCAGCAAATTGATTCTTATCAAAATGAAATTGAGCCTTTAAGAAGTACTGCACACAGAAAAAAAGCATGGTTACTCCAGTCTATAAAGGTTAAAAATGAAAGAAATTAAACATCAGTAAATTGCTAATATATCAAAAGCCTATAGCAGAGTATGACTTCAATAAGCCAAGAGAGAGATATTAAGTAAAGATATACAAATACAACGTTCTTGGACACTATATGGTTTGGTTTCAAGCTAACGAACCAGATTCAACCAATAAAGAATGTGTCTAAGCATCAATGTATGCTCCAACACTGATATAAAAGTGCACAAGCTTTCCCAACACCTAAAACTTACAAATAAAAACAAATCAATAATATATATGAAGGATGGAAGAAAATACCAGCATTGATCCATGAAGGCCAACATCAGCAAGGTTACTGAAGAATGCAACAATTGCTGCTTGTGTAATAGTCAAGCTGGAAAATCCAATCAAACGTGTATAATTATGACACACAAAAAAAAGAATGTTTGTTTGGTTGGAGGAGAAGAAGGAAAATTGTTGCACCTGCTATTGAGGAAGGAGGATAGGTCCTTGAAAGAACGCAATGCTTTAAGAAGTTGCTTCTTACTTTCAAATTTTCTTGTGGGCTTCTGTTGTGAAATGATTGGGGTGTGAAGGTGTCCGTCATCAATGACTGAATCTCGAAGGAAAAATTGCATGTACACTGCTCCAATCACAGCAATAACAGTAGAAACCTTATATAGGGAAAAATGAGTTAGCATTGTTTGCAATTATGAAAAATGAATTGAGATTAGGATATTGTAATTGGAGAGAGAAAAGAGAAAGCAAAATACCTGAAAAGTTTGGGCGGTAGATATGAATCGAGCTGATAAAGTGGCACACACGAACGCAGCAGATCCTATCCCTGAAATAACGCCAAATGCAGTGCTTCTTCCACTTTCTGGAATGTTATCTGCCTGAAAAAACAGAGGCATGCATAAATTGTAATAACGCCACGAGAGTTTGAACTAACTTGAGGGGAATATCGAAGACTTACCACGTAAGCTAGAGCGAGGCAAGGGACGCTTCCTTCGCAAACCATTGAAATGAGTATCTTGAAAACGTAGTACACATAGAAGAATTTTTTGGTCCTGTTGTACGCTAATATGCCTGTCAAAATATTATATTATTATTTTTTTTTTAAATTTGAACTCTTTGAATTCTAACAACCATAGGATGTATCTTTGAAGAGGCATTGAACAGAAAAGTACCTGTGGGAATGATCGTGAGGATCATAGGAACTGTGAGAATGGCCTTCCTTCCATACTTATCGGAGAGATTACCCAACAGTGGCATCATCACCAGCGTGCCCACTCCTATCATCTGTACAAATCACATGTTTTTTTTTTTTTACCCATGCACGTTATTTAGTTATTCATATCATTGAAACATTGCCAAAAAAAAAAATGGTAGCCATATTATTGATGCAGTATTTATTTGATGACTGCATTTTGAGTGAATATTTTCTCTTAATTATATATTATTTCAATGTTTGAATTTGATACATTCCTAAAAAAGTCGAATTCATTATCTGTCAGACCAACGACATGTTATCTACAAATTACTCTTTCTAAATCTTTTTTTTTTAAATAAATTGATTCTTAATTTAAAAAAAAAAAATCTTTATGATTACTGTCCATATAATGAATAGAATAAAATGTGAATGACTCATAATTGTATAAATAAACAATGAAAGAGAGATATTGAAAATGTTCTTCTCGTGATTAGATTATACAGTACTATATTTTATTTTGAAACGTGGACTGGACCAAGTTGAGCATTTGTCCTGAACATTACGACGCATTCTTCCTGCACCTCCACAATATTATCATCCACCTCTATAGCAAACGCAAAAGACAAAAATGTCCTTAGGAGAAAATTTTAAGACACTGCTCTCAAGCTTTCTGGATTGGTTCAATCCGAAATATTTTTTTTTCATTTTTAATTTTCGGATTGGTCCAATTCAAAATCTCTCCACCTCAAATCCTAACTTCTGGATTGATCCAATTTGAAATGATATTTCTTTTTTTTTTTACTTTTAGATTGTGTTGCCAATTCAGAATCCCTCCACCCCATCTCCTATCTTTCGGATTGGTCTAATCCGAAATTATATATTTCTTTTTTACTTTCCGATTAATACAATCTGAAATTTCTCCATCTCAACCCTTAACTTCTGGATTGACCCAATTTGAAATGCTATTCTTTTCGCTTTTGACTTCTGAATTAGTCCAATCCAAAAGTTTTTTTTTTTTTTCTTTCTAGCTGATTAGAAAACGAGATTTAATCCGGAATACAATATACACTCCGAACCCTTTTTTTTATTTTTATGAAGCCTTTTTCAGTCTTTTTCCCAAAAGTTATTTTGGATATTTCATAAAGTACGGAGGTGCGGATGATAATGCGTCGAACATTACTCGCTACCTTTCCGATTAGGCCCAATAAAAATTAGTTAAAATGGGCCACATAAAGTGACAAATAGTTCAAGGTGGACAAAAATGGTACTATTGATAAAAAAAAAAACTGATTTGTCCACATATGACGAGACAAGGAAAACGTAAGGAAAACCACGACAAGTCGAGGAAAAAGCATGGAAATGCATCGAACACTAACTGCTTCGAAAAGTGAACCAACCCAGTGAGTATTAAATTTGGGTAACAAGTTAGAGAAAATGCGAACCTATGAGGCTCACGAAATCACAAGGAAATTTCTTTCTCAAGTGGGGACAGACTTACCCAAACAGACGTTATCTCCGTGACAAATTACCTTTACCACTAATTAATTGCTTTTGAATTTTGAGTTTGTTTATAGCACACTCCTTATTATGGGTACAACAACAAATGAAGTCTAATTGATTGATCAACAAATTCAAGTCAATGTGAACAATAATCTTTTAAAATCTTATCTGTCCCAAATTAATCAGAGATATTCCATGACATTTTAATTTTTTTAAATTGTAAATTCAATTAATTTTAATTTTTTAGCCACCTAGGCTAGTTGGTAGTGACGGGCTTAGACATGAATTTTGTAAAGAATAATTGCTAAATCTTAGCTTTATTGCGGAAAGGTAATGTTTTTACATTAGGAAAAAAATAATGTTATTTATGCATTAAATTTTTACAGCATTATATGCAAAGAAAAAATATAAGAAACAAAAAAATATGTAATCAAATTTGTCACTTAAGGCACAAAAAATGTATCATTATCATGGTAGATATTGTAAAAAAATAAGATGTATATCAAGCTTTTCATCCACAACTTTTTTATCGATATTGAATTGAGAAGAAAAAAATTAAAAAGCTAATTTCGTCAGCAATAGTTTAACAGACAAGCTTACCTCTCTTACGTAGACACATAAAAAAATAGATGTGAAATAAGCATCACAAAAATAGGAAATGGAAGGAAACTATTCATGCAAAGAAATTCATATTATTCGTTACTACATTTTTTCCTTTTTATTATGTAATATAAAGTTAATTGATTTAAGTTCCTTAAGATATAATTAACAACTCATGAGAGGGATGAATGTCTGGACGAACACGTATGAAAGTTAATTCAAAGAATTTTTTCCTCCAAAGGATGAAATTTTTACACACAGAAATATGCTTACGAAAATATATACACTTCACTAAATTTGTTAAATATTGAAGAAAGTGAGTTTCATTTGGTTCCATAGCAGTTCTTACCTGTACCTTTTACCTATGCTTTGTGTTGCTTATTAATGAAAATTTATTCAACTCTCTAATGAAGAACTGACTCAACTCAATTTTGCAGTATACACAGTACACACATATACGCACAAAACTAATCACAGACTAAGGAACTTTAACATAAGATAGAAAGCAGAATGAGTGAAGAAAAATTGCATGAAAAATTTATATTTAAACTCACCGCTTGTTGAAAACCAGTGAGATAGATGGCAATTGAGCATTCATCTTGTCCGGGACAAAGAGCAGCCATTGTGACATCAGTGATGGCTGGCACCACCATGAATATGGCAAAGTTGTGAAGAAACACTGTCATGAAGAGATGACTCAAACCGTACAATTTCTCCATGATTCCCCTCCCACACACACTCTCTATTTGATATGACTAAAGAACTAACTAGCTAGAATTCTGGGTAAGATTTCAACTGTCTTACAGGGAAAGCTACCTCTCTACGCTTAGCCACAGTACATGCACATTCATGGTTCACTTAGAAGCACCCTATATATATGACTGTGACCTCAAAGCTAATCATAGTCTACATTTTGCGTTTGCTTTTACTTGGTACTTCAATTTAACACTCACAGTGAGTTACACAGTGACAGGTTAATAGGTAAAAAAGAATGCAAATGCTTGCTTTTGTGAGACAAAGTGAATTTCCAACTAAATTAACAGTGACGGTAATGGTAATGGTTTTTAGTCACGTAGCTGAACCGATACTTATTATTATTTCTTAAATTGGAATGCGTGGCGTCAAATATAATTCAAAGTACAAGATTAACTTACTCCTTGAAGCGTGCACGTTTATGAATACCCTTTTTTTTCAACAGACAAGCAAAGCATCGTCCAAATGGGTTGAATATCTCGTGAAATTCATGGATTAATTATAATTAATGCATATAATTACGTAAAAATTAGAGAAGACAAGGGATTAGACTTTGATTAAGTTTTAATTAAGAGTCTTAGCTGAAAGCTTAAAACATTTTAGTGTTTGAATGATTGTATGATATTTTTTTTTTTATCGTAAAATAATGTGTAGCTTTGGGCCATTAACTGTATCTGATGGTATGCTTTATAATGATTTTTAATTTCAGAAAATGATAGTTTGGTATCACTATTTATTTATATTTTTATTTGATATTATATTTTATTAATAAAATATTATATATAAATAAAATAATAATATATATTAATGTTAAATAGTATGAAAAATAAATAATGGTGTTAAAATATCATTTTCTTTTACTTCCTGCATTTTAATTTTAAAACTGTATTCATAATTGGGTGAAATTACTGAATTATCCTATTTACTTTGTGTTAGAAAACTTTTTCTAAAACTCATAAAATTCTGAAAAGCTTTTTCCTGCAAAACTCAATCTAAAAAACGTATTTCATAATATATTATATATATTTTAGAAAGTTTGTTTCAGAAAGCTTATTTCAAAATATATTTTGAAAAAAAATTAAAATAGATAATCTATAAATCACTTTAAAAAAAGAGAAAAATTAATTAGGGGTGAAGGAAGTAAAAGTCCTTTATAATTTTATTTTTTCTATTTATATATACACATATTCTTTTGCTTTAATGTATGCATAATTTTATGCTTAGGCATGCTGTTATGAGAATTAGGTTTATATCTTGCTTACATAATTTAATTGATAATCAAATAAAATTTTATTTTCTAGTGATCTTTAATTGTGTTGATTATGGATTAGCCACCACATTTTTTCATTTATGAAAATTATATATTAAGCTTTTTAAGACCCCAAAAGTAATTAGATATAATATTGTGTTAAAATATAATGAATTAAATTTTATCTCACATGATTATTTGGTTATATTTGTATAAATAATTAGAATAAAATGTCATGTTTTTTAACTTACAAAAAAATAGAGGATTTTGACAACTTTATAAATAAATTGAATATTTAGATAAAAATAATTTCAAGATGTACTTAAAAGTATAACATTCAATACAAAATCGATAATCCATCATAAAGTTGAAATTGACGAATATATTTAAGTTAAAAATAGTTGAAAATTTTAGACATAGAAAACTTTTGTGTCGCAACATTCATTTTTGTATGTGTTTGCATTGGTGAAAATATATGTTTTAGAAGCATAGCTTACACAACAGTGACAATAGACCTAAAAGTTTAGACATCGAATAGATTGTACTCTAGAGATTAATGAGTGATTATCATTTAAAGATTTTTTTTTTTTCAACATCCAATAGTTTTAAAATTTCAGAGATAAAAACAGATTTTAAAAGATAAATAATAAAAAAGCTGACCTTTTTTCAAAAAGAAAAGTTATTCGAAGCATAAGAGTCTCAATCTCCTTAATTAAAGAGTTTTTTTTTTTTTTTTTTTTCAAATTGCTTACTCTATCTCTATCTAAATTAATTCTTATTCACTTAGTTTTGGTTATTGAGATTGATTTTTCTCTAAGAATTATTGTTAGTTGATCGTGTAAGTATAATATTTAGAAGAGTATAGAAAAATGCGAGAAAAAGTTAGAAATTAAGATTGATCATAACAAAATTATAATTTCAATTATTTTAATGGTCTCGATTAATTCATCTTGTCATTCATAATTCATTTCAGTTTAAGACTAATTAATTCCTAAAAAGTATTAAAATTAATAAAATAACATAATCAATTAAGAAAAACAATCTAAACTCGTAAATTAATACTTTTGAGAAAAATTATAACATAGTATTAACAAAATAAATTAGCCACACATATTTAAATTATAAAAAAATGAATCATTTATTGTCATAATAAAATAAATAAATTTAGAGAATAAATGGTTGCAAATAAGTATTCACTATTCTAGGTAACTGTAATCAAATTAATATATTTCTATTTCTACGATCTTAGATAGAAAAGATTACTTTCTTACTCTCAGAGTATACGTTTTTTCTTTAATAAGAAGTACACAATCCAATATTTTCATCATTAATTTTTTATTATCCTTTAATATGCATCAATAGAAAAAATTATAATTTAAATTACTTGAATAGTCTCGATTAATTAATTTGGTCATACTCAATTTATTTTACTTTAAGACTAATTAATTCCTAAAATGTATTAAAAGTAGTAAAATGATATAATCAATTAAGAAAAACAATCCAAACTCATAAATTAATATTTTTGAGAAAAACTGTAACGTAGTATTAATAAAAAATGAACCACACACATTTTAATTATAAAAAATGAATTATTTACTGTCTCAATAAAATAAATAAATGGTTGCAAATAAGTATTCATTATTCTACGTAAATCAAATCAAATAATTATATTTCTATTTCTACAATCTTAGATGGAAAAAATTATTTTTTTACTCCCTGAGTATACGTTTTTCTTTAATAATAAGTATACTATCCAATATTTTCATTATTTAATTTTTTTATTATCCTTTAATATGCATCAATACAAAACAAAACAATGAATGAAATCGTGCTATACCATTTTACCTGTAATATGGTGACAAATTAGTCACAAGGGGATACAAACTATTTGGAGTTGTTAGTTGTGTCACAAATGGATATAAATTTTAAATTAGTTTTATAAAATTTGTTAATTAAAAACGTGTTTTTTGATACATCTCAAGACTCTTTTTTTTTATAAATCTATTTATTGTAATTGAAAAGGCTATATTACAAACCATTTGAAAAAATATTCAGAGAAAACAACCCAGCATATATTTAAGGAAAGGCAGTAATAATACTATAATATTATTAATACTACTGTTTATAATAATCATATTTTAACATTATATATTTTGAACTACAATTAAAAGTTTAAAAGTGCTTTTAAGTACAGGTTCATTAAGTCTTTTAACTGTGGGTTTTATGACATATTTAAAAGTCATTAATACAAAATAGCAGTTAATTACGCCTAAATGTACCTTTTACAAAGACCAAATATAGATTTCGAGACCTTGACACGATTACACACTATTTCAAGTTTCATCCAATAAAACTTTACAAATCAATCGAATAATAAATTAAGAAAAACAAGTGGACAACTAAAACTCGTGTGAGGACAAAACATATCGGAGTTTTCTATGCCAAGTTGTTTCAAATATCTAAACTAACGGAAAAGATCCTTGATTCTTTCAACATTGTAAAATGATACAAGAGTTCCAAGTTAAAACAAGAAGAGATCTTTTAGCTGGTTAGTTTTTTGAGGACCAGTTCATAGGGAATTAAAATCTCGCTAGAACCATTCATTACAAACCTCCTATGATCTATGTTTTTGGTGGGATTAATCTATTTTTAGGCAAGGGTGGAATTTAGTACTATTTTTCATTCCTAATAGCGATTTGCACTTAATTAATTATTTATCACTTTTTCTTCCACTGGACTTAAATGACTCCAACTTTTATTACTAACTATTATCACTAACGAACCATAGTTCTTCACGAGGAATTAAAATATCTCTATTCCTAAGGTCTACTTATTCCTCAAGACATAGACTAATTAAAAGAGATCTAACTTATGACATAGATTAGTTTTACAGCAGTAATTATTGTGTTCACAAGTTTTTTTTTTTTTTCTTCCTCCTTTTCAAGGTTCCATTTCAAATGTTGTAGTATGTTTAATTTCAATGATTTTTTTATATATTTAAACTTCAACAACAAATGAAAATTCAATTTATATACACAAAAGTTTAATTAATCATTTATAATGGTGTAATCAGCTAAGATATATCTCGTCAATAGTAAAATTAATTTATGATATCTTCTATGAAAGAACTTACAATAACGACTAATCTTTAAAATTCACCCTTTTCAATTGTTTACATGTTTAAGGCAATAGTAAATAAACAAATTATCATCTCACATTTTATTCAATAAATGTTATATTTAATGGTAACAAAAAAAAGTTGGAATTTTAGAAACAAGTTACAAGAAGAGATTGATAGAATAAAAAGTTGATTATTAATGAACGATAATATTGTAATTCAAACTAAAGGTCGTATTTAATGAATTTGTTTTTCTTGGTTAGGTATTCAAGTATGAGTCTAAGTCCTACATTGGGTAGAAATGAGAAAGTTGAACAACATATAAGAAAGAAGACGCACAAACCCAACGCCTTAAGGTTTTGGGTTGAAGGTGGTGTCATTCCCTTATATGTTGGCTCAGTTCTCATTCTTGGTATCAAAGCCGTTAGTTTACAACTTGGGCGAGTACAGTTTGACCCTGTATCGAAAGTCTTCCTGATGGTGATTTCAGGCAAGCGTGTCACGTGTAAGTGTATGAACAGTAATGTACTCGGGTTTTAAAAGTCTTCCTGATGTTGATTTCAGGCAAGCGTGTCCTGATGGTGATTTCAGGCAAGTATGTCCCGTATAAGTGTGTGAACAGTAATGTACTCGAGTTTGAAATTGCTTCCGCTCGAGGGGGAGTGTATCAATGTGGTGGAGGAGTGACTCTCACTTGAGGGGAAGATTGTTAGGTATTCAAGTGTGAGTCTAAGTCTCACATTGGGTAGAAATGAGAAAGTTGAGCAACATATAAAAAAGAAGATTCACAAACTCAACGCCTTAAGATTTTGGATTGGAGGTGATGTCTTTCCCTTATATGGGTTGACTCAGTTCTCATTCTTGTAATATTTCCCTTAAGATTTTGGATTGGAGGTGATGTCATTCCCTCATATAAATTGGCTCAGTTCTTATTCTTGTGATATCTTCCTAGTATTTTTCCTTCGGATTTTCCCAGCATTCTTGGTATAAAGTTGATTGTTATAGCTTTATTTGTTTATAAGGGTGACTTTTTGATGTTTTGAGATGTGTGTGCATGAAAAGGCAAATGAAAGTAGAGAAATAATTTGTATTTACATAAGCTTTGTAAAATTGAATTGAGAGTTGAGTGGTTTAGAAAGGAAGTTTTAGAAAGTGGAAAATATGATGGTTACCATCACAGTTTATGTTGCAAGAAATCCTCTAAAACACAAATGTCATGCTGGTTATATAAGAGGAAGTTTATCGAGTTTTTTCTAAAATGGGCAAGGAGATGAGATAGAGGTAGGTGCGAAAGAAGAAACGGGTGTTGAAACCAAGTCAGAAAAAGGAAAAAAAAATTGTAACTTTTTCATGAGAAATATTATAATAATATATATTTAATTAAGAAGAAAAGTCAATACGTCGGAAAATTAAATTTTAGTAATAAATAAACTTCATTAAAATACTGCCATAAAAATACTAGATTATTTATTATTATAATAGACCGTACACTCTCTCTCTAAATGATAGCTGTTCAGATCCATTAAAAAGCATAATTATCATAGTTCTATATACTCCCATAACTATAATAATTTTTTAAGATTAATGTTTTAAAACATATAGGTAAGCATACATCTCTCTCCCTCTCTCTCTCAAGATTATAGCTGTTCAGATCCATTAAAAAGCAATAATGATCATAGTTATATATACTGCCATAAATATAATAATTTTGTTAAATTAATGACATATAGGTAAGGGTATAATAATAAAAAAATATTGTAAATGACATCTTCACATGTTAAACATCTATAATTTTGGAACAAATATAAATTATGACAACAATAGTTATTGTAAGAAAAAAATACAGAGAAGGAAGATTCACGTGCCAATCACGTGGATGAAGATTAAAAAAAAAACTGAGTTGGGAGAAGTCCAGCGAATAAATTAACAAGAGGTTAACCAAGCCCAAAGGCCCACTTCAGAAAGTAAACCTCACAAATAAACTTTCCTTTTTCTTCAATCTCTTCTCTTCACTTCTCTCACTCCCACACCAGCAAACCCACAATGGACTCAATCTCTCTCTTCTGCACCGGAGCGCTCATCGCCGGCGGCATCTACTGGTTTGTGTGCGTTCTGGGCCCCGCCGAGCAGAAGGGAAAGCGCGCCACCGATCTGTCCGGCGGCTCCATCTCGGCGGAGAAAGTCCAGGACAACTACAAGCAGTACTGGTCGTTCTTCCGCCGCCCCAAGGAGATCGAGAAGGCGGAGAAAGTACCGGACTTCGTGGACACCTTCTACAATTTAGTGACCGACATCTACGAGTGGGGGTGGGGCCAGTCCTTCCACTTCTCCCCCTCGATCCCCGGCAAGTCCCACCGCGAGGCCACGCGCATCCACGAGGAGATGGCGGTCGATCTCATTCAGGCACGGCCCGGAGACAGAGTCGTGGACGTGGGCTGCGGCGTGGGCGGCCCAATGCGGGCTATTGCGGCCCACTCCCGCGCGAACATTGTGGGCATCACAATCAACGACTACCAGGTGAACCGCGCCCGCCTCCACAACAAAAAAGCTGGCCTTGATTCCCTTTGCGAGGTTGTCTGCGGCAATTTCCTCAATATGCCCTTCCCCGACAACTCCTTCGACGGCGCCTACTCCATCGAGGCCACGTGTCACGCGCCCAAGCTCGAAGAGGTCTACGCCGAAATCTTCCGCGTAATGAAGCCCGGCGCGCTCTACGTCTCCTACGAGTGGGTCACCACCGACAAGTACCGCGGCGAGGACCCCGAACACGTGGAGGTTATCCAGGGGATTGAGAGGGGTAACGCCTTGCCTGGCCTCAGAAGCTACGCTGACATAGCCGAGACCGCGCGTAAGGTTGGGTTCGTTGTGGTCAAGGAGCGGGATCTGGCTGAGCCGCCGGCTCAGCCCTGGTGGAGCCGCTTGAAGATGGGCCGGATCGCCTACTGGCGGAACCACATCGTTGTCACTGTTCTTGCTGCCTTGGGAATCGCGCCAAAGGGAACCGTTGATGTCCATGAGATGCTTTTCACTACCGCTGACTATTTAACCAGAGGGGGTGAAACTGGGATTTTCTCCCCGATGCACATGATCCTCTGCAGAAAGCCCCACGAGAGTGAAGATTGCGCCCAAACCTGAGTTAGCGCCGTCAAATTGGACAACAAAAACACCTTCTCGTTTCTTGTTTCCGGTACCCTTTTTTTCTTTTTTTTTCATAATAATAATTATTATTATTATTATCTTTGGTTTAGCTTTTGTTATTACTATCATTATTATGAACTTGGTGTAATTTGGATTTTGATCTTTCTACTTTAAATTTTAATTTTGCAATGTTGATCATTTGATTTGGGATGGGTTGTATTTTTTTCGTAAAATTACTTAGATTTGGAACAGATTGAGGTCTGGTTTTGATTGGGAATGGTGTGTGATGTGCGCATTAAAAGAAGAATTATGTATAAGTGATGAGTGATGATAAGTAGAAGTAGGTTCCTTCATTTTGGGGGAATTAATTGGCGGAGGAATCTGAGGGTATCTGAAATGCTTTTGTGCTGGGATGGATTTATGGTGGTGGTTGTTGAAGAGGATATTTTAATGAGGAAGTATGATTGGATTAATTGAAGAAGGGGTTTTGTCGTGTGGGAAGTGTAGGGTAGGGGAAGAAGAGAGATAGAAGAGGATAGAACAGAGGAGAGCACATGTTTGATGGGTATATTAGAGTGTGATTAGGTGGAGACCACTGAGGATGGGATTAGGCTGGTTGTATTGTAACGTGGTGATGTTTGAGCATTCAGTGTCTGAATCTGGCCCTTGATGCTTGCTGAGTTGCTTTTTTGGTTTTACTCTTGTCACGTTCTTACTTCCAAATACCTAAGCCCCACACGCGCCGCGACATCTGGCCCGCACTTCCTTTAGATCTGCCGAACCAGTTTTTTCTCTCTCTCTCTCTCTCAACTCATTAAGTTTAACCATCCAATTTTTATAATGCCATCTAATCTAATGCCTTCTGTACTAAATTTAAGAGAACACACCACTCTTAATTGTTTGTGATCTGATCACAAATGACACTAATATAGTTTAGTGTGTGGCAATTAGATCTAAAAGTGAAATTATTTATAATCGAGTTCATGATTTAAAATTTATCTTATAAAAGTCACATGATCTTTATTCTTAAAAGATCTTTGGTATACATGGTGAACACGACTCTTTAGAAAGGAGAAGAAATATGTCCTTTTGGAATAAAACACAATTGTTCTTGTTCATGTGTCAAGAGTATCAATCTCTCTTCTCTCGTTGCATTCATAAGCTTTTATCAGACTTCGCGACAACAATTTGTTGATTCTGACACTTAGATCTTGCAAACAGATCTTGATGATAAAATTTGGAAATATATTAAATGTTTTTATTGAGTTTACACATGACTTATTCAACTCTAAGTTATGAAATATGAAAGATAGGATGAGATTGTGTTGTATAGTGAATAGAGACAAAAAATGCATCAATTGGAAAAATTTATAAAATTTATAGACGTTGACCTAAAGTTTAGGAATTCCAAACACGTATTATTAAATTATTTACTTTTAAAAGATTAAAATATAGTTAATGTATTTTTTTAATTTACTCAAATAATATTTCTAGTTATTATTTTGTTGAGAGTATTATTTTTTATATAATGTAAAGTTTATATCTTGACTATTCTTTGTACAAGCCCCACCTTGAGTAACTACCTATCCAGAAATTTTTACCCTGTGAAATGTTGAGGTTTCTAAGTGGTGACTTGTATGTACATATTCACGTCATACGTACTCATGATAAAATAGTTTTTCTAATGAAATATAACTACTGAGTGTTATGACATTGTAAATCTTATAATCTTTAATAGTTTCAAAAGTGAAAGAGGGATAAAATAGCATTACTTTAATGCGAAAGTACAAGTATTTTATAAATTTAATTTTATGACAATGTTAAAGTGAAATATTTATATTATAATTTGTCTTTTTTCTCTCTTTAAATGAAAAAAGTGAAATGAAATGAGAGAATAAATAGGAAAGAAAATAAAAAGATAGAAATGGATAAAAAAATTATAACTAAAATGAGTGTTTGTATGTTAAAATAAAATATAATTTTGTTTTAGTTAAAAATAATATATTAATGCAAATGTTTTTTTACTTTTATTTTTTTAGTCGTCTTTCTTGTAAACTTAAATAATTGATTATCTATATAATTCCATCACATAAGGAATATACAACTACAATTTTAAGACATAGTATATATAATTAAAAGTTATATAATAATTACATTATTATTTTAAAATTTTAAATATAATAATTTATGTAAATCCTACTAAAATTCTAGTATATATATATATATATATATTCTCTAATGTCATCGTATACCAATACATTGAAACCAATTTTGTCCAAAACAATATAAATTTCTGGATCTTTATATCATCTCCTTTATAATTACCATCTATAATGTTTCTTGCAAACTAATATAATAATAATAATAATAATAATAATAAACTTTAATACCATTCATACAATATGGACATAAAAGTTCGATCAAAATATATTTATCTCATAGAAAATCATATAATTCTTAAAATACATTTAAATATATTTTATGTAAGAATATAATAATCCTTAAACGTATCTTAGTGATTAAAAATAATTTATTATACTTGATATTTTCTGAAAGACTCGTAATAATAACAATGTTCAATCAAAGAGTAATACCAAATTGATGTATCATTGATAAAATCCAATTTCAATTCCTTACTTCGTTACATTAAAGTGGTTATTTTTTTGCATATATGTTATAAGAAACATTGACATAATAATTTCTTTTTGTTTCTTAGTATTTCATGTTTTGGTTTATGTGATTAGACAATTAATGAAGTCAAAAATATTTCTTTCTTTAATGAGTTTTGTTTTTGTATTTTATTGTATACTTTCTAAGAAAATTTTTTTTCTCCTCTCATTGAACTATTTCATTTATATAAAGGAAAAATCTCTCATAAGGGACCGAGCATTCTATTTGTCAACTCTATTTACAAACTTAAATGGGACACATTGCTAAACAAGGATGAGAATAAAGTCTAACCTATATAAGAGAATGACACCAACTTCAACTCAAAACCTTTAAGGCATTGGGTTTACGAGTCTTCTTTCTTATATGTTACTCAACTTTATCATTTCTACTCAATGTGAGAGTTAGACTCACACTTAGATACCTAACAATAGGGTATCATGTACTTGATGTAAAAGCGATGAGTGTGTTATCAAATAATCCAACTTTTATGCTTGATAGTACAAATATCATCCTATATATTTCTCACCGTACACTAGTGCAATACAAAACTATATCTAGATGCAAAATACAATACTATATATATAATACAATCACATATCATATGAATCTAAGCATATACTTGACAATATTCTCAATACCTTAAATGTATACGCATCCTACATACAACACCATATACATCTCACAATATCAATATTAAACTATCAATTAAACAATTAATCATAATATTCATCATTTATCAAATAACATATTTACACTTTTTCATCTACTTATATGTATATATACATAATATTACTCAATTCCAAAACACTTTATAACTTCATTATAAAAAATATATGAGTGAGATTTTTTTTTAAGCTAAATTTAACTCGAATAAAGAGTTTTATTTTTGTTATTTTTTTGGTTTGAACGACAATGTCGCGAGTAATAAAATCGCGAGTAATAAAAACATCATCGCTTGAGCGATAGGATTTTAACTTAAATAAAAAATCTTTAAATATATATATATATATATATATATATATATTTCGGGTTTTTTTTCGTGATCAATTTGGCGATCGTTGATGTTGAAGGCCGATATTACTCATTAAAACTGACTTTAGATGGTCTTAAAAGTTAACGGGATTGCATGTTCATAAGTTTTAAGTCACTATCTTTGATTATGTGTACTAAGTGTACCTTAAAAGATTATATTAGTGAGAGAATTACTTATGAGTATTGTTTAATTTTATTTAATAAAATTAAAATATATGACAAGAAATTATTTATTTAAACATCGTTGTTAGTATTTATTTAAAAAGAAATACGTCAGAGAGGGAAGATATTAATAAAAAATATATATTTTAAGTATTAATGTGTAATTCAATGAATATATGAAGTTGAATTAAGCAGTCACATAATCCTAATATAATTTGTTATATAAAGTGACGTAATCTTAATATTAAGTATTTTTAATATAAAATTTTTAAATTTATGTGATATCAAGCCTCTATTATCCATTATGAATGGTTTTAAATAGAAAACGCGAATTTAACATGAAGATAGTTTTGGTTAAATTCATTGTTAAACCGAAATTAAATTTCTCATCTATCACCTAATGGAATTCAGACAGGGGCATGTGCAAACCACTAAACCCATTAAGTGAAAAAGGTCTGTTTATTACACAGGTAGCATTTACATCAAAGCATCAATTTGGAAAATTAAGGTGCTCTTTCTGTGTGTGTGGAAAGGATCTGGATCTCTGAAAAAAAAAACCATATACCACTTTCTGTGGAAAGGATCTTTTACTTTGTGGAAGATTTTAGGTTCCTTTTCTCTCCATGGAAAGTAGAGGCACGGGTATGAGCAATATGATCATGATTCATGCGTCATTTACACCACGAAAATATCGCAATCCACCTTCCAAGTTTGAAAACTTGGGCTATAGATGGTGAATGATTTTATGAAAGTATTTTAAAGTAATGCTTAAAATTTTTGGGCGAAAAGTACTTTTATACTTTGTTATGAAGTCTTTATCTTCCTTTTGATGAAGATGTTATCTTTCCAAATATAATCAAATAATAAAATGGAGATTTTAGCTAGTAGTGTTATGGGACCTACAATTGCATATTTAAAGAATCCAGATTTAGTTAATTCAAATGGTACACGTTAAGAAACTACCGAACAAACAAAACAGCAAAAAACTGCTGGCAGATGAATACAAACAAAGTCAGGAGGAACATTAAAAACTCGCAGCACATGATGCATCATACATGTTATAAAATTCAGGAAGATTATTTGATGAAATTTAACGTACTTTCATGAAATAGTAAATTTTATATGTTTTGTAATCTTTGTTGATACAGTAGAATATGATAATTTAGTAGGTAAGTATATGCTTTGATAATATAAAAGATCTTAAAAGTTGTGTGGATAGCCTATTGTGAATTGAATTCAATGGTAAGTATTAATATGAATAATAAAATGTGTTTGGAATTAAAGTTATGTATTTGGGATAACATATAAATTATTGTTTGATTGTTTACTAAGTATTAATATTTATGTTTTAATAAAAATAAGAGAATTCATATATATAAAAATAGTTAATAGTAAGTGGATATTAGATGTTAAGATTTCTCTTAAATTTATTGATAATTTTAAATATTGAATTAGATATTAATATCTGACGGTAATTAACTTAATATGAGTTTTTGAAAAGATGATAAATTTATGTGCCATATAAATTATAGATCCATTTGTGCTTTAAATGATTCAAAATGATATTGATGTTTGAAATAAATGAAAATCTAGTAAAAGATATATGGATTTTATAAATTATAGCTATAAGTGAAGTCTTAATATAATCATTGAATTTATATATATTTGTTTGTGAATTATAATAATTATACTATGTACATTGCATATACATATGCGATGCAGAAGCAAAAATATTTAAAAATCGTTACGATTTCAATTTGAAACTTGTTGTATTAACAGTTAACTTGTATAGTAAGTAGTTATGTACAAGAAATTTGTATAGATATTACTTTAGATTTTTTTAAATATAATATTGATATTAAGCAATTAAAATACTACTTGTATTCGATAAACATATAATATAAACATCATTTTAGTACACTTATGTCATTCTAGGATTTCAATTACGTCGGACGCCTTATCAGCGGTGTCGAGCGCTGGTCATACCGGTACTTCAAATTTCTTTTAATACTAGCACAAATTGAGTGGCATCAGTTTGTAGTTAAAATTTGTATTCTTTTATTTCTCTATTCTTTTATCTCTTATTTTTCTAGTATTAAATAACTGTTTATTAGTAATTAGTTTTAAAATAATTATTATTAGTAATTAATAATTGTTTTGATGGCAAATTTTTGAAAGATAATTTTGTTAAAAGAATATGACATGTTCATAATAAAATATGCTTTTATATAGAAAAATTTAACAGAAAATAAAATTTTAAAAAATTATTAATTATTTATTTTATAGAAATAAAAAATGGGAAATCATTTAATTAATTATATTTACATTTCAATTTATACACGTGGAATTTGTATATGTGTTAACCTATATTCAGAGAAGATTCTTTAACATTCTTTTGGGACACAATATAATTTAATAGTTTTAGAATTTAGCATTTGATATAAACCAGCTTGAATATCTTTAATAAAAAATATAGCGAATGCATAAGTTTTTTTAATTGTTTTAGGTTCGTGTGAGTTGTTTACTCAAACATTCAGGTATCATGATGGAAAAAATACATATAATTTATATTTTTGTACGTAAATAATTGTGTTACTCAAATTATTCGGGCAACATGATAAAAATATCACAATTTGCAATCATATACAGTTTTAATAAAAACAATTCTTATTACGAGTTTTTATTATCTCACTCGGTTTAAATATTTATGTTTAAATGAGATTGAAACTAGAATATTTAAATGAATCATTTTATAATTTAAGCATAATTTAAAACTCATTATGTAAAGTTTAAATTAGGTATTTATGTTAATTTCAATCTTCTACATTAATCTTTTTTAAATTTAGAAATTTGGATAGTGTTGGGACACTTCTAAATTATATAATCCATAATTTTTTTATGAAAAATGACTTCAAAACATTGTGATTTGAAAAATTTTTCATGTAAAAAATTAATTTTATGTCGTGGAATTTAAAATTAAAATAACTTTTAGATTATATGATTCGGAATTCATTTTTTATTATAAACTAGAGGAAGAAAAAGGAATTTTCATGCCTATAGAGGTGCAGAAGGGAAATATGGGAATGCAAAAAGAAACTAGTAACGGGCTTAGCCTAGCTACAGGTTTTCGCCTGAAATTCTGATTGTTGGCCCGTGGCAAGTTTAGCTAACTGGTCGTTCAACTATGGGGTATTTATGTTGCCGAGGGGAGGACATAAAATCGGATTAAATGGTTCGATATTTAGTTGGACAAAAATGTTTTCAATTTAAAAAAATAGTTTAAATTTGGTTTTAAAATATTTTTTTATCAAATCCAGTTTGGTTTTAAACTGTAAATCAATTTCAAAACTAATTTTAAAATATAAACTAATTTGAAAAAAATAAGTTAAAAATTCTAGTTGAAGTCCAACTGAATATTTATTCGTTAAGAAAATAGAAATATTTTAGTTAAGACTAAAGGAATGATGTTTTAAATTTGAGACGAGTTTAAAATATTCTAGTTCAAATTGAGTTGAAAAATCTTCTAGTCAAAACTACAAAAAAAAAATTATTTGATGAACTTTAGATTGAAATAAACTAAAAGATGATTGATAGAAATATATCTTCACAGAGCTCAATAAAAAAAAAAAAAACTAACTAAGATTTAATAAGTGTCTGAACACTAATTTTGAAAAATTTTCAATTAAGATTGAGTAAAAAAAATTATTTCAATTAAGGTTGGGTTAGGAAGCTTTAACTGGTATAATGTCAATAATGAATTGGTTGAGATTGAGTTGACCATATGTTAACATGTTAATTAAGGTTAAGTTAACAATTGTTTGACTGATATCAATTGATTATATCTAGATTGAATCGACAATATTCTAAGTGAGATTAAATTAATAATGTCTTAATCGAGATTGAATGACTTATTAAAGGTTAAATTGGTTATTATCTAATTGAGGTCAACAATAAGAAAGTTGAGACACAAAATAAATTTACGATGTGTAAATATAAACTATACTAGTAAACTAAAAAAATATACTTCATGAAATCAATTAACAAGTTAAAAATATAGAGTAAGGTCAAACAATTAATTCATATTCACAAATATTGTAAAAAAAAGCATTTATTTTAAAAAAATCAAATAAAATTATATACATTCCATATCTAATTTATTAATTATTTTTTTAATTAGTTATTGTTTCTACACAATTATAATATTGTGTTTAGGATGAAGGAATAAATAAAGTATATTCTTTTCATCTTTAAGCATAAAACCCCAATTACCTTAACTTCAAGGATGCCACTTCTATATTTTATTCAATTATTCAACAACTATATATATTACTATTATTATTATTATTATTATTACTACTTTATTTCAAAATTTTATTTAATTTATTTTCGTCATACAAATATAATATTTTATCACTAAGAGGAATTGTGAAATATTTGTCTATAAAAAAATGAGTGGAAAATGATATTTTCATAACATTAAAACTTGCATCCAGAAATTACTGTTAAAACTTCTTTATCTCTAAACTTTAGATTGGATTGGAGTAAATATCACAATTTTGATCCCATATATTTGTACAGTACATACATGTCTACCACAACCTCTTGCAATTTTACATTATTTGACTGTAACTAAATATTTATCGTCACAAAAAGTGTTTCAAAACCAAAACAAAGAACAAATCAATCTTCGTACATTGTTGTCACGAGCAAACGAATCAGTTTGCCCCGTGCAATTGAAGAGGCATAGGTGGAGCCATGGTTCTTCTCTTCCACAGGTTAATCTCTTTGCGTGGCTTCAAATTAAGCACACCAACTCCACCACCACCAACCAAAATGGGTGCAGAAAAAGGGATCAAAACCTCTTCTTCCTCTTCTTCACCATCACTACTATCCACTCTATAATCATCGGAATAGTAATCAATTTCCTCTTCATCTGGCGCCACCTGAGCCACCCTCCAATCAAAACCAGCAAGAGCGTCACGTCCACTCGAAAACCTTCTCATCTGACTCACGTGCGGTGCACGTGCTGCCTCACCAAGACCATGATCCCTATTACTGATATCTCCCGGAGCAGAAGCATTGGATTTCCTTCCCTCAGATTTTGGCTTCGCCGAGTTGAATAATATCATCTTCTGAAACTTTGAAGCGTGCTTCTTTACCTCTGGGTCTCTCGAAGCAGACGATGATTTGTTGCAAGCAACGTTCTTGGCTTCTTTTCGCCTGTTCATGCTCTTAGTCTTCTTGGCTTGCTTTATCTGTTTCTTCTTGTGCTTGATCTGTCCCATGCACGAGATTTTCGGTGAAGTGGGTTCCTGAGAATAAATTCCATCGATGTGGGTCTTTCTTCTAGCTTCATGGGGTATCATGGGGACGATAGATTTTGATTTATGGTCCCTTCCTGGGCTGAAGGGAGGGTTTTGAAATGTCATGGTGACTGCTGCAACTGCTTTTGGTAGTGCCTTCAAGATTTTGTTCCTGAGTTTTAGCTGTTTCTCCATAACCATAATTTGTGAAAGATCAGCAGAAGCTTAAGGTGTTGTTGGATTTTGGTATTTGGTATTCTGTGTTCTGTTTTAAACCGATGGATTCTACTTATATATACCTTGGATTGTTGACGAAGGATAACGTTGGAACTTGTTTGTGTCTTTTTTTATTAGTTTATTAATGATTGATTGTGTCAAGAAAGGTGGGTAATTGCGAAAGGGTTTGGTCAAAGAAAACCAGTAATGTGACTCGGCAAATAAAACACAGCTGTTTGCTTCGGCTAATCAGCGTAAGTAACATAACTACAATTTATTATTACTATTATTAAATTACGAGATATATTATATTTTAGGTTAAGTATATTTTTATAACTCCAAACTGCGGATAATTTTTTCAATTAAAATTTTTATTTTATAGGAATTAAATTTTGCAAAATATTATTTTTAATTCCTAGAAATAGGCTTGTGTTATTGATGGTTACAAAATGTTTGATTTTAATAAAAAGATTTTGGCTGGTATTGAACTTACAATTAAAGTGAGAAAGGTTTATATCAATGCATGTTAACTGAAATGTCACCAATATTGTTTAATATTATGGACTAAAAATAACATTTTGCGTAAAAAATAAAAAAATAAAAAAAATGTTTTATTAGAAGACCAATAAAATATCTTGGAATAGATGACTAAAAATATATGTAAGTATTTAATTAACTTTCAAAATATGATGTCAATCATTTAAATCAACCTGATAAAATAACATATCTAATCGTAGAACGAGTAACCAAAATTATTCAACCCTTGTTATAAAAAAGGTGCGGTGGCATGTGGACATTCTTGGGGTCACCAAGTAGGTATAGTGAAACAACTTGCAGCTGATTTAGTGTCATTTTCTTCGTCTAACAGATAGAGTTACTGTAATCTTTATTTTTGAAGAAATAAGGAACGAGAAATACAATAAATATAGGAGCATCTTTTTCACTTATTCTTTTTAATAGTATATTATTTTATTATATTTTTTAAAATATACTTATATCTATAATATTTTTTTTTGTGTCTTTTGCGCCCTTGATGTGGTCCATTTATGACTTGTTAAGTTTTGACCTAAATCATTGAACGGAGCATGTGGTTTTTGAAATTTTAAATTAAAGAAGACCAAGTTTTTGTAAAATAAGACAACTCGAGTCACTACATAAACGTGGATTATACCAGAAAGTTTCACATCAGAATTTTTAATGATCAGTTGTCGATGTTTGAAACGCTTTGAAAATCTTCAATTAAGGTTAACAAGTTTTTTGGTGTATTATATACACACACAAATATATTATTATAATGGATTTTTTTTTTGAATAATCATGAAATAAATAGATTAATAATAAAACAATAAAATAATAATAATAATAATAATAATAATAATAAGTGTTAAAATAGAAAGATATTTTCCTCGGAAAAGATTCTTTTCTTTTCTTTGGACTGCGTTAATTAGATTGTTCATTGGGTGTTTTATAAGTATTAATTTGGTATGAAATAATTACTCTATTTTTTTTTTACTTAACCTTGAATTTTACTTTGTCAAATTAAAACAAACAAATTAAACTGTGTCATCTCTCTTTTTCTGATAAATTTTGATATCTTTAGTCCCGATTAATTAATTCAAGTTGTTTTACCTAAACTCGTTTTTTAATGCAAGGTGAACTTGTTTAAAGAAACAAAACTCTCTCCTTTATTTTTGATAAATTTACAAGCTTCAATCAAAACCTTTTTTCGTATAGATCGAGTTTATTGTCACTTGAACTATACTAAAAATGGCCGTTGCATAACTTTCAAACCCACAAATATAAACATTTAAGCCAAGGCTCACAGGTAGGAACAATGAAGGAATTTTTATTATTTTAAAAGAAATGAATGATACTGTTTAAAGGGTGATTTGTAATTAATTTTACTATTTTAAAGTGAGAAACTAAACTTTCTGACTTTATTTATTTAGAATTTTCTGTTGAACTTTTTTAACTCAATAAATTTATAGTTCACTTTGTCGTGTATTTTAGAGTATGCTTATGCTTTTATAAAAAGAAAAATGTCTTGTCCTTGTCCTATTGTTTGATTCTACTTATTTTCGAGTGTGTTTACATGTCAATAATTGAGCATTTCTCATTCTGGCATGTGGCCGTTGCTGCGTCACAACACTGAACTCTAATGTTCTGTCGTCAAATTCATTATTGAACTATATACAATGATGAAACAGCTAATTGAGCACGTGCACATCCACGTAAATCAACACGTGCGAGTGATGGGTTTCCACGTTTTTTTTTTATCGTGGAACTCTACACTCTATTAATATTTTGGAAGAAAAAAAAGTGTGTAAAAAATATTATTTGATTGCCATATGACGAATTTCTAAGTCATAAAGAGTTACGCGCCGTTGATTGTTTTTGACGGCAAACGTTGACAGGGAAGTCAAAACTTCTCAAAATGATCTGGCAAAGATTGATGCATTACCTACCACACAAAATTCGCTATCCAATTTGAGAACTGCATGGTTTTGTTAACTCGCAAGCTCTAATAGTAAAAAATCACTTCTAATATGTAACTTTGGTGGATAAATTGCGATTTATTATTCAATCAATAGGTTCCGTTTTTGTGAGCATGACGATTCTACAGCTTCCAATGAGGACTGTCCACATGTTTTAGGTTCTTATAAATGTAATGATTATGTTTTTCATGTTCATATAAAATAGATTTTTTTAATTCATGTAAATACATTATTTTTTTAGTTCATGCATTCATATTATAATAATATAACAATTTATTTTTTAGTCTTTGTCATCTCGTCAAGAACCAAAACAATTTGATGGCAAATTTTCAGTACATCATAAAACTGAAAAAAAAAATTATAGATGCCAGAAACAGAACTTTTATGTTTGAATGAATGCAGAACATATTTAATCTTTGCAGAATGTCATAAAAACTATGAAATATAAGTTTTAATAGTCCTAATTGTGGTTTTACCTCTCGTATTATCGTTGAAATTCGAATCTAATTCTGTAATATTTTATTTTTCAAATTTGGTTTCATTTTTGTGGGGTTTAAACCAATTTATCAACATCTAAAATTCAACGAATGACGTGACACTACAGTAAAAAGTCACATTAGCATAGATACTTCTGACTTTTGCAATTGAATACAATGCTCTATAACTATTTTTCATTAAGGTATCAAATTGTCAGCGTCATCAAAATTGAACCTTTATAATAGTAAGAAAACTAACAGTTATGAGGTACGAGTATCCCTTTTTTTACTTCTCCGAGACAAGTATTCATGAATCCAAATGGTTTGAAAATTTTTATATTATTTAAATAAAAGTCAATTCAATCAAACCATAATTCATTGAATTGAATATTAAATTTTGAATATTGAATCCATAAATCCACCCAAACCCAACTATTATATAATGTATTTCTAATTTATTAGTTGTAGATATTTCACAAAATATTAAAAATTAAAAAAAAACATCACATATTAAATATTATTTTCCTTTCTTTCCTAACCTTTCACAAACATTTTTTTACGAATCTTTAATACAAAACTTATTCATAGATTCTTAAACTACTTTTTTCAAATATTAGATTTTCATGTTTAAAAACTCTATCTACTTTTTACTTCAGAAGTAAACTATTTTTTCTTACTTTTTGTTTTTGTTGAGAGAATAATTATTGATTTGTAATATGGAATCAATTTTTATTTTTGTTAAAAAAAATAAATATTGATTTGTAAGAACATTCTTAGAAACGAATTGCTTTCATAGTGTCAAACTCAAACGGTAACGTCTTAAAAATCAAGATTGTAACTTACCCAATGAATTTCGATTATCTTCATAACAATGCTTACTACCTCTTCTTCACTTTTTTTTTTCAATTTAAGATTTGATTTAATTTACCCAAACGCGTCATTTAGTTAATATGCATATAAGATATTAAAAAGTTAACCAAAATAAACTGGTAAAGAGGAAAAATATTTTTTAATTTATAAAATAAGTTTTTTTTTTTTAATTCACGTTAAACCAATCCTCTATTGATCAGGTTGATTCCGTTCAGAGAAAATGAATACTAATCCGATTGGGTAATGAATTTCGTGAAACCTAACATAACCCAATCCTAACATTGACCACCTATGCGGCAGCATAGGGTCTATGTGCAGCTTAATCAAAACAGTTCTGCAGTTAGCTACCGAAGAATGTGAAAATGAGTTTACCAATCTGATAAAAACATGACGACCAGTTACAAGGATTGTGGGGCTGGTTCGCATCACACGAACAGAACAAGTACTCAATTGAGTTCCCATCACAGCCACAAGAACAGCATTTATCAGTTAGGCTCAACAAAATGCTTCAAATCACATATGTGCCATTTCCCTCATGAACACCTAAATTTCGGCCACAAAATCATGGCCATCACGTTCCAAGATCTACACTAGGATACATAAAATAGCAATAGAGACTAGAGCACCTAAACTAAAAGAACAAGGCACACATTTTTTGGGGTAAATGGAAAAACCCTCGTTGTGTTGTGTCTCAGTTGTAGCAATTAATAAACAAATATCAACTTTTGTGTTCCTAGTTGGATGCTTAAATACTCACCTAAAAAATGTTAAGGACGAAGCAACTTCTACAAAGGGCGAGTGACGAATCCCCTCGCAACCATCTTTTCCACCAACTCTTCATGCTTTTTCAACTGTCCAGCGTTTCTGAGCAGCTCCAGAACCGTTTCATAAACGGCCAGATTCGGTCTCAGGCTTTTTTCTTCAACCATTTCCTTCACTAACTTGTAAGCATTGTTCCAGTGCTTCATTTCACAAAACATCGAAATCAAAATCCGGTAGGTGTTAACATTCGGTTCAACCTGATTCTCATCCATTTCCCTCTTCATTTTCAGAACCATATCGGTAGATCTCGACTCAGCAAACATCCTCATCAATATATTATAAGTCAACGTATTGGGCTGGCCCTTCAGCTCCTTCATTCTAGCATACATCCTGTGCGCACCATTCACATCATGCAACTTAGCTATGCACCCAAAAACACAATTGAAAGTGGAGGCATTTGGAGCAACCCCTTTCTTCACCATCAAATTCAGAATCTTCACAGCCTCATCGAGATTCTCATCCCTACAATGACTCTCAATGATGAAATTGTAGCTAATGGTATCTGCAGGACAACCAAGCCTCTTCATCTGATTGTAAACCTGCAATACCTTCTCAGTCCTCCCAGCCTTCACATGAACCCGCATCAAACTATTGAAAGTAACAGCATTAGGAGCACACCCTTCATCAATCATCTCGGCGAAAACATCATGAGCACGCGTGATTTGCCCGCATCGGCACAACGAATCAATCACAGCGCTGTAAGTATAAACATTAGGCTTAATCCCAGCCATCTTCATATCACTAAACACCTCTTCAGCCTTGTTTATGTTACCAGCACGACACCACCCATAAACTAAACTCGTGTAAACTAAAACATCAGGTTCAAATTTATGCTTGAGACTCTCAAAAAACGATTGAGCTTCGTTTGCCCTTCTTTTTTTACACAAGCTACTAATCACAATTGAAAACGCAACCTTATCGGGGGTGCAGCCGTAGTCCTCCATACGGTTAAAAGCGTGCACCGCCTCCGCCGGTAATCCCGCCCTCACGTAGCGGCGGACGAGGGCGGCGAACGTGTGGACGCTGATTTCGACGCCGCGAGTCTTCATGAGGTCGATGACGTGCCACGCGAGGTCGAAATGTCTCAGCTTTCCGGCGAGGTCGAGCATCTCGTCGTAGGGCTCCGGCGAGGGGGGGAATCCGTCGAGCGAGGTGGCCCAGTTGAAGAACGCGAGGGATTGGAGGAAGGGGATGCCGTGGCGGACGGCGCCGCATTTCTCGATGACGCGGCGGGCGACGGCGGGGGAGGGTTTTTGAGCGGCGGAGAGCGCGGAGAAGTTGAGGGAGAGGTCGGGGATGCTGAGGTTGGGAGCGGGGGCAGCGGCGTTAGGGTTTGGTGTGGGGTTTCTGCGGTGGTGATCTTTGATGGCGGCGTGGAGTTTGTCGGCTAAGGTGGTTTCCTCGGGGGATAGGTTTGGAGTTTGGGATGTGTCGTTTGGATCGGGTTGGAGAAGAGGTTCGGGAAGCGAAGCTGAAGAACAGTGTTTGTTGAAAGTGCGGGGTAGGAGCGGTGAATGGGAGTGGCGCAAGCGTGCGCATGATTTGATAAAAGCCATGGATGGGTGGTTAAGCGACGCCGTGTTGCGGCGTTCGTGTCCACCGGTGAGTGCTGAGAGTCACTAAGAATTTGTTGGTGATGGCGCCGAATTGGCCAGAGAAGAAGAAAATAGTTGTTGACCAGGGCCAACACAATGGCCACATTGGGCTAGGTTATGCACAGTTCTTATGATAAAATGAAACTAACATAATCAAATTAAATCACTTTACTAAACAAAGTATTTGATTAATTGATTTTTTTTTTAAATGAGTTCCGCTGCTATTTTTTCAAGCAGTTCAATTTTTTGGACTAATTACAATTCATATATGATTTGATTTTCCTTCTAAAATAATTTATTGAAATTTACTTGAAAGTTGAGCTGAAAATTTATTTATATGCATACTTTTTTAATGACCTACGTGTATTTAAAAAATACATTAAATAAAAATATGATCTTATTTGAATATAAATTAATTGTCCTAAAAACTCTTCAATTAATTAGACTATGTCGATAGAAAAATTCTTTTTTTTTTCAAAATAGTTTCATTTTTATAATTAAGTTTAAATCAGTCTGTTCGATTAATTTATTTTTGCAGATTTCAATCTTTATCTATAGAGCTAAATCAATTCTCTTTCATTTTAAAAAAGCACAATTATAATGTCAAGGATTAAATTAGTGATGGATTTATTTTAGAATTTTCCCTATCTCATGACCTTTTTCTATTTAAATATTTAATTCTTTATTTATTCTTAAAATTATTTTGAAAATTTAAATTAATTTAATTTTTAAATGTGAATATTATAATAAATTGACAATACATTTATTTTTGGATAAATTAAATTTTAATATTATTCTCTTGAAAAATAGAATTGAGTTCTTGATAATTTTTTAACTAATTTTTTATTTAAAGTATCATAATATTAAAGAGACACTTGTCTTATTTTTAATAATATGTTTTTCTTATGTCTATCTTAATTTAAAAATTATGTCTTCCTGTTAAAAACTTCTATTATGTTCTTTAAGCTTTATTTATTACAGGATTACTGGTTTCACGTGTTAGTAAAAGAGAGTTTTTTAAAGGTGTTTTTTTTTTTTTCAGAATTAA